>Ga0075122_10001585_pt1 | contig 15988 bp, 26 predicted proteins | sample AntAceMetag02UKB_FD_69790 | JGI IMG/M metagenome (GOLD analysis project Ga0075122, IMG submission 69790) | Saline lake microbial communities from Ace Lake, Antarctica - Antarctic Ace Lake Metagenome 02UKB | ecosystem: Environmental > Aquatic > Non-marine Saline and Alkaline > Saline | place... | reverse complement strand
TTAGGACAGGGCGAGGTGAAGGAATGAGATTTGAAATGACACTAAATATATTAGGATTTATGTCTCAACTAATAGGATGGATATTAATGATAAATGGTCTAAGAATTATACCTTTAATCCTATCTGGAATATCAATAGGATTCCATACATCAGTTCTAATTAAATTGTTCCTATTCTCGGAGAAGAACGATGAGTAAAGAATCAATTTTAAAAGAAGTAGGGAAAGGTTGTGGAAAAGAATATTTATCAAAAGATGGAGAGTTTGAAATGATGTGTGGAAAACATATATGGGAGACTCCTTCAGAGATTGCAGAATTAAGATTATGTGAATGGTGTCAGCATTTATACGATTTTATTAAAGACGACAAATGCGTGAATCAAGACGCCTTAGTGTCAGGAGTCGAAGAATGATACCCCCTTACATTAATTGCCAAACAAATGAAGATCCTTGTGATTGGATGATGGTTGCTGAATGTAAGAACACTTGTCCTTATGCAATGAGTTCAGGTGTTGGTGCAATGGTTGTTCCAGTAGGACAATTAGAAAAGGAGATTGATTCACAAAAGAGCTATAAGGTTTTAAACCAATAGACTTAAATAATATATAAAACTAATATATTCATAAAAAATGGACACTGAAAATCACAGTACTAAAGCACATGCTAAAATCATATTAGCTAAGTATAAAAGATGTTCTACAGATAACCAGGAGCTTAAACTTCAAGATGATGTTCTTGAAAAACATATTGCTAGATTGAGGGAAGATAATCCTAAAAATGAATATGAAGTTTTAGACTTTGAAGATTTTGCTATATCTGGGAAAACTATTGGAAGGATTGCTTTTCAAAACATGATGGTATTATGTAACAAAAGAAAAATAGATATAATCTTATTCACTAAGTTAGATCGTTTAGCAAGGAGCTTACAGGACCTTCTAAACACCGCTTCAATACTAGACAATCATGGGGTAAAGTTTATAGTTGTTGAACAGAATCTTAATACGTCTACTTCACAAGGTAAATTATTATTTCATATATTAGGAGCTTTCGCAGAGTTTGAAAGAACTATAATTCGTGAGAGGATGGAAGCAGGTAGAAAGAAAGCTGAAATAGTTGGAACTAAGTCTGGGAAGCCATGCCATAGGCCCAAAAGTAATCTTGATGAAGATGGGGTAAAACACAAATATCAAAAGGGGATGTCTATGACTTCTATTGCTAAAGAGTATGGAGTTTCTATAACCCCTATTCGGAGGATATTAAATGGTTAATTGTAAAAATTGTGGTAAAATATAATATTGCCCATAATAGGTTTGAAAATAATCAGGGAGTTAAAACTGTAAGTGTTTTATGAAACAATGGAAGAACAAACATTAACAAAAAAAGCAATTAAATTTGTGGCTGAAAGAAGGATGGTTAAATATATCCAATTCTTAGAACTAACAATGTTTATGCTTTGTGGATTTATGGTATTAATAGATTCTATAGTTTCAGCAATCTCCTTTATACTCGGAGTCTTCTTTGCAGTCATTGCAGGAGAGTCAGCATTACTCGAACACGATTTAAAAAAGGTGGATAAATATGGATGTTAGTTTTGTTGGAGAGATTATTAGATGGCCATTTGAATTTCTAGGTTCTGCAATAAATTGGTTTATAAAATATCTAATTCCAATACTAACAATTATCGGATCGATCTATATTATCTATTGGATTTTTTCAAAGGGGATAATTAGAAAGATATCTGATAGAATAATATTAGCTAAAACCAAGAAGGTTAAGGATGAATCTGATTAGTTACATATTACTTGGATTAATGGGAATAACATTGTTTTGGATTCTCTATGCAGGAATCAAAGAATCAAAAAGAATGAATCAAAAGTAATGAAAGGGAGGATAAAATAAAATGTTTAAAACTAAAAATAAAAAGCCAGAAGTAAAAGAAGAACCCATGGAAACAGTTGAAGCTCCAGAAGAAGAAATTGAGGATGAAGAAACTCCAGAAGAAACTAAACCGACAGAAGAAACTAAAGAGGAAGTTGTTGATGAAGAAGTAAAACCAGTTGAACAGAAAATAAACTTAACATCTGAGGAAGTAATATCTATTGTAGAGTTCAATTTACAGAGGGCAATTCAATCACTTCAATTATTAAAGTAAGATGTTTGGATTCAATAAAATATTCGTTATTTTTATTTTTATAGCTATTGCTATTGGATATGGGACAAGAAGTTGGGGTAATTTCTTCTTGGTCCTTGCAGCATTCGGATTGTTAAGATTCGTTTGGAAATTACTAACCTAAATTAAAAAACCTAAAAGAGATGAGTCAATCAGATATAATAGATTTATTAGAGAAAGAAGATAAACCTTTATCAGTTGGAGAGATATCTAAACTCATGAATGATAATCAGAAAAAGATTTCAAGATATTTGAAAGTTATGTTAAAGTATCATGAGGTAGATTGTATTGAAATAGATAGGATAGAAGCCATGGCAAATTATCATTGTAAAAGAAGAATGAGGTTATGGTTTGTCGATGGCAATTGTTGATTTAGCTACAGGGAATATTACTGGATGCGAGAAAGGATCTAGAACTTGGTGGCATGAGAAGGGTCATATAGTTTTTAGTAAGCAAGAGTCTGGTACAAAGATTAGTTATTATCAATATCATTTTATGATGATGGCAGTTGCATTTGGTTCATTATCACTACTAATAAATAGCACTGGTCTAAAGGTCTTTACTTTTCTTAACGCCCTAGGGATGATCCTATCCTATATATATGAGGAAGTATGGTGCTGGGCATACTCTTTTAAGCATTATAAAGAATAAGTTAGTGTGGTCCCGCAGTTATAATTTTTAATGTTTACCTATAAAACTAAACACTTCTTCTATGTTTTTTTGAATCTTTACCTGACAATTCTATTAGTATGGTCCCGCAGTTAGTTTTAATTGTCAATATCTCAATTTTCCTAAGGAATTTAGTCTCTATCTGTCGAATAACCCCATTTTTTGATTCTTTTGAGGGCTGAAGCTACTGTTCCTTGAGATAATTCAACTGCTTTTGCTATTTCCTTCTGCAACTTACCTTCTAGATGCATCTCAAGCATTATTTTTTGGTTATCAGATAGCTCATGCCTGGCTAACTTGTCTATCTTATCTCTTTCGAGCTTTCTAAGCTGTTCAGTGAATTCCTTAGTTATTCCTGTTAGGAATTTCTCCTTCTTATCCTCATATCTCTTTATTAGGTCGTCACTAGCCATACCGAAGGCCATTCTTTGAACCGTTACTATGCTGTCGCCCTTTTTAACACGCATATATTTCCAATAACTCTTCCCAGTGTGTTGATTAAGTTGATGACAGAGAGGTTTAACCATACATTGCCCCAATTCAAAGTTTATTCCTGTGGTTTCCATGTGCATGTGGGTTAATTGCCGAGCTTGTTTGGACATCATCGTCATAACGGGCAAATTTAAGAAGATACCAACATTCATACTCCGAAATGATTGCAAAACATAGTTAAACATCTTCACAATTTTATTTTGCCAGTCCCCAGAACCAATATTGACTCCAGCTTCTTCCAGTATCAAAATTTCTCCCGTTCTTAGTTCTCCAGAACTGATCCTTTCCATCAATTCAGCAACAGAGAAACAACAATTCTTAATTGGAAACTCTTCTTTGAACCTTCTTCGATGTTGCAGTTCTGCTTTCCTTAAATCAAGATATGACTTACCAGAGTTGTGGGAAAGTATCCCATTATCTAAAAAAAAGTTCTCATATTTAGGAGTATTCAAATCATAGGTTTCAATAACTCCTAATTTCTTTATTGATTTAATCTTTGAACAATACATTTTTTAACCTCTTCCATATTCTTATTTATTTCTGTACCTGTGAATCTTATAACTTCAAATCCTAAATCAGTTAATTCCTTTTCTCTTTTATTATCCCTAATTTTATCTTGATGCCAATATTCTCCATCACATTCGATTATTAAATTCCCTATTTTAAAATCTGGAAATCTAAATGATGATTTAGTTCTTACTATTTTGTTGAAATCATATTTAACATTAATAGAATCTAAAAATTCAGCAATGGGTTTCTCAATGGAAGTCATTTTATTTCTTGCGAATATTGGTGCTTGTTTTATCATTGCTTTTTCTTTAAGGATTGGATTATGCATTGGATTATTTTGTGAAGTGAATTGATTATTCTCCCACTGAAAATGATGGCTCCTTAATATCTTTAATCTTTTTGCCCTATCCCTTATTGCTACCCAAGAACGATGTTTCATTAAATCCATGAGGTATTCTTGTGATTTATTATGGTAGAATTGCCTTAGTAAATTATCTTCCCACCCATACCATAAATCATCTCTATTTTTCTCCTTTAGTTTAATTTTTCTACAGATTCTACATTTTTTAGATGATTTTATTTTACTTTTTTTAACATAAAATAGATTTCCACACCTTGAGCATTTCTTAAATGGTTCCCAATTAGTATCTCTTTTTAATTGTTCTTTATCTTTAGCACCCTTATAAAAATTGCTTATATAATCTTTAGGAAAAGCACGAAGAGAATCTCCAACATCTAAATCTTTTACTTTTACTTCGATGATATTCTTTTTATCTTTCTTAAATAGTTTATGTTCTGAGGTAGCAATTACTTTTCTTCCATCTTCTAATTCTATTTCATAAACTTCTTTTTTACCTGAAGGTATTATCTCTGATTTACTTTTAATAGGATAATATGTTCCATCCTTGTTTTTAACTTTAGTTAAGGAATAAGTATCAATAAAAATATTACCAGACTTATATAATCTTTCTATTGTTTTATCTTGGCCATATAATTTTGTATCTTTAGATAAACATCCTGTAGGCCCCGTTGTTACTCCTATAAAGTTCTTGTTTTTATTGAACCTATTGTTAATATACCTTAAAAATATCTCTCCTTCTGGAAAGGTTGGTGCATGTATCATTCCCATTATGCTGTAAACATCTGAGCCATATAATAATCTAACCTTTTGGTCAATCTAGAAAGCTCAGCGAATATACTCCTATACATATCAATTTCAAACCAAACAAGTTGCTCTTTTAATTCTGGATGGGTAATATGTCCTGGAATATTATAGATTCCTTTTTGATTCATAACCATTTTAAATCCCACAGGTTGTTTGTTCCAAGATTCTTCCTCTATCTTTGCTAACTCAATTCTTTTATTCTCAATGTCTTTTAAACAATCATCAATATAATCTTTAGCTTCATTTTCACTAATATCATTATCAATATCTCCAGCCATAATCATACAACAAGTTTTAACAGCCTCGATAAATCCTTTTCTTGTATCATCAACATAAGTTTTGATAGTATGTCCTGCCCTATCAGTCTTAGTGTTAAACCATCCTGGGTGCATCTCTCTTATCCCTGCTTCAAGTGCTTTCTTCATAGCAGTCATAACCAATGTAGAATGTGAGAATTGTTCATCCTTATTTGAAGAGAAGTTTTCAATATCACCTATCTCAAAATCAGGACCTTCATTAGATTCGGCCATAAATTATAAGAAACAATTTATATTATATATACTTATAAAAATAAAGTATATTTAAATAATAAAAACAATAAATAACTATGACTTATGAAACAGAAATTGCTGAACACGAAGGAGCCATCACTCGTTTAAGTTCTGAACTAAAACAAATCAAAGTTCCTGCAAGAACTATCAACTGGCAACATAATAATATTGGTGCACCAAGAAATATAACTCAGAGAGTTTTAGTTTCTAGAAAACAACGTAAGAAAGTAAATTCTGGGATTGATTATTCAAGAAGAAGAATATTATCATTAAGAGAATCCATTCTTGGTAGAGATGCCCTTTTGAGTGTAGAATGAATAAGCTATTCTTGATTGCTGTTGTTGGATTAATGTTGGTTAGTTCTATCGGAATACTGACTTATGAAAAACCAATTGAAAAAGGTATACATGAAAAAATATATGAAGAGTTTGGAAATGTTGGATTTGAAAAAGGAATTTTAGTTGATGGAGAAAAGATAGTTGAATATTCTGGAGATTTAGAAGGATATACAAATAATTTTCAAGGACCTGTTCCAGAAGGTTACGACTTAGAACACTTTAGAAGAACTGGTGAAACAATAAAGGAGATTAATAATTAATGGTAACCTATGGTAAAGATTTTGTTGGGCCAATAAGACATGGAGATACTATAAGCAGATTTAGTGAAAAAACATTAAAAAAAATGGGAGAGATGGGAGCAGTTCTCCAAGAAAAAGGAACTATATCTAATGGAAAAGTTACTACTACTTATGTTCGTGGAGGTGGTGGGGGAAGTGTAAGGGCAGTTCCAAAACAAGTAGGTCCAACTCGTGCAGACTTAGAAGCAGAACAAAAACGTCAAGCTGAACTAAAGCGACAACAAGAAGAAGCAAAGAAATTAGCAGACCAAGTTCAACAAGCTAAACAAGATAAAGCAAAGTCCCAAACAATCGGTGGTCAAGTAACTAGCAAAACTTCTGGACCACAACCATTAACAGTTTCAGCATACAATAAGGAAGATGCTTATACTGCTCCCAGATACAAACAAGGTATTTGGGAAAGTACTAAACAATCTTTTAGTGGTTTATTCTCAGATATTAAAGAAGGAAACTTAGGTTCTCCAAGTAAATATGTAGAACCCTTCAGATATTCTGAGAGAATAAAGAAGGATGTTGTTGCTTATGTTAATCCAGTTTTCGGAACGGTTCAAACAGATCCACTTACTGGAAAAGTAGTAACTGGTGATGTGACCTATGGGGATATTCAAAAAGGTATAGAAGAAAGAAGAGATAAAAAATTATCTGAAACATCTAATGTTTTTGAAACAAAAGCAACTGGAATAACTTCTGGTTATCAGAGGAGAGTAGATGCTGGAGAACTAACTGTTGAACAAGCAACTGAACAATCACAGAAAGAGTTTGATGTATTGAATGTTGAGTATGGGAAAGAACAAGAGAAAAGTTATAAGAAATATAAAGATGTTCCAGGAGTTTTTGAAAGAACAGGGACGACAAGAAAGGTTGTAGAATTTATTCCAGATGCTTTGGCTGTCTCTGCTTCTCTTGCTGTTGGTGCTGTTAATCCAGTTGCAGGTGCTTCAATAGGTGTTGGTTATTTTACAGGTAAGGGAGTTCTTCAAGCAGCACAGAAACCAACCTTCAAAGAAATAGGAGAACAAGGAGGAATATTTGCTGGAACTGGTTTTGATGATAAGGGAGGGATTTCAATATTAGAACCAACGGAATTAGATGTTAAATATAAAAAATTAAGGAGAGAAGCTGGTATTAATTTATTAGTTGGTGCAACTTATGGTGTTGGGCTTGTTGGCGCATATTCAAAATCAATTATTACTGGAGAGTTGGCAGAGCTTGGTGAATCTAAAATTAAAGTTCTATCTGTTAGTAAACAAACTGGTAAAGGATCGACAGATATTATCAAAGGAATCCAAACAAAAGGTGGACTTAGAAGAGAATTTACTATTACTGGAAGAGTAATCAAAGAAGGAGAGAAATCTTATATACTTCCATCAGGTCAAGGTTACTCTACGACAACAGGAACATTCGATTGGAACTTGTATAAGGGATATGGTAAAACTGATTATGCTGGTGGAGACATATTTAAGGTTGGTGCTAAAGGAACTTCGATACCTATTAAGGATGGTTTCTTTTCATTTGGAAAGGGAGTTATTGAACCACAAGTTTCTTTTGGAAGCCCAATAACAAGTTTAAGTACCTCAAATGTTCTAGCAAGAACTGTTAAGGGTGGTGGGAAAAAACAAATAGATTTCTTTGCTAGTGTTTCTAAAAAGATTGGAACTGATAAAGCTGGTGCAGAATATTATAAATCTGTTTCTGGTAAAGTAAATTTAGAAAAGTATACTTCTTTAATTGAAGGTAAAGGTGGACTTGTTGAAGGTGGTGGATTCGATGTTTTTGGTGTCAATAAGGCCTCTTTCAATCCTAACACCTTTGGAATACAAAAAGTAATCAAGGTTGGTGCGAGTTCAGTAGATGATGCTCTTGTTGTGGGTGGGGAATCATTCTTTTCATTTGGAAGGGGTGCAACTACAAGAGTAGTAAAAGGATATGGTGAACAATCATTACAAAGTGGAGTATTATCTGGTGTTTCTAAATCAGTTTCAGCCGGACAGATAAAAGCAATCGTTACTCCTTCATTAAGTAGCTCAGTAACTAAAGCTATTGGAAGTCTTGCTCCTCCTTCAATAGTCCAGATGGGTGGAACTGGAAAGAGTAAATATTCTGGAGTTGGTGGACAAGTCTATGATAATATTGTTGTTAATCAAGATTTTGTTGGGGGGATGAAAGGTTATTCAATATTAGAACAAAAACCAACCAACTTTATTTTTCAAGGTTCGTCAATTATTCCAAAAGTTAAATCAGGAACAAGAGGCGGTTTTGGTGTTGGAACTCTTCCAAAACAAAGTAGTATTATTTCATCTGCATTAGTCCCTAAACAATCATTAGTTCCAAGACAATTAACTGGCCAAAGAATAAAACAACAGACTATCCAACAACAGATTTTTCAAGCACCAGTTACTCAAGCACCATTATTACGACAGGGCTTAATTGGAGATTTTGGTTTTGGATTACCCTCTTTCCCATTTATATTACCAAAGATGGCTCAGTTTAAGAAATCAAAAAGGAGACCACAAAAAGGAAAACAAAAGACAGCTTTCCAAACAAGTTTTACTGGCTCGATATTAGGAATAAAAGGAAAAGGATTAGCACCCGGTGGACTTTCAATCAGGGGAAGTATTTAATTATAAGTATATTTAAATAAAAATCCTATCTCTTTAGTATGCAAGAACAAATGAATCCTCAAGAAGCATACCAATCTATCCCAGTATCTCCTGATGAACTATATGCAAATGCTATTCAAGAAGATAAGATAAAGAATATTATTTCTCAATTAGATCCTGAGAACCAATTGAAAGAAATTGAAATGAGGATTAGGGGATATAAGAAAAATGTATTTACACATGATTGGGAGAAGATCGATCCAGATTCTCCAGAACCTCCAAAGTTATTAATCTCTAGGTTTATTTCTTATCTATCTTCTATAATGAATCAGAATACTACTCAAGGTAATCTATCTGACCGACAGATAAATGCTTTGATGGCTCAAGCAATTAATTATATTGCTGATGAACTCGATGGTAACTCTGCAATCTATAACTTAGATGGTAATTATACTGAACGAACAAGAATAGGACACATAATGTTAAACTCTATGTTCTTCACATTGAACCGTTCATTGAATGGTCAAGAAGCTAAAAGAATGTGGAAAGCAATGTCCCTTCAAGATAACTTAACTAATGATGATAAAGGGAAATTTAGTGAGGCTTTGAAGTTTTGGAAATGAAAAACAAATATATAGATAAACTAAACAAGAAAGATAAAGAAGAAATGTTATCTAGGATTAAGAAAGAAAGAGCTAAACCATATATCTTGTTTGGATTTAATTACTTCAAGCTCTTTTTAAAATATATAATATTACTCGCTATAGTAATTCAATTATGGTTTATAGCATTTGGGAAAGTAATTATCTATGGAATTATATTTGGTTTGGTAATTGATTTTTTTTTATTTTTTATTAGAACAATAAGGATATCAAAAATTAAAAGAGAATACTTTGATATTGTTCCTAAAAGAAAATGAAGAATAAAACCTGTATGATTTGTAAACTTGCAATAGAAATTGATAAAGAACAATTTGTCGAGGTTAAACATTATGAAAAGAAAGATGTTATCTTATCTAAAGGTTATTATCATATACAATGTTTTAGAGATAGATTAAATGGTGGGCAGAATTTAAAGATGTTACAATCAGAAGCACTTGGTTTTATTAAGGGTGCAAAGAAGTTAGTAGGTATTAAAGATGAACCAGAGGTTATTATAGTTTAATGGGAATAGGAGATATAACAAGCAAAATGCCCGGGATGGGTCCTGGTGGAATGAGCAACATAGTTTATATTATAATTGGGTTTGCAGTATTATTGCTTTGTGCTTTTGGACTTTGGTGGTTTTTAAAGAAAAGAAAAACTTGGAATATCAAAGTAGAGTTTAAGATTCCTAGAAATATTAAGAAGGTTAGAACAAAAGAAGGAACAATAAAAATTATAGGTACTTTAAATAAAGAATGGGGTAAGGGATTTTATGATGCAAAGAAAGGTTCAGTCTTTGTAAAGAGGAAAGGAAAGAAACCAGTAGCTATGAAACCTTTTGATATTAAACAATACCTTTCAACAGGAAATATCCTTACAGTTGTTCAAACAGGAATAGAAGATTACAGGCCAATTAGGGATGAGAGTTATATAGAATTGAAAGATGTTCAAGGTAATGATGGTGCTTTAGTCCAAGCAGTTATTGATACTTCAGAGAGTAAATCTTGGAAGAATACATTTGAAAGAGAGTCTAAAATGACTTATTCAATTAAGAATTGGATTGCAGAGCATGGTGCTTTAGTCGCTATGGGATTAGTTCTATTAATGAACCTTATAGGATTTTCAATAGTAATAGCACGTATGCCTAAATAAAGTATATTTAAATATTAATTCTATTAGTTATCTATGAAGTATGGAATATTATTCTTAATGTTACTATTGATGGTTGGATTTGCAAGTTCAGAAGTAAATGAATATGCACCAGTAAAACTTGGAGATTGTATAAATCTTACCCAAGTATGTGCGAGTTGCACTTTTGCAAATGTTTCAGTTAAATATACTAATGGGACTTATGCACTTTATGAAGGTGAGATGTCTAGAGTTGGTGGTGGTGATTGGTCTTATACTTATTGTGATACAAATGATTTGGGAAGGCATGATGTTACGGGCCATGGGGATTTGTCTGGAACGGATACTGGATTTGATGTTTTATATTTTGAAGTTACTCCTTCAGGAAGTGTTTTAGATTCTGCAAGTTCAACTACTTTGTTTGGTTCGTTATTAGTTATGTTAATCCTTTCAATCGTTTTTATTTTAATGGCAATGAAAACTGAGAGCCTTCCTGGAAAATTAACACTTTATTGTATCTCAGGAATAGGATTTATTATGGTTATACTATTTACAGTTGTAACTATTCAACAAGTTCTATTTGGTTTTGATAGTATTGTTAATGCCATAGAAACTCTATGGGTTGTGGCTAAAATTGGAATTACTATTGGTGGGGTTGCATTAGGAATAATTGTTATGTTAATAATGTTGAAGGCATGGAATATAAAGAGGGGGTTAAGAGATTGATGGCAAGAAGAATTAAACCAATCATAATCGGAACTCATCCCTCATTATATTCAAAGATGGAAGAACTTAGAAAAATGTATCAAGACCAAGCTGGAATGAAACTATCTCAAATGGAATTAACCAATATACTTTCTAAAAGAATAACAATGCCCACTAAAATAAATCTATTTGGGGGAACAAATGTTAAGAAAATTACAAAAAAAAGGTGATCCAACAGATATATTTTTGTTCCTAGTAATAATATTCTTTATTGCTATAAGTTTTGTTGTAGTAATATTTACAAATACTAAAATCCATGAAATGATTTCGACAACTGCATTAAATGAAAGTGATGCTTACGCTTCGATAGATGCAAGTTTCACAAATATAAATGACTTTGTTATTCAAAGAGGATTCACTTTATTCTTTGCAGTATTAATAATTGGAATATTAGTTTCATCATTCCTGATAAGAGTTCATCCAATATTTATATTTATATATATTATAACATTATTAGCTTCGATACTGACATCGGTATATCTTGCTAATGCTTATGCGATGGTTGTTTCTAATGGACAACTTGCATTACTTGCTGATAAATTTGGAACTATCACTTGGGTTATGAAACACATAACAAAAATACTTCTTGCGGTTGGTGCAATGAGTATGATAATTATATTTGGTAAAATCGGTGGGGGAGATACTACTGGGAGTCATAGTGATTTATAATGGTAAAAACTTTTAAAAGAAGCTCAGAGAAACATTCTAAGAAACTATTGTTGGTTGGGCTTATGTTTTGTATGTCTTTATTTATGGTTAGTTTTACTTCTGCAATAACTTGGGATCCGATTGCCTATTATAGTTTAGATGAAACAAGCGGGGTAGTTATTGATAGTGCTAATGGTTATAATGGAACAAATGACGGTGCAGATACTGGGGTAACTGGAAAAGTTAATACTGCTTATGATTTTGTAGTTGGTAATACTGATTATATAAGTATTGATGATGTCCCAGATATAGCGTCTACAGATAATAAATCTTTCCAATTTTGGTTAAATGTGGGAGATATAGCACCTACAACTTATATAATGGACACAACTGGAAGATTTCTTTTTTTACTTTCAGGTGGTGGAACTGCTGATGAATATGGTTTTTTTGATGGAATTGGTTATGTTTATTTTGGAGATAGTACCGTTGATGAAAATAGTGGGGATTGGGTACATTTAGTTTTGGTTGTTTCAAATTCTGGGACTAATACAACATTATATAGAAATGGAGTTCAATATGGTTCTTCAGGTGCTGTAACTGCTAATGCTTTTAGTGGAGATAAAAATTTAGGTGCAAAGAATAATGATATAGAATATTTTTATGATGGAATTATGGATGAGGTTGGAATTTGGAATAGAACATTAACTCAAACAGAAATAACAGAATTATATAATTCTGGTTTTGGTGTGGGATTTGAGGGGGAGGCAACAATCCCATCAACAATAACATTAGAAAGCCCATTAAATGAATCCATAATTTCAACCACAAATGTATCTTTTACATTTTCAGGTTCAAATGTATCTCTTAAGTACGAAAATCAATGGAAAAATTTAACCTATTATATATGGAATACAACTGGAATATTTAACACAACTTTTATTGATATTGTAGATAATCAAACATTTAATCAAACATTTAATATTAGTGATTTTGTCATAGGGAATTATCAATGGAATGTATATGGATGTTATAGTAATGCTACTTCATCTAATTGTACATTTGCAGAATATAATAATACTTTTGAATGGAGACCCTTTGAAATAGTTTCTCAAGGATATGGAAGTTATGTTTATGAAACTGATTATAAGAATTTTAATTTGACAATTAATACTCTTCCAGAAGTATTAAGTGTTTCATCTAAGTTAAATTATAATGGTACTTTATATGGTGGGACAACTTCTTGTTCTGGAGGAGTTTGTAATATTTATTCTAATATAGATATTCCATTGGTTGCTACTGGAGAAACTATGAATAATACTGTTTATTGGAATATAACTGTTTATGATGGGACAAGTAGTTATTCATTTACTACTGAAGATGAATCTTTTCAACAGAATGTTACAAGAATACACTTAGAAGAATGTGGTGGTGCATATACTTTAAAGGCTATAAACTTCACAGCATATTATGAAACTAATCTAACGCAAATAAATCCCTTTTATATTGTTGGGACATTTGATAATTGGTTGGGTAGTGGTTCAGTTTATAGAACTTCTAGTTTTAATAAAGCCTCAACCTCCAACTTATCATTATGTATAACTCCTGCAATTAGAAATCAATATTCAAATGCCCAGATAGAATATAAATTTGAAAATGAAAATGTAACTTTCATACCAAGAAACTATTTCTTTCAAAATAAAATCTTAACGAATATTACTGAAGAGATAAATCTTTATCTATTAGAAGCCGAAGATTCAACATCATTTATAATTAAAGTTCAAGACCAAAAGTTATCTCCAGTTACTGAAGCATTAGTTTATATTCAAAAATATTTTCCTTTGGATGGAGAATATAGAACTGTTCAGATAGCTAAGACAGATTCTAATGGGGAAACTATAGGATTTTATGAAACAGAAACGGTAGATTATAAACATATTATTATTAAAAATGGAGAAACCTTATTAGAAACTGCACCACAAAAAGTTGTTGGTAAGAGTGTCCCATATACTTTAACATTTACTATTGGAACTTCATTAGGTTATCCTTGGACTTCATTTGAAGAGAACATTAATGTTTCAACTAATTTAACATTTGATGAAGATACAAATATTGTTACGTTTGATTATATTGAAAATGAAACTGGTTACGTTTCTTCTGGAAGATTATTAGTATTTAGAGAAAGCTTAACTAATTCAACACAATTGCTTATATGTAATGTATCTTCTAGTGAATCCTCCGCTTCACTAACTTGTGATTTGGGTTCTTATAATGGAACATTTGTTGCTATTGGTTATATTAATGAGGGTTCTCAAAAGATAATCCAATTTATTATAACTGATGCAAGAGATGTATTCGGAAATGATGGATTGTTCTTGGGTATGATGATTATACTTACTGCTGGTTTTGCTATGATGTGGAATCCAGCCGCAGGAATAATATCTATTAACTCAGCAGTAATCTTTGTAAATATAATTGGTTTTATTACAGTATCTCCCATATTTATATTCGGTATGATTTCAGTTAGTATAATAACAATAATACTATTAAAAACATAATGGAAAAAATGAATAAGAAAGGATGGGTAGCTAGGGACTTTATAATAGCTATGCTTTTATTCTCTGGAGCTTTAGCGATACTTGTTTTAATGATTGGTAGCCTCGCAAATGATTATGGAAATACTGAAGTTATAAATCCTGAGTTCTCTGAGAAGTTTGATAAGTTTTCTGATGATACTGATAGGGCTGGAGAGATGTGGGAATCAGCAACAAGTGAGGGTGGATTAAGTCTTGTTGGAACAGCAGATCTATTGTTCTTCTCAACATTTAGAGTTATATCTTTAGTATTTACTTCTGTTGTAGCCGCAGGAGAACAGATGGCAGGGTTTGGAGAGTTCTTCGGAATCCCTTCAGAAATCTCTTCGATATTTATGGTATTAATATTTACCATATTAACTGTATCTATTGTATTTATAATCATAAGTTCAATTAGAAGTGGGAGGGAATTATAATGGCAGTAACAGATTACTATGTCGCACCAACAGGTAATGAAACTTCAGGCCTATTTGAACTATCAAAGTATGTTGGGATTAGTGCAACTGCGGGATTGTTTTGGCCAATAATGTTATTAGTTATTTGGATAGTTTCTTTCCTAGGATTTAAACAATATTCTACTTCAAGGGCCTGGACATTTGCAAGTTTCTTCTGTTCAATGCTTGGAATGTTTCTTGCAGTATTAAATCTAATGGCCCCTAGATGGATGTACCTATCAATAATTCTATTCCTGATTGGATTAGTCTGGTTAAAACTAGAAGGTGCAAATGGATAAGGAGAAAGAAATAAAGACAATTGCAGTTAAGATAACTGCAGACCCAGAATTTGTAGAGGTATTAAAACAATTAGAAGAGAAGGTAAAACATATAGCTTGGGATGGGATAGAAAATCTTAGCACAAGAGATCTAACAAGAATACTTGCTAGAAAGATTAAAAGTTCTAATATGTTCCGTTAAGTTCCATATTAGAACTTTTTCATTATAAGTATATATGGTTATATAATTTTTATACTATTATATGAAATTTCTAATTAAATCAACAATGGAGGTAAAAAATGGAATTAAGTAAATTAGGGAAGAAAGGTCAGCTTAGCTTAGGTGATGCACCAACAGTTGTTTTGTTAGTTGGACTTGTATTTCTAGTGATGGCAACTATTGCTTTCATTGGTGAGAAATATCAAGGTTCTTTGACGGCTGACTCTGTAGCATATAATGTTACGGGAGATTTGCAGACTGAGATTGGTAACAACACTTCAATTGCAGGTATTATTTTAACAATATCTTTGGTTGGAATTGTTTTGACAATTTTGATAGGAGTATTTGTAGGGGTTAGAAGTGGGGCACGAAGAGTTTAAATGTTTTATTACTGGGGATAAACCCCAGTTTTATTTTTTAGATTATAAAGTATATTTAAATAATAAAAACATAAAACAATCATGGAAAGAATAAAAAAACAAGGAATA
>Ga0075122_10001584_pt1 | contig 15990 bp, 20 predicted proteins | sample AntAceMetag02UKB_FD_69790 | JGI IMG/M metagenome (GOLD analysis project Ga0075122, IMG submission 69790) | Saline lake microbial communities from Ace Lake, Antarctica - Antarctic Ace Lake Metagenome 02UKB | ecosystem: Environmental > Aquatic > Non-marine Saline and Alkaline > Saline | place... | reverse complement strand
TGTTTTAGACCCAATAAAAATGGCTGCGACTTGGACCGCGAGTATTACCGCGGCGGCTGGCACTCGTCTTACCCAGTCCTTATTCCTATACCTTTTTACAGTACAGAAAAGCATTCCAAATTGGAACGCACTTCGACTCAAACTATCACGCTTTCGCGCATTGTAGATTATTCCTAACTGCTGCACCCCGTGGGGCTGGGAATAGTGTCTCAGATTCCCTCTCAGGGCTTCTCCGCTAAGAGCCCTTACGGATCTTCGGCTTGGTGGGCTTTTACCCCGCCAACAACCTAATCCGCCGCAGCCCCATTCTTAGGCACAAGTTTCATGGACAAATCTTTCCAGGGTAAGTCCAATATTAAGTATTAACCTCAGTTTCCCGAGGGTATCCTTAACCTAAGAGCAGGTTAGCTACGTGTTACTGAGCAGTTCGCTTTCAACTTCTAAAAGAAACCAAAAAACTGGCATGTCTTAGTGCAAATCGAAGAGCCGCAGCCGCCAGCAGGATCAACTGGAATTAAATTAAAAATGCCCCTAGTAAAATTTTTTTAAAAATTTTCGGGGTACACCCTAAGGTGTTATTTTAACGCAATTTGTTTATAAGATAAACAAATCACTTCACACATTCTCCTAACTATTGGCTTAGCTATTATTATAAAATAGATCACAAACAAATGACTGTTGTCTAATTAAAACTAATTTCATTTCAAGAAATAAATCCTTAATCAATTCGTTCAACAAACAACATGACTGCTTCTACATACATCATACCTTACATGTTGAACATATTTTTAAGGCACTCATCTTAGTTAATAACTAATCGAGAAATTTTACATTTATAAATCTTTCGTCATAAAAATGAGCTATTAGAAGTTTAAGTTTATCCTCGTTCATGAAGAAAATTTATAACCCTATTTTCTTTAGATATTTTATGGCATTATTCGAATACAAAAAGAAAAGAAAATTTGAAAAAACTTCTGAACCCAGGACGGGAAAAAAGAAATTAAAGAAATTTGTTTATGCAATTCAGAAGCATTCAGCGTCGCATCTTCATTATGATTTGCGTTTAGAGTTTGGAGGAGTTTTGAAAAGTTGGGCAATTCCAAAACTTCCACCGAAGAGAAAAGGCATAAAACGTTTGGCTATCGAAGTAGAAGATCATCCTTTAGGTTATGAAAAATTCGTTGGAACAATTCCCGAAGGAAATTACGGGGCAGGAAAAGTTGAAATTTGGGACAAAGGAAATTTCACCGTCGTGGAAGAAGAAAAAAACACAATCGTCGTCGACATAACTGGTGAAAAACTAAACGGAGAATATTGTTTAGTTAGAACAAAGTTTCAAGGCAAGAAAAATAATTGGATATTTTTTAAGAGATAAAATTTTATTTTTTCATTCCACCGATAGAAATTCTATAAGTTATATTTTCTAAATTATGTTCTGGAGGCCATTGCCAATTCAAATCAATTCCTTGTGTTTTCATTAATGCGGTAAAATTTGTTCCTCGTGCTTCAGCATTTGTTTCTACATATAATTTGGGATGCATCTCCATAAATTTTTGAATTTCTTCTCGGTGCTTTTTTCTAGCAGTTGGTTGCCATAATCGGGGGTTATATATTTGGCGATCAGTCCATTCGGAATGAGTTTTTCTCATTCTTTCTGCAAATTTTCCAACGGGATAAGATGTATAAATCAAATACATATCTTTTTCAAAATCTAATGAATCATCTAGCAAGCTTAAGTTGGGAGGACAATCTTTTCTTTTTCCATAATTTGGGCAACCTTTCGCATGACCGTGGTAGGGTTTTTTGCAAATTCCCTGAAAATTTTTATCCAATTCAATAATTTCTGGATTTATTTTAGTTATCATAAAATAAAATCATTGTTTTTATTTATATAAATTATTATAAACAAAAATATAGATATTTTTTTATGGTAGGAATATATCAAAGAAAAATTAATAAATGGTATTCTAATATCTCTTCTTCAAAATATGATCCTTGGATGTTTAGAGATACCCCTAAAGGTTCAAAAGAAAAATTGATGAATTACTTAGATTTTAAAAAAAATGATTGCATTATAGAACTTGGCTGTGGAACTGGCCAAAATATAAGATATTTTCCAGAAAGTTTAAATCTTCATTTGTTAGATATAAATAAAAATATGTTAAATTCAGCAAGGAATAAATCTAAAGACCAAAATGTTAAAATAAATTTTTATCAAGAAGATGCAAAAAATACAAGTTTTCAAGATTCTTTTTTTAACAAAGGAATTTTAACTTTTGCACTTTCAGGAATACCTGAAAATCAATTAGTATTAAAAGAGATGTCAAGAATAGTCGTTCAAAATGGTTTAATTGGTATTTTGGATTTTTCAAGTATAAGGTCCAATTTTGTAGGGGGAATAACTGGAATAAATAGTTTAGATGATTTAATCAATCAGTCATTTTTAAGAACAATAAAAAAAGAAACATTTGTGATAGTTCATGACGAACTAGAGTTTGATTATACTGGATATAGAGTTTATCTTCTTGAAAATAAAAAATAATTATTCATGAAAAAACCGAATCATTTCAACATCACTCGGAGTATACCAATTAAATAATTTTTGAAATCCTTTTTTCTTCAGAAGATTTCCAATTTTTTCATTTTCACTTTTAACATCACAAACAACATTTTTGTTTAATGATTTAGCAATATTCAATCGATAATCAGCAAGAGAGCTTCCAATACTTTTTTTTCGAAAATCAGGATGAACAACTAAACATTTGAATTGAAAGTAGTTAAGTTGATCTTCCAAGCCAATAAATTCTCTTTCATATTGTGTGGGATTTGTATTAGATAAAATTGTAAAGGAAGTATAACCCACGATTTGTCCTCCCCAGATTTCAGGTTTTCCGAGGTTAACTCGAGATCGTTTTGGTAATCCTTTTCTCAAAAATAGATCATGATTTCTAGTAGCTCTTTCGATATCTTCCGAATAAGGAATTCCTCCAAGAAAACTTCTATCTTGGGAATTTTGCATTAAAAATAAATCTCTTATTTTGTTTTTCATTTTCAAAAATTATTCATGAAAGAACCTAATCATCTCACTACCTTTTGGAGTTTTCCAAATTTTCTTTTCTTCAAATCCCAAATCTCCAAGTAATGAAATCATTTTTTTATTTTCTACTTTAACATCTCCTACAACATTTTTTTTATTTTTCATTGCAAAATCCAAACAAGCATTCATAAGTTGTGTTCCTATTCTTTTATTTCTAAATTCAGGATCCACAACGAGTTGCCTGCAATGCACATAAGTTAAAGGATTTTCCAGACCAATAAATTCTCCCTCATATTTCATTGGAGTAGCATTTTTTAAATTAGTAAAACAAACATAACCAACTGGGATGCTTTGGTCATAGGCAACATCTCCAAACCTAGTTCTTTGCCGGGCAAATTTATCTAGACTCAAATATCTTTGATAATTATTAATTTCTCTTTCCAATTCAGAACTAAAAGGAATTCCTCCTAAAAAATTCTTTTCCTTTCTATCCAATTTTAAAAAAATTTCTCGAACAAAATTACTTAAAACCATTAATTTAAATGTCAAAGGCCATATTTAAGAATTATTGCGATACAATTAACCCTTTACTTTCCATTTACCATTAATTACAGGAAGTAATTGAACCAATCCCCCCTCGTAGAGAACAGCGTTCGCTCCAAGCCAACGACTTGCACTCCCATCAGTATATGGGAGATCTAATCGAGTACTTGTACCAACAATAACGGTATTTCTCATTATTTCTGGAGCATGAGTATGGCCAGTAATACTCTTACCAAATGCAACTTCCCTACTTCTAACACTGCCTCTTGCACCACTAATTCCTTTGTGTCCATGGCTAGCAAGCTGCCATCCCCAAACTTTGTGATCATCTCTTAAATCTAAGAAATTAACATTAGAAGGAATTTTTCCCATCATTTTAAAGCCTGCTTCTACAGGATTCCCTCCCTCTAACATTTCTACGGCCAATTTTGTTGCAAATTTAGCATTCCATGGCTCTTTCAAAAAATCTCCTGAATTCAAATGTCTGTCTGTAAAAGCGCCATGGTTGGAATAAACAAGATTAATTTCGGTACGAGGGTTTGCTTTTGCAAGCCTTACCAATTCCTTATATCCTGCCATATATTCTGTTGCCATGTCAAGTCTACCGTTTTCCCATTCAATTGCTCTTTGAATAACATTTAATTTTTCATGAGGGTTTGAGGAATGCCCATTCGGAAAATCATGTAAAAATAATCTTTTTGGATTAAAAAATTTCAACATTTCATCATTTGCTTGAATTGTTTTTAGATCATGGTCTCCCCAATGAATGTCTCCTAGAACTAAGGCTTCAATGTTTGCTTTTCCCACCACTTTGTTTCCATCATATATCTTTCCCATATCGATAAACTTTCCATTTCTCATGGCAGGAACATGCCTAACATTAAAATAAGTGTTATCAACAACCTCCATGACAACAGCACCATATTTATGTTCTTTTTTTGCCATATCTCCTTTATGGTTATGTTGGTTGTAATTTGGACGAGTACACGCACCTGTTGTAATTAATAATTTAGGTAAACGACCGTTTCCTGCTGCAATTGATTTAAATCTTTGTTTTGAATGAGCATAAATTCTTGTTTGGTCTCCCTGAACTATTCGGTCTCTACTAGTTGAAGGATCCATATTTTGAGGAGGAACAATATCGTCTGAAACAATACAATTTTTGTTTAATCGAATATTTCTGTCTTTTGGATGGTAAACGTCTGAATTATTCATAAAAAATCTATCAGCAAATTCTTCAGGATATTCAGTTGCGTCCATACCATTCATGCTAAGGTACATTATTTTAGCTTCATTGTCGTCACTGTATTTTTGAAATCCTTTAATAAGATTTTTATTTGGAGCTCCTTTCGTATAATCTGGCCCATATAAATCACTATTTTTTCCATTTTGTTTTGCTTGAAATGCAGTAATTAAATATTTCTTTGTCATCCGTAAACCCTCTTTCTAGTTTCTTCCACAGACAAAGCCCTAGAGCAATCTAATTTTTTAATTGGAGTAATAATTCCAAATTCATTAATTTCATAAGCTTTTTTTCCATTTCCCATAATATGTTCGACTTCCCAAAATGCTCCAGCTCCAATCATTCCATCTTCAAATGGCAAAACTGTAACTTGTTCCATGAATGGCAAAATAACATTAAAATAATAATTCATCCCTCTTCCTGTATGTTGTTTCCAAAGAGGATAGTTTTCTTGATTTTGATTTGGATTATAAACCGGCATATCTTCAAATGCTTGTGATAAAATTTCTACCAATTCAGACTCAACATTTCCGTGAACATTAAATTTTCCCCCAACATAATAATTAACAGGGTGTGCAAAATAATTGCTGTTGGGCAAAATTCCAGAAATGGCCTCAAGTGTTTTTTTCTGCAAAGGGTGTTCATCAACTTCTAAGTTTTCCCCTAGACCTATTGCATGAATTCCATTTGTTTCAATTCTTTCTTCATAGCCCGGAAGGTTATGATATAATTCAACACATTCTTCAATAGAATTAACTTCTGGAAGAACTCGTCGAAGGCCCTCATTTAAAATCATTTTCTGCACTGAAGGATATTTTTCATTATACGAAACTTCATATTCGATCGGACTAATAGTTTGTATTGGCTTAAATTCCGGATTTACAACCCTTCTTGAAACTATGTCTTCTGGAATAATATTTTGATAAGATTTATGTTCTTTAGAAAAATCAGGAACTCTTCCTTCAACCTCTTTCCCCAGATCTTTGATTTTAAGATAATTTTCAACAAAAATGTCGAACACCCACTTTTTTCTCTCCCCCATAAAAAATAAAATCTTCCAGTCTTTTTAAAAATTTATATTCAAAAAATTATCTTCACAAGTTTTTCTTATCAAAATGTTTTCATTCACTTTAGGATTGTAAGAAATCATTTAACAAATATAATTCAAAGAAAATAAAATTAATCGTCTTCGCCAGTCCAGAAATCCATGTCAGCCAGCTTAGAAGTATCTTCACCTTTTTCTTTCAAATATCCTCTTGCTAACAAGTAAAAGATTAAACCAATTGATTTTCCGCTTTTATTATTCCCAATAATAACTTGCGTAGCCCCTTTACTAAAATTGTTAGTTCCACAAATCATCAAAACTTCTTTCTTAACATCCAAAGTATCTTTCAAAGCATTCTTATCCAACCAACCGTCTGTAACAATTGTAAGTTCAGTTTCAAAGAAATCCTCCAGCTTAGTATTAGTCATAACTCCCGCAGGATATTTTTTAGTAAAAACCCTAATTCCAGTTGCTTGACTAAATAACTTAGCAGCTTTCCAACCAGATTGTCTTTTACAAACTAAAATAACATCTTCCGGATTAAATTTAGATAAATATTTTATTCCTGCTTTCAATTTTTCATCAATTAAATCAGTATTAAAAATAGCAAGGCCATCAGCCCTTCTTCTATAAACAAATTGTTTCATATCTGGAGTTACAACTCGAGTCCCCAAATAAATTCCAGTCTTAACATATTCTTCCAAATCAACAAGCATCTCGCCCTTTTTCTTAGATGCCTTAACTTCTGCTTTCAAAGCTTCAGTATCCAACTTATCAGTTTTTTCAGCCATTAACTTAGCGGCCTTTTCTTTCAATGCTTTTAATTTATCAGCTCTAGAAGTTTCTTTTTTGCCCTCAACATCTTTCTTAGAAATCTCAATCTTTTTGTCCTCATCTTCAATTTTCAAGGGCACGTCATTGGATGTTGGAACAACTTCCACAGATTCTGCCTTTGCAGCCTTCTCCAAGTCCTTTCCAACTAATTCCTTGTCCGGAGTTGCTTCAATTTTTTCCTCAACTTTTTTAGTTGCCATACGAATTTACACGAAAATTAGTTTATAAAACTTTTCGTTAGAAAATCACTTCAAACTCTTTTCAATTTCAATAAGTCTTTTTATTTTAACTTCTCTCTCGGGACCAGTAATTCCACATTTAATAAAATCCGCTCCAAATCCAAAAGCAAAATCCGCGAGAATACTCTCCATTGTTTCTCCGCTCCTGTGGGAAAAAATCATTTTAATTTTATTTTTCTTTGCAAGCTCAACGACTCGCGAAACATCAATCAAAGAACCATTCTGGTTAGGTTTCATAATTAAAGAATTAATGGCATTTAGCTCGATTGCCTTTTCCAATCGCTTATAATTTGTAACAGTCAAATCATCTCCCACAATCAAACATTTTTCTTTAGAATTTTTTAACAATTTAGCATGACTAATAAAATCGTCTTCACTGAATGGATCTTCAACATAAATCAACGGAAAATTTTTAATCAAATTAGAAACATACATAATTTGTTCGTCACTTGTTCTGTCCAAGGGAGGATTATTGTAATGGTATTTTTTTCTTTTAAAAAATCCAGAAGAAGCAATATCAAGGCCCAAAGGAATTTTTGTTTTCTTCAAAATTTCTAAAACTTCTTTTTCATTTAAAGAAGTCATCCAAGCATTTTCATCATTCTTTTTACTTTTAAATTTCGAATCTTTTTCTTTCAGAAATTCTTCTGCAAGTTTTTTACCTTCGCTATTAATTTTAAAGCCTTCAATTGCAGAATTTGGTTTTGGAATAATTAAAAATTCTTGAAAATCCGGCCTTTTACCAGAAACCAATTCAGAATGAAGTCCCCCCCCAATACAGTTTCCAACAAGCCGAGGAATTTGATTAGCTCGAGGCGCCTTGGATTTATTCAAGAGGTCATGGGCTTCACGAATAATTTTCCAGATTTCCTTTTTTTGCTCTTTTGCAATTGCCTTTAATGTAGCACATTCGAGAGCCAATTGAGTATTTCCTCCGACATGCCCTTTAACAATATCTTCAACTCTTCTCAAGTCTTCAAATTTTTCCAGATGCTCTTTAGAAAAATAATCCGAAAGTTTTCCAAGAGAATCTATATCCGTCTCTAAAGATTTTTTGTAAGATTTGGTTTCATGTTTTCCTTTAGATTTTCCATTCGGAGCAGAAGAAGTAAATTTTCCGACGTTTGTATCAATAGAAACCTCGACAGTAAGATCTCCTCTAGAATCTTTGATGGATCTACCTTTGACCCCTTTAATTATCATAATAAGAAAAAGGCATCTTGATTAATAAATATTGTTACTTCAGAAGATTATTCTTAATTCTCATGAACCAATAAAAGCTATCTTCCTCATTCTTTAATGGATCTAAAAATATCTCTCTTATTTGATTTTTCGAAAGATCATTATTCAAGTATTTGTCAAATAATTTTTCTCCCATTGGATATGCTTGGTTATAAATTAAATATTCCTGATTCAAATATCCTTCTTTAGAAACATCCAAAATTTTTTGGAAAATTTCATTGAAATTTAATTTTTCAAATTCATCTTTGGTTCCTTCATAAACATTTTTTCTTGAATTTGAAATTAATCTAGAAGAGAAGTAACCAAGAGTTTCAACAATCATTTCAGTAAAATATAAATCTAATAAATTTCTATTTTTATTTTTTAGATTTGAAAAATGAATAAAGTGTCCAACTTCTTCTGCCAAAACGCTTTTCTTTAATGTGGCAAGTAAAATAACATTATGATTTCTAAAACAACAACCAGCTTTATTTTTTTTAACCAAATCAAAATATTCTTCTCCAATTTCTTCCTTAATGCCCAATTTACCAAAAGCAAAAGGCCCCCCAACATAATAAATTTCAGGCAATTTTCCAGTATCAATTCCTATTTCATTCTCCAATTCAAATAAAATTTCGTAAGATCTTTCTTCTGCAATCCGTTGTAAAGATTTCACCATGATGCAAAATAAATATAGAACTATAAAAATAAATATGTAATCAAAAACAATTCTATTGCGTAGTACCATTCAAATTCGCTTCATCTTCAACTTCATCCGAAGGTTTAGCAAGTTCCATGATTTCCCCTTCTTCGATAATCTCTTTTTCAATTTTAGCCTCGATATCTTCTTTAGCAGAATCAGCAAGTTTCGGAGTTTTAATTCTCTTCAATTCCCCTTCTTTCATCTTAGGCATTGGTTTTTTAACTGAAATAGGTAAAACATTAGAAGCCAATTCTATTTCAGCAATTTTCAAAGCATCAAAATTAATTCTTTCCAAATCCTCTTCGCTAATTTTCAAAAGTGGAGGAGCATTCATTGCAATTTGAAGCGCTCTTGCACCCAAAATTCTAGCCCTCTCATATTTTGTAAATTCTTGTTCCATTTTATAAATATTTTTTGTGTTTAACTCTTTTAAAGTTTTCCTTTTCAAAGATTAAAATTACTTTATAGCTTTTTCAATTTTGTCCAAGATTTCTTCAGAAATTCTCGCTGAAATTTCAAAAACTTTTTTGATTTCTTCAATTTCTAAAGCAGCACTATTGCTTTTTTGTAGGGAAGAAATAACTCCTTTCGAAGATCCAATTGTTGTTCTAGATTCGCTAACATCTTCTTCGTCTCGAGTAGGATCAACAATCAAAGTTTTACCTAACTTATGAACACTAACAGCAACGGGAACAATGTCTGTCAAAGGCAATCCTTCATCAGTTAATTCGTCGTATAAAACTTTATCTTTCTCAGCATCATATTTTGGAACTTTCGCAATTTTCATTGCAGCAATAGCTCCAATAGTTGCAGCATCCATTAAGTTTCCGTCATCATTCACAGAATAAACATCTACAAAAACAGTCCAAACTTTTTTCCCTTCTTCAATACACAATTTCTCAAAATCAACAAATCCACTTTCTCTAATTCCTCGATCAGTAACTCTTGCCCATTCGATTGCTCCAATCTTTGGAGGTCCAGATTCATATCTTGGAGAACTCAAAGGTAACAGTTCTGCAGTAACCATCAGGTTTCCTTTTGTCGGAGAATCAGCATAAGGTTCACTTGTTGCCATTTTGATTCCAACAATAACTTCAGTTTTACCTAACCTAACTCTAACCGATCCTTCTGCTTTTATTGATACATCCTTTTCGATTGTCAATTCTCTAAATTGTTCAGGTGTTCTACCGTCGAATCTTTTACCTTCTTCCAAATAGGATTTCATTCTATTAGCAGTTGTTTTTGGTGTTGTTCTTACTTTATCCATTTTATTTTATATCCTCCACAGCTTTTTTTAATGCTTCTTTTTGAATTTCATAAATTTCTTTACATGCAACATTTGCCATGTCCACAGATTCTTGAAGTTGTTTAACTCCGATCTTTCCATCCAATTGCATATGTGTAACTTTTCCACTAGTAGTCATTGAAATTGGAATATCAGTAGGTCCTTCCCCTTCTTCAAAATCTTCTTCTTCTTTTGTCAAATCCACAACAAGAGTTTTATCCAATTTTCCAATTGAAACACTTGAAACCATGTCCTTCATTGGAATTCCTGCATGAGCTAAAGCCATAGCAGCAGCATTAATCCCAGCACATCTTGTCCCAGCATCAGCCTGAATAATATTAACATGTACGTCAACAACTTGATTTGGATAATCTTCTAACATTACAACCGGCTCTAATGCCCATTTAGTGATCTCTGAGATTTCCATAGCTCTCCTATTTCTTCCAGGTCTAATTCTGTCATCAACCGAAAAACTAATCATATTATATTCACATCTCAATTGCCCTTTTCTAGGATTTTGTTGATGTTGGGGATGCATTTTCTTAGGACCATAAACTGCAGCAATCGCAATTGTCTTTCCTGATTGAAACATTGCACTTCCATCTGCACAAGGGATTACTCCAACTTTAGCTTTAACAGGCCTCATTTCAGTTACAGATCTTCCATCGGGTCTTTGGAACGAGTTTTTAGAACTCGTTTCTTTCACATTATCTGAGGATGATTTAAATTCTGTCATTTTATTTCTTCTCTCCAAACCATTTAGTTACCATTTCAGTTAATCCAGTTAAATGTGATCTTTCTTCAATATATAGAATTGCTTTCTTAGCAAATAATTCTTTATCGATTGCACTCCCTTTAACCAAAACAGTTCCATTTTGACCAACAGTAATATCACAACCAGTATTGTCTTTAATTAATTTAATCATACTTCCTTCTTTACCAATAATTCTTGGAACCTTGTTAGAATTAACATTGAAAATTAATCCTTCGCCAACTTTTCCAAGTCCCCGAGATTTCAAACTCAAATCGATCCCTCTTTTATTAATAGACCAAATCTTAACAAGAACCATTTCATCAATAGCTAATACTTCTTCCATAGCATCTTTGTTAACATATTTTGGAACTTCCATTAAAGATAAGAATGCAGAATCTGAAGCGCCAATGTCAATCAACCACCCATTAGCCAAAACATTTTCAATTTTTCCAATAACAACATTTCCTCTTCGAGGATGATAAACTCCAGATAAAGGAATAACTTTAATTAAATTATTTTGCTCTTCAGCTAATCCGTATCTCAAAGCAAGAATCTTTCCGTCCTTTTTTTCCGTGGAATCTCCTGGAAGGTACTCGTCTCCTTCAATAATTATTTCGCCCGGAACTACTATTTTTCTATCCATCTTAATTGTTTATTAATTTGCCTTTTTAATTGTTTCTATGATTCACTTGACATTTTTAATTATGCCAAATATTTTGGTCTAATTTAACCTAATTCTTTAACTTGATAATATTTATTTCCAATCTTTAAAGTGTAAGCATTACTAGTAAAAGCTAATTTTTTTGCAAACGGTCCAGAAGTAATTTGTTTGATAAAACTAATTGATTCTTCAGGCGATTTTATTCCCTGATTTTTATTATCCCCAAAAATTCTATCAATAAATTTCATTTTATTCTTCTTTGATTTCTTCAGCCAAAGCAGACCCTTGAGTCACAGAATTAAGTTTATCATAAAAGTCCAGAATGATTCCCGCAGGAATATTAACAACAACTTCTAAACTTCCATCATTAAGCCAATTTTCTTTCTCTTTATGCTGGCTGATAACTCCGTATGCTTTTCCAGTGTGAATTGCTGGAATTGTAATTTTAATTTTTTTAGTTTCAATTCTTATTGGAATTATCGAAGATATCTGCGCAAGAATATCCTGGATCTGCAAATCAATTGGGGTGTTCTTTATATTAACATGAGCCTGTTCCAATGCACTTCGAATTCTATCTGGAGAAATTGGATTATTTGTTTGCGGATCAATAGCATTTCTAGCCAAAAAATCAACAACTTGTTTAATTTTCTTTTCCTGCTCTTCGCTTCGATGACTTTGATCAACCAAAACTTCACCCTGCTTCACAATAATTTTTCCAATTTCATCGATATTTGTAGTTTTGAAAGCGATGTCCAAATCATTATTAGCAGCAACATCTCCTCGCTTAGCATTAGAAAAAACTTTATCCCCCTCGACAAGCAAATATTCCGATTCACCTTTACGAACTTTCAAAGCATCAGCCATATTCACAATAATTTCAAAATGCAAACCATTCTTTGTTATTCGAGCGATAGTGTTTCCAGCCCCCACATCAAATTTTGCATGTTCTTGTTGAATTGCCATTTTATTCTTTTATTAATTGTGATAACTCTTTTTTAATTTTATCCAAATCGGGGAACTTTTTCGTGATTGTCACTTTTGTATTTTCTAAATTTGGCCCATTTTTTTGAATGAATATTATATTTGAAGTTCCTCTCCCATACATTTCACATCCTTTTCCTGGTTTTTGTTTTAAATTCTTTTGAGATTCCAAATAATTTCTAATGCAACCATAATTTTCCCCTCCAAAATTCATAGTTTCAAACATTTCTCCAATCATTTAAACCCCTCAATCGCCTTTCCATCTATCCGAGTAATCCCTTCTTTTTTATTTTCCAAATAAGCAACTTCAAACCTTTCAATATCAAATTTATCTTCCTGAACTTCCTTCAAAATTTCCACAGCCAATTTAATTCCTTGCTTAACATCCAAAGTTTTCTTGTACTTCTTCCTCAATTCATCTTTCACTTTAGAATCAGTTTCCCCAATAGCATTTGCAAAATATTCAAAATAATTTCCAGTAATATCACTTGAATACAATCTAGGTTTTCCATTTTGAATTCCCGCAACCATCAAAGCAACTCCAAAAGGTCTTGCCCCGCCATATTGCGTAAATTGCTGTTTCAAATCCGAAATTTCCTTGATAATTAATTCCGGTTCAATAGCCGAATCATAAGTCATCCTATTTTGCTGAGCTAAAACTTGAGCCTTATTGATCAAAACTCTCGCGTCACTCATAATTCCAGCAACACTCGAAATCAAATGAGAGTCAATTTCATAAATTTTCTGAGCAGAAGAAGGCACAATCAATTCATCATCAATTCTTTTATCAGCGAGGATAAAAACCCCATCAGAACAAACCATTCCAATGCTTGAACTTCCCAATCGGACAGTTTTCTCCGCATATTCCACTTGAAGCAAATGCCCTTCTGGTGTAAACATTGTCGCGGTCCTATCATAACCCATTTGTTGGTGTTGAATATCTGTTGGCATGTCCATTTTAGAATTTCCTATATGAAAAAATAGTTTGCTCAATTTAAAAGGTTTTTGGACAAAACCTTTTAGTATGATATTATCACAATTACTCATTCAAAACGGAAAAATCAAAACAATCGATAGTTTTTTAAATTAATCTGCAATTAAATTCTTATGACAAGCAAAGAAAATAAAATAAAAAAGAATTTCTTTAAATCTAGCTTAGCTTGTCGAATTGCCTATGCATGAAGTCCCCAATTTTTGTGGGGAGAACTATGCAAAATAAATTAAATTTTCTATAAATGCTATGATTTCTATACAAAACTTATCCAAAGCCTTTGAAAGAGAAAATTTGTTTGAAGATCTTAATTTAGTTATCCATCCAAAAGACAAAATTGCGTTTGTTGGAAAAAATGGATCCGGAAAAACAACCTTTTTTAATTGCCTAGCAGGCAAAGAAAGTTTTAATGGGAGAATCCTCATTTCAGATATTAATATAAGTTTAATGGAACAAGAACAAAACTTTTCTAATTTAGATAGAACTTTTGAAGAATATTTGAATGATAAAAGAAAAGAATTAGAAAAAAGAAAAAAACATCTAGAAAGAGAAATTGGAAACCCAGAAATCTATGAAAATGAAGAAAAATTCAATTCTTTAATGGATGAATATAATCTCCTGTTAACAGATCCTTCTTTTGATACTGAACAAGAAAATACCAAAAAAATTCTTAAGGAGCTGAATATGGATAAATCACTTTTGAATCAAAAAATTAAGAATCTTAGTGGAGGCCAGAAAACTAAATTAAGATTGGCAGAATGTTTGTCCAAAAAAGCAAATTTTTATTTGTTAGACGAACCAACGAATAATTTAGATTTAGTTACAAGAGATTGGCTGGAAAATTATGTAAATACTAAAATAGAAAGCTTAATTGTTATATCCCATGATAGATATTTCTTGAATAAAGTAGTAAAAAAAGTTTGGGACTTGGAAAATAAACAGATAAAAGAATGGAAGTACAAATTTAAAGAATATTTAGATAGAAAAAAAGAATACCTGAAAGTCTTAGAAAGAAAGTATCTTGATGCAACAAAAAGAAAAGAAAAGATGCTCGAATCTTCTAAAGAAAAAAGGCAGTGGGCAACAATTAATAGAAGTAGAAAATTAAGGGTAATAGCAGATAGACTTGAAAGAGATGCAAAAAAATTAGAAGATGTAGAAAACCCTTTTGATTTTTTAAAAGATATAAAAATTGGATTTAATAGTAAAAGTTTGCATAATTGCACAGTCTTTAGATTAGAGAATATCCAAAAGAAATTTGATAAAACCTTATTTAAAGATGTAAATCAAGAAATTGAATTCGGAGAAAAGATTTGCATAATTGGAGAAAATGGAACAGGAAAATCAACTTTTTTGAAAATGTTAATCGGGAAAATTCCTCCTTCGGAGGGCGAACTATACAAAAGAAAAGATATCAAAATTGGTTATTTTGATCAAGAGTTAGAAGGAATAGATAAAGAACAAACAATTATGGAATTTGTTATTAACGAAACAGGAAAGGATGAAAATCAATTAATCTCTATTCTTTTAAAATATGGGTTTGCAAAAGAAAGTTTTCAGAAAAAAATAAAGTATCTTTCAGGAGGGGAAAAAGGGAGATTAAATATTTTGAGAATCACTTTGGAAAAGAATAATGTCTTGGTTTTAGATGAACCTACAAATAATTTGGATATCTATTTAATTGAATCTTTAGAGAATGCATTAAAAGAATTTGAAGGAACAATTATTTTTGTATCTCATGATAGATCTTTTGTAGAGAATATAGCGACAAGAATTTTAGAAATCAAAGACAAAAAGATGTTCAGTTTTAGGGGAAATTATTCTGAATTTTTAAAAAGCTAGTTTATTTTCCCAAACCTTTCAAAGTTCCACTAACTTTCAGAACTTCAATTTTTTCAGGCCACACAGCAAAACTAGCACGAATCTTATCCAAACTTTTCCGATTAATAGATAATATGTTGTTTTTTATAAAAGTTGGAACAGCTTCACTCATCCCCAAAACACCAATAAAATCTTTAATCGCGGAAGGAACTTCTTTTTTCAAGTTTTTCCCTTTTAGTAACAAATATCTTTTATTTTCTTTATGTGATGGAATTAGGGGTTTCATTTTATATTAAATATAGTCTAAATGGCTTTTTATATTTTTAGAGCTTGGAAAGTTTTTAGTAAGAAAGAAATTTTTCATTGATAGGAGGGTTTCTAATTCTTAGGATAGATAGTTGACTTCGCCGAAAGATAAGTTTTTATATACATTTTCTTTATTTATTTTAAGATGTCAAAGAAAAATCTCGAAAATAAATGGCAAGTTTGGTTAATTGTAATTTTAATTATATTGGGTATTCTTTGGTTTCTTAGTAGTTCATCTAATTCTGGAGAAAAGTATTTGAAAGAAAAATACGAGGTTTTAGAATCATTTTGTGTTGATAGTGGGGCAGGAGTAGATATGAAATCTT
>Ga0075122_10001581_pt1 | contig 16001 bp, 24 predicted proteins | sample AntAceMetag02UKB_FD_69790 | JGI IMG/M metagenome (GOLD analysis project Ga0075122, IMG submission 69790) | Saline lake microbial communities from Ace Lake, Antarctica - Antarctic Ace Lake Metagenome 02UKB | ecosystem: Environmental > Aquatic > Non-marine Saline and Alkaline > Saline | place... | reverse complement strand
CAATTCAAGAAGTATTACCTAATAAAGTAGGGAGTGAGATGATTACAAATGGGACTTTTGATACTGCTACAACGGGTTGGACTGCAACTCGTTCAACTCTTGCGGTTGTTTCTGAAGAATTACAAATTACAGCAACCGATGATAGTGGCTATGCTAGACAAAATAAAACTGTTGTAAGTGGAAAAACTTATAACTATACTTTTGATTATTGGAATACAGCGGGTGATACTGCGTATTATCAAGTTTACGATGCGACAAATGCTGCACAAATTATTGCAGCAACGGATTTACCTGACACTCAAACATCTTCTAAATTTAGTGTTAATTTTACTGTTCCTAGTACATGTACGAGTATCTTGGTTATAGTTGGTGCAAAGTTAAATACTGACATTACTTATTTTGATAATATTAGTTTAAGAGAAATCCAAACCGCCGACTCAACACCAAATGCTAACAACGGAACAGTTTATGGTGCTACACAGAATAGTGATAGTATGACTTTTAATGGAACAAGTGATTATGTAAAAATTAATGATAGTTCTTTATTACCTTATAGTAACTCACCACGAACAATCGCAACAACTATAAAATTTGATAGTTTAGGAACATCACCGAGAATATTATCTTATGGAACTTGGACATCTAATGATGCTTTTGAAGTAATAGCAAGGGGTGGAGCTAATCTTGATTTCGCAGTAATTTGTAATTCTAATAATTATTTTTCAATAAAAGATGATATAGTTGTAGATAAATTATACCATTTAGTTATTGTTACTGATGGTGTCACTAATATTAAGTTTTATGTAGATGGTGAACTTGATTCTTCACAAGATTTAGTTGCTGAATTAACAACTGGAGATAGTGGTTTGGTTAGTATAGGTAATGGTTTAATTGGTTCAGGAGATAATTATTTTGCAGGAGATATTAAAGACACTAAAATATGGAACAGAGCATTATCTGCAAGTGAAGTAGCATTAGATTATAAAAATGCAAACCCAAATATATTAACAGGAAGTTTAAAGAAAGGATTAGTATTAGATATGCCACTTAGAGAAATAGATGAGAAAGTAGGAAGTGAATTAGTAGCTAACGGAGAAATAACAACAGATATAACTGGATGGTCTGATAATGCTTATATTACTCCTGTCGTTAGAACTGACTCTGAAATTGACCCTGGAACTTCAAGTGTAACTGTGGGGGCTTCAGACAAATGGGTTATTAAAGCGATAGCAGATGCGGCGAGTAGTCGTAGTTTACGAATAAGTGCAACTGCCGCTGTAGGAAAAACATATAGACTTAAAGTATTATTTTATATCCCTACTGGTGACCCTGACCTATATATTACTTATGGTTCGCAAAATAACCTACAAACTTCTGATTTAGTGTCTGGTGATGTATCAACAAAAGATGCTTGGACAGAAGTTATTGTTGAATTTGTTTCTACACAAAGTGGTGCAAATATTATTTATTTTGGTAATTTATCTAGTGGAGGAGCATCTGGTGATATTTTGTATATAGATGGCGTAAGCCTTAGAGAATTACAGACAGCAGACCTCACACCAAACAGTAATCATGGAACAGTATATGGAGCAACTCAAGAAACTAATTATATTAGTTTTCCAGATGCTGGAGAATTACAAAATATTAATTTAGGAACACAAGTACAAATAGGAACAGGTGACATGACTCTTTGTGTTGATACTTACTGGAATGGTGGAGGAGATTATAATACTATTTTAGATACAGCAGATAGTATTGGTAACGATTTATGGTTTTTTATACATAACGATGACAGTTATGATTGTAGAATTAATGGTACAACATTGGCATTTAGTGCTCCAGATGCACCAGTTGATGAATGGAGTCATTTAACACTTAAAAGAGTTGATGGTAAATGGAGTTTATACATTGAAGGAGTTTACATAAACGGAAACAAATCAGGAGCAGCAGACATTAATGCTGAAGGTGAAGATTGGCTTATAGGAACAAATCAAGGAAACTACGAATTTAATGGTAATATGAAAAACTTTAAAATATATAACAGAGGATTAACAGATGCAGAAATAGAAAGATTATACAAGGAGAGTTTAGCATGAGACCAACAGAAGCAATAATGGCAGTAGAAGGAAACAAAAAGTGTTTAAGATTATTTGATTGTAGATTCATTGATAAAAAGTGGGACACAGATAAAGAAAAGTCTGGATATTTATTAGTATTAACAACAGAAAAAGAAGAAAAAGATTTACCAGAATATAAAGACAAACATAATAAAAAGAAATTAAAAGAAAAAAGAGATAAATTTAAAATAGATAAAAAAGTTAAATTCTGGTTCAAAACATTCTTAGAAGCTGAAGACAAATATATTAAAATTGCTTTAAAAGTTTGTGGTGTAAAAGTAAATAAATGGGTAGCAGGAAAATGAAATTACAAACAAAACCAATATGTCAAACAGAAGGATGTAAGAACGAAGCAATAGGAGTTCTAAATGCTAAATGGAGATGTGGTAAATGTATTATTGCTTTCGAAAATAAAATGAGGGAACTTAAAGAAAAATTCTTTATTGCAGAAAAATGAAAATAGAACCTAGAACACAACAAAGATACACAACAGCAAAACACACAGGAGACATAGTCTTAGACGCACAAGGAGCAGACCCAATTAGTCAAGAAGTAGTACCAGTTATTGGAGGATGGATAGATTATACAGGAAGTGGCGGAGTACCAACAGGACAACTAATGTATGCTGGTGGACACGCAGATAATTTATTTGGAACCAATGCATATGCAAAAGGAGCCAGAGAAAAAGACATGTTTAACACTGGACAAATAAAACAACTTAACAGAAAGAGACGTATTAAGTTATATGTCAAATTAGATTAAGTATATAATAGCAATCTTAATGTATATAAATAGTACATAAGTTATTTAAACATAAAATGAAAAAAATAGAACTAAATTATTCAGTACCAATTAAAATAAACGAATCTTTAGAAGATGGTAAAGATATATTTTCAATTGAAGGTGTTGCAATAACAGCAAGTATCACAGACAATGGACATAAATTTCTAGCAGAAGAATTAGAAACTGCAGCAGGAAGTCTTAACGGAGTTCCTTTATTAAAAGACCATAATAATTCAGTAGATAGTATTATGGGAAGAGTTATAAGTGCAGAGTTTTCAGAAATAGACCAAGCAATTAGATTCAAAGCAAATATTCAAGATAAACAAATGCGAGAAATGATTAAGGACGGAAGACTTAATACTGTTTCTATTGGAGCAAATGTTAGTGAGATAGTAGAAGAAGATGGTGTCTTAACACCTCGAGGAATTACATTTAAAGAATTAAGTTTAGTAGCAGTACCAGCAGATTCAGACGCAATCTTTACAGCTCAAAACTTTTCAATGTGCTTAACAGAAGCATACAATACTCAATCTGAAATTTCAGAAAAACCCGACATCGTTGGGGAGACAGAATTAAATAACAAACAAAAAGAAATGACAAAAATAAAAGAAACTGAGAAAATCGAAGTGGAAGAAGTTGAAGAAGTCGCAGTGACTGAAACACCTGAAGAAACTTTTGATTTAGAAAAAGCTTTTAACGAATTTTCCGAAAATTTCAAAGCAAAACAAGATGCTCAAGCTGCACTTTTAAGTGAAGTATTAGCTAAACTTGAAGAAGCAGATGCAGACGAAGAACCAGAAGTTGAAAAAGCAGAACCTGTAGTTGAACCTGAAAAGGAAGAAGCTAAAGAAGAAGCAGAAGAACCAAAGGTAGAAAAAGAAGCAGAAGCAGAACCTGAAAAGGAAGCTGAAGAAGAGGAAGAAGAAGAAGAAGACTCAGTGGATGAAAGAGATTATAGTATAAAACAGGATTACAATTCATTTACAATGGTTCAGGAGAAATATTAACATGGCATTCGACCAATCACTTGGTGGTGCAGCTGATATTCTTTGGGACGGGGAAAATCCAAGAAGTTTTACAGGACGGGCTAGAACCGTTATCTCTGGAGGACAATTTGTTGTAGTAAGTGGCGCAGATTCCGCAGTTGGCTCAAATGCAGCTGGATTTAATCCAGGTTCAATTGTAGTAAACTTAATAGCAGATTCAGACCATGTAAATGGTATCGCATTAGGAAACGCAGGTTCAAACGAACTAGTTACAGTAGCAACACGAGGAGCATATATTGTTAAATCAGCAGATTCAATCTCTGGTGGTATAGGAGTTTATGCAATTAGTGGAGCAGCAGCAGGCCAACAAGCCGTGTGTGCAATGCCTGTAGATATTAGTTATTCCGGTGCACAAATCGGAAGAGCAATAACAGCTGGTGGAAGCGAGCATTTCTTAATTGTAGATTTCAATTTTTAAAATGGCATTTACAAAAATACAAGAATATATTAGCACAGATGCAGGTTCAGCAGGAACATTATTAATTCCAAAATTAATTTTACCTACTATGATTGCAGAAGCTAAGAAAAATCTCTTAGACAGAAGTCTAGCAGCTAAAGTATTAGGACCTAGTAATATACCAGGTTCAAGTGTATCTATTAATTTAGAATCACCAAACACTTTAGATATTAGAGAAGTCGGAGAAGGTTCAGAAATTGCATTAGACAATCTTGATTATGAAGCAATTACCTTAACACCAAAGAAATACGGTGTGGCAATTAGAATAACAAGAGAAATGATGGAAGACTCACAGTTCGACTTAATGACTGGACAAATTGCAGCTACTGGTAGAAGATTTGCAGAAAACGAAACCAAACTTATTATTGAAGCACTTGATGGAGCAAATGCAACCACAGCAGGTGGAGCATCCATAACAATCGCTAATGTGGCAGAATCTATGTTTGATGTTGAAGACAATGATTATATCCCAACAGATATGATAGTAGGAAACGAAGTTGTACAAGACTTAAGACAAATAGATACTTTTGCAGAAGCAGACAAGTGGGGCGACAAAAGCTCATATAATAGAACTGGTTGGATTGGAAAATTCTACGGATTAAATGTCCATAGATTTAGCACAAATGCAGCACCAAGTACAACTTATTCTAAATACGCATATATCTTTGATAGAAGTGAAGCTTACGCTATTGCTATTAAAAGAGATATTAGTGTAGAAAACTTCACCTTACCAAGTTTCGACATGGAAGGCGCAGCAGTTACTCAGAGAATAGATGTACAACTACTTAGAAGCAAAGCCGTATCCAAGATTACAACAGCTTAACTATAATTTAAAATAACAATTTATTATTAACTTTTTTGTTAGTTTTCAATTTTTTTTATTGGTAAAACTAACAGTCTTTTGACTTTAAACATAGTTGGCGAACTTTAAACGTAAATTAAATAGGAGAAAAAATACATGAGTCATTTAGTAGACGGATTAGGTAACGAAGAATTAGGCGGAGCAGGAGATACAGGTAGTAAAGATGCACAGCTTTGGATAACTGGAAGTGTAACAAGCGAAAGTATTATTCAAGATTCAAATGGAATACTTGAAAGTACACATTTTGCATCAGGAACTGTAACAAGAGACACCTCAGCATATGGAGCAAACCTTAAAGTTGGTGGATTCACAATGCCAGCAGGTAGTGAAGCATCAGTTATTTTTGATGAAGCATTTTCAACAGGAAGTTATGCAATGTTCTTTAGTGTTGCAGGAAATGCAGGCGCTTTAGGAAGTGAAACACTATACATTAGTGGGGCAATGAGAGCAAGCGGATGTGAAGTTGTCGGTCAAGCAAGTCAGAAATACAATTATCTAGCAGTAGGAATTTAAGACTCATTCATTTAAAAATGAGTTATAAGCAAACTATTACTTGGAGTGGGTTAGACGCACAAGTAGATACTAACGGAAGATTACAAGTTGCTATTAGTGGTAACATTGTAATAGGTAGTGTTAGTGCTAACGTTGATTCTATTTATATACAATCTGGAGCTAATTTACAAGTAGATTCTGTAGATAGTTCATATATTACTTCTGGAAACGTAGTTACATCTGGAACAGTTATATTACACGGTTTAGAAAGTGGAACAACACCTGGAGCACCAGTGCCTTTATTATGCACAGCCGAAGGTTATTTGTTAATGACTGCAACTGTATAAATATAACATGGTAGGAACAGTAAACACAATAGGAAGTATAGCAACATACTTAATAGAAGTATTTCCAGACTTACCAGAAGGTGTAAGTGGAAACTTAATTATAGTTGCAGACACAGCAAGACAATATGTTGAAAATTACACAGGTGTTGTAATCGGTTCTAATTCTATAGCAAGACAATACCAACCAGCAATCTTAGATTTCGCAAAAGCAGACACAGTCGATTTATTCAATGCACAAGCAGGAGGAGAAAAGCTACATTTAGCTGAACTCTCTATAGAAGAAACTGGTGAACAAATGTCCGCAGAACAATACAGAATTCTTGGAGAGATGAAGTTGAAAGTATTAGGTAAGGGAACTTATCAAGTAGCAAGAACTTTGTCTTAAATGGCACAAATAAATGGTGTAAGATTTTTTAATGAAGAAAAAAACAATGATTTTTATTTAGATGACATTCAATTTAATGTTTCTGGAGCAAATGCAGAACCATTAGAATATAAAATAGAACCAACCTTAAATAATGATTTGTGGATTAAATCATTTAGAAAAACATGGAAAGATGATGTAAACTCGTCAATATCAGGTGCTGGAATGATAAATATAAATCCAAGTATTTTTTTAAGTGCTGGAAGTTTAGAAAATGGATTACAATTTAAAGGAATGTCAAATGGTAATGTATTAGACACAGCAAACATAAAATCTTTCACTGATTTTTTACAATTTCCAACAACAAAATTATCTAACACTATTTCTAATGGAAGTGAAACACTAATAACACTTGATTGGACATTTGAAAAACCAATAAGATTAAAAAATGAATGTGAAGATTATCTTTCTTGGACAGTACAAGATGATTTATCAAATTTATCCTTATTTAGAATAGCTGCAACAGGCTGGGAGCAAGAAATATGACTACAAGAACAAGATTAGTAGCAGGATTGAATAGTTTAATTCAAAGAGGTGGTAGACCTATAATGTTTCAGTATTATTCTTCAGTGATAGGTTCAGTATGGGACGATGACGTTACTTTAAGCCAATCTGGGGCAGATTTATGGACAAGTGGGATAGTTTTACCATTAAATAATTCTCGTGGTTCAGAAGATGGATTTTTAGTTGAACAAGGAAAAATTAGAAACGATGATATTAAATTATTTACTCGTGGAGATTTATTATTCACTGGAAGTGAGTTACAAGTAAGAATCCAATTAGGAAGTGCACAGCCAGAACATTATTCTTTAATTGGAGGAGTAACACGAACAGAAGTAGGTGGTGGACCCGTCTATAAACGAGCATTTATTAGAAGAATTACCACACCAGGTAGTTTAGTATGATAAGTGCACATATAACAGGAATTAGAAAAGCACAAGCCTATTTATTAGCAAAAAAAGTAGTAGTTAAAAAGCAAGAACAAGTAGGTTTAAACAAAGCAGCACTATTTCTACAAGGAGAAGTTAAACAAAGTATTGCAGGACATAGAAACGAACCAACAAGTGTTGATACCGGAAGGTTTTTAAACTCGGTAGATACTTCAGTTGGAAAAGACGATGCAATAGTATTTACTAATTTGCCTTATGCACCACCTTTAGAATTTGGAACTACACGTATTAAGGCAAGAAAACATTTTAGAAATAGTAAAGATAGAAATAAACAAAAAATGGTTGAAATTATGCAAAGAGAAATAAGTATATAATAAAACTATTAACATATATAAATAAAATCACATTCAATTAAATATCACAAGCGAGTGGTAAAGAGTCAAAGCGATGGCAGTAGAAAAATCAACATTATTAAGAGATGTATTGTTCTTTATTAAGAACGATTTAGCAAATAATATTACAGACCCAATAAGTAGTAAACGTAGTACTAAAAGTAAGTTTGTAACGACTTCTTATCCTCAAAGGGATGTGCAATATCCAATTATAACAATCAAAGTGACAAATGTAGAAGCATCAAGAGCAGGAATGCAAACAACAAATCAAGACATTGCACTAACAATCGAAGCTAGAATTTGGGCAAGGAACGAAAAAGAAAAAGATGAATTATATACTAGTGTATTTAATAGACTAGACAGCATCCAATTCACTGCGGATGGTTCAATAGATGCAGATTTGCATGGAATAACTATACTTTCAAGCGTGGAAGTAGACGAAGAAGGGCAACAAGGAATTAAATCAAGAATACTACAGGTTTTGTATTCATTTTACGGATGACATTCAATAAAGTATTAAAAAATGACAGAGTTAAAACTGCAGAACCAAGAATAACAAAAAAAATAATAAACGGAGTAGAAAAATTATATATCAAAGTTTTTTGTAAAGAAGAAGGAAAATTAAGATTAATAAATGAAGAACTAAAATATACTTATCATAAGTAAAAAGGAGGGAAAACATGGCAAGATACATAAACGACCAAAACAAAGTAATCGGAACTTACGAGTCTGGAACCTATGGGGTTCAAATGACAGGTTCAGGACATTTTTGGATTGGCGAAGTAACCGAAAATTCAATCAGCGACTCTGAAGGTTTAATAGAAAATAGATATTTGGGAACAGCTAGTCGTTCTTACGATTCATATACGCAAGGACCACAAGATGTGACAGGTACTCTTTCATATAATGCTCAAGACATGAGATTGGTTTTTTATTCTATAGGTTCAATATATGGTGTTTCAGGTGACACAGGTGTTAATTCTGTACATACAGTAACAGAAATTAATTCAAATGTAATTCAAAACAAATTTACAAGTGGAACAGCACAAGGAAATGCACCAATAAGTTTTACACTGGAAGATTCCAAACAAGCAGTTGGAACAGGAAGAAACTTTATTAGAACAGTTAAAGGTATTGTACCAAATACTTGTACTATTTCAGCAACACAAGGTGAAAAAGTAACAGTAGCTTTAGACTGGCTTGGACAAAGTGAAGTAACAAGTTCAGGAACATCTACCACAATAACAGCAGTTACACGAAGACCATATTTATGGAGTGATTGTTCATTAAGTTTAGTTAGTTCAATTGGAGCAACAAGCGGACTAAGTACAATTAAGGGATTTGATTTCGAAACAAATCAAAACAGAACAGGACCACACTATTTAAATGGCTCAAGAGTTATAGCAACACCATTCAATGGGAATAGGGACTATAATTTAAGCGTAACAATGGATTTAGATGGAACAGAAGCAGATATGTTATACAATGAAATGTATAAGAATAATGCAGCATTTAATTTTACAATAGATATGGATGCAGATGCTACAGCAGGTAGTCAACACGCAACATTCTATTTATCAGGATGTAAAATTTTATCAATGGAAAATCCAAGTGTAGTAGAAGGGACAACCGAAACAACAATAGAAATAAAACCAAAAAATGTAAATGGAGTATCATATGACTCTGACAATCTTAGTACCAGTAGTGGTTTATACCACTTGGGAATTGATTGGTAATTAAATTAAGGAGGTTAAAAGATGAAAGAATTAAAAATAGGTGAAAAGATTTACAACATTCGTGAAATTCTATACAAAGACTTAGTGGAACTTGGACAAGACGCAAAGGAAAGTCCAAAAAAACTAATGATGTTATCTACAGGAATGACTGCAGAAGAATTTGAAGTTCTATCATTAGGTGACGGAATAAAAATACAGCAAGTCATTAATGATTTAAACGGATTAGTAGATTTTCAGAAACCTCAAGAATAAGCACTGAGTTAGTAATCTGTGAACACTTTAAGTGGGAATTAGATTATTTAAGAAATCTTAAAATGAAAGATTATCTTGGTGTAATTAAGTACATGAAAAAACTTGAGGCCAATAATAAAAAAGCTATGAGAAAATCTAAAAGAAGATAATGGTATCAGCAGGATTACTTGGGGGACTAGCAGGTGGAGCAACAGTAGCAATTACTATAAGGGCTATTGATAAGTTTAGTGCAACATTTGCACTAGCAAATAAATCTATGTTAAAGCTAGGTGGAGCCCTAACGATTTTAGGAGTAGCTGGAGCAGCAGCAGTAGGTGGATTATTAAAAGTAGCTGGACAGTTCGAACAAACAAATATAGCATTTAGTACAATGCTTGGTAGTGGTGAAAAAGCTCAAGTAATGTTAAAAGATTTAGCTAATTTTGCAGCAAGAACCCCTTTTCAAATACCAGACGTAGAAAAGAATGCTAAACTTCTTTTGGCTATGGGAATTGAGGCAGAAAAGATAATCCCAACTATGAAAGCATTAGGAGATGTTTCTGCAGGTTTATCAGTACCATTAGAAAGAATAGCATTAAATTTTGGACAGGTTAGAACACAAGGAAAATTAACTGGAAGAGAATTAAGAGATTTTAATATTGCAGGTGTTCCCTTAATTCAAGAATTATCAAAAAATTTAAACATAGCTGAAAAAGAAATTAAAGAAATGGTTTCTAGAGGTGAAATAGGTTTTGATTTAGTTGAGCAAGCATTTATTTCTATGAGTAGTGAAGGTGGTAAGTTCTTTGATTTAATGGATGCACAATCACACACCTTTTTAGGACAAATGAGTAATATTCAAGATAGTTTAGTTTCTGTTGGAAGAGAAATGGGTAAAGTTTTATTACCAGCAGCAAAAAATGTTGCAGGAGCAATACAAAGATTAGTAGAATGGCTACAAGAACACCCAACAGTAACCAAGTTTGCTGGAGCAGTATTAGCAATAGCAACAGCATTAGCATTAACCATTGGACCACTTTTATTGATTTCTGCAATTATGCCAATTTTAATAACTAGTTGGGCAACATTTACTGCAGTGACATTACCCTGGACATTAGCAATATTAGGAGTAATTGCTATTTTAGGAGTATTTGTTGCAACACTTACTATGGTTTTAGAAAATTTTGATGAATTCAAAATCGGAATGGCTATGATTTGGAACGACATTGTTAGCTTTTTTGAAAGAGGAATAAATAAAGTTATTGGATGGATTAATTATTTAATAAGAGGTTTTAACAAGATTGCACCAGCATGGGCAGATGTTAGTGAAATACCTGATGCTACCTTAGGAAGAATAGACGTTGATGCTATGACTAGAGAAGTTATAAAGAACAGGCAAGAAGTTGCCACCCATATTGCAGCACAAGATGCATTATTAAATGTTAGTAAAGGAAAATCTAAATCAGATAGTCTTGTAGACCAATTAGCAGGTTTAAAGGTTTTATATCAAGGAAATGAACAAACTGGATTTAAGTATGGTGACATTTTTAATCCAAGTGCATTTAGAGAATCAGAATTTAATTCTTTAGCAGATTACCAACAAGCACAAAGAGGCGGAGGCACAACAATTAATATAGATAATGTTAATGGTTTAGACCCAGGTGAAATAAGTAGGGCTCTTGCAAATGAATTTAACAGTAAGGTGAGCACATGATTAACACACTTTTAACAATAGCAGGAACAACATATGATGATTTTATTCAAATGAAAGTGGATGTTTCTAATGATGAATATTTAACATCATCAGAATTCAAACTAATTTTTGATAATCCTTTTGGAAGACACTCAAGTCATTTTAGTATTGGTGATGAAGTAATTATTTATGCAGATAAAGACACTGACCCTGCAACAACAAAATTATTTACAGGTATAATAGAAGAAATAAGATTTGATGGAAGAGAAAATTCCCAAAAAGTAGAATTAACTGGAAGAGATTATACTCAAAGATTAATGGACATCACAATAGAGCCAATAGTTTATACAGCAAGTGAAATTAGTACAATTATAACCAACATATTAATAAACGCAAATATAACAGACATAACAACAACAAATGTAAATGTTACTTCAACAACCTTAGCAAGAATATCATTTAATCAAATACCAATTTATGATGCATTCACACAATTAGCCGAACTAGCAGGTTTCTATTTCTATATTGATGCAGACAAAGATTTACACTTTGAACAAAAAAAGAATATATCTAGTGGATTAACATTCGACAACACAAACATATTGGAACAAACTTTTGACACAACAAGAAAAGGAATGGCTAATGATGTTTGGGTTTATGGTGACAGACAATTAGCAGGATATAAAGAACAATTATCTGGTGATGGTGGAAGTGTATTTACTTTAATAAGTAAACCACATAATACTTTTATAGAATATTTAGGAAATCCATTAAGAGGAGCAGTTTATCAAATGGCAACTGTACCAGAAAGTGGAACTAATTATTTAATAAGTTATTTTGATAAACAATTAATATTTGCAAGTGGAACTGATTTAGGATATGATTCAACACCTATAAGTGGAGGAAGTGTTCTAGTAACATATGATAGAGAAATTCCTATAGTAAAACATGGCGTAGAAAGAGATAGTATTGCAGTTTATGGACAGAAAAATAAAATAATAAATGATAAATCAATTAGAGACCCACAAACAGCAACAGACATATTAAAACAACAATTAGATAATGCAGACCCATATCAAGGAATGGTAGATGATTTAAAAGGTTGGTATACTTTATTGCCAGGGCAAACAGTCAATACAACAATGTCAGATTTTGGATTAAATTCAACAGAATTGCCAATTTTATCAGTAAAATATATCTTTGATAAAAATACAATTTATTTAGAAAATGTTATTAGAGTAAAATTTAATAAAAAAATAAAAGACCTTACAGATGAGTTAGCAAAAATGAATAAACGTTTAGATGCAATAGAATCAGCAGACAGACAAGACACAGATATAATAACTAGATTAGAACAAGCAACAGGAAGTTTATTAGTTGTGGGAAGCCATTGGGAAGTTCGAACCAGAAACATAGCAGGATTAAATTTAATATTGGATAGTCCCTCTTTTGGATTATTAGACACAAATACTTTAGCAAGTGGAACAACACGTAGTTGGGTTTTAGGACATTCTCAATCAAGTATTTTAGGAACAAGCACATTAGGTCAAGTAACTGCAACATTCATAACAGTAGCAAGTGGAGGCTATTCATATTAGGAGGAAAAATGGCATTAACAAATTATGCAAAACAAGCAGTGGCATGGGGAATTGGTTCAGATATAACAAATAATTATATACAATATTGTGCAATTGGTTCAGGAAGTGGAGCAGTTTTAGCAACTGACACTACTATGGTGGCAGAAACACAAAGAAATACTTTGACTGGAAGTCCAAACTTTACTGAAGTTAGAAAAGTTGGTTTTCAAGCAGACTTTAATTCAGTAGAAATGAGTGGAACAACATTATTTGAATTTGGATTTTTAGCTAGTGGACCTGCTCTAGGTGGAAGTATTTGGCAAAGAGAAGGATTTGGCTCAATTGTATTCGACGGAACAAGTGAATTGCAAATAGTAAGTACAATGGAGGTATTATAATTGATTATATACTTAATAACTTAATGTATATAAATAATAATTTATTAATTTAAAACATGACAGCAGAAGGAGTATTTCCAAAAGTACCTGGAGATGTAGTTTATTCTAGTGAATATAATGCTTTTGTACCAGTAGGGGTAGTATTACCTTGGTTAAAAACATTTGGTTCAGTAGATTCAGGAACAACAGATAGTACTACTGCAGATAAATTAGTTCAATCAGGTCAAAATTTTATAACAACAGTTACTGTTGGAGATGTGATTCATAATACAACAGATACAACATTTGCTTATGTTACTGCAATAGATTCAGATACAACATTAAGTTTAGATTCAGATATTATGATTTCTGGAGAGGCATTCATAATTTATAAAACTACAGCATTGCCTACTGGCTGGGTAGAATGTAATGGACAAGTTTTATCAGATGCAAATAGTATTTATAATGGAGATACAATCCCTGATTTAAATAATGCTGTAGCTGTTGGATTAAAAGGAAGATTTTTAAGAGGACATACCTCATCTGGAGAAACAGAAACCCCTGCAAATTCTGCACATACACATAGCACACCTAGAGGTGATTCTGGTGCTGGAGAGGGTAATTCTTATGTTTATGGTTTGAATTCAGCAGCAATTGGAAGCATACCAACTACATCTTCTGGTGGAACAGAATCAAGACCTTATAATTATTCTGTAGTATTTATTATGAGGGTAAGATAAAATGGAGAAAAATATAAATGGCAAGTGAAGGAGAATTTCCAAAAGTAGACGGAGACGTTTTATATGCAAGTGAAGTAAATGCTTTACAAACACCAGTAATTACATCTGGAACAACAGTTTTCTTTCGTGATGCACAAACTACCACTAAATCAACAAATACTGGTGGATATACCACCCTGAAAACATCATACATTTCAAGTGCACCACCTACTGGTTCATTTAATATAATTTTTGAAGCTCAAACAGATTCTGGAAGTGCAGTAGCAAAACTTTATGCAAGAAGTATGGGAACAGTTGGTAGTCATGTAATTACTAATGCTTATTCTTCAGGTCTTTATGCTATAACTAGTTTTTTACCTGGTGATGATATAACTATTTCAATAAAACATTTTACTGGAACAGAAAACTCAAGAGTAAAAAATTATCAATTTGTTGGTTCATTAATACCAAACACATCTATAATGGGAGTAACTTATATAACAGTATAATTAAAATGATAAATAAAATAAAATTATATATTCAATACCTGAAAGAAGTTTTTACTAAAAGACCAGAGAAACCAAAAGTATGTGGTGTTATTAAGTATTCAGATGCTTGGGCAATTTTAAAACCACACACACAACATCTTTTTTTATCAGACCCAAATTATATTTTACCAAATAAACTAGACGCAGAAAGATTTTCAAGTGAAAGTTTAATCAAATCAAACAAATATTTAACAAATGCTTATGATTGTGACAATTTTAGTTATTCAATGAAAGGATTTTGGTCAGATAGTTTGTCTTCTTATGCTTTTGGTATAGCTTGGTCACAAAAACATGCATTTAATGTATGTATAGATGAAAATAAAAAATTATGGATAGTAGAACCTCAAAATAACAGATGGTATTCCTTAGCTCAGATTAAAAATAGACCAATGTATTATCCTTTTAGGGTGGTAATGATATAATGGGTCAAACAAACGAAATCTTAAATTATGTTATAGATATAAAAGAAGATGTAGCAGGAATAAACGGACACTTAAAGCAACTAAATGGAACAGTTACACGTCATGAACAAACAATTATTGAAAATAAAAAAGAATTAAGTGATGTTAAAGGTAAATTATACAAGGTAGGAACAGTAGGATTTGTTTGTTGGAGTATTTTTATGGTTATAGTTAACATGGATAAGTTTATAAACTTCTTTAGGAATATATTATAATGACATACGATTGGAAAAAAACAGGTAAAAAGTTTTTAATAGCATTAGTAGAAATCCTAATTGCTGGTGGATTAGCTTATGTTACAGCTAGACCAGAACTATTATTCTTAATGCCTTTTTTAGAAGCAGCTAGAAATTACTGGAAAAACAGGTAAATGTGAAGATATACCGACTATAATAACATTTATAAAGGGAAAAACACTCTCAGATTAATGGATGAGGAAGACCCAACCCATAAAAAAGAATTCTTAATGTTAATTAAATCAAACAGGAGGTATAAAAAATGGCTAAAACTAGTAAAAAATTACTAACAGGACTTACAATCGGTGGACTTGTTGTAGGAGGATTATTAGGTGGATTTGGATTTGATGATAGTAAAGATGTAAAAGCTTTACAATCACAAGTAACAGCATTACAAAATGCACCAGCAGACACTATTAATGTAACACAAGAAGTAGAAGTAGACAACGGAAATTTAGACTTAGTTCTAGAACACATCTATGATAATGACGGAAAAGTTAATTATCTATTAGACGATTTAGACGATGACGAGTTAGACCAAGTTGTAGATAGAATTGTATTTATTAATGAAATCAAAGACTTAGCAGTAGCAGAACTTAAAGCTGAAACTGCA
>Ga0075122_10001580_pt1 | contig 16003 bp, 16 predicted proteins | sample AntAceMetag02UKB_FD_69790 | JGI IMG/M metagenome (GOLD analysis project Ga0075122, IMG submission 69790) | Saline lake microbial communities from Ace Lake, Antarctica - Antarctic Ace Lake Metagenome 02UKB | ecosystem: Environmental > Aquatic > Non-marine Saline and Alkaline > Saline | place... | reverse complement strand
AGAGTTGTTGGCTTGATTTTGGACTGTGTCAGCGCCATCTGTACATATTCCTACATATCCTCCTGTACACGAAGTTATTTTTGTTCCTACATTAAGGTTTTCAGCCATCCAGCATTGGTTGCCTACTTCAACCGTACTATAGGTGTTTCCGTCGGCATCAGTCACATCAGAAGTGCCACAAGCCACCCAACCGATTGTAAGAGTTCCATTTTTTCCATTAGTACTTTTGTCAGCTATTGTTGTTCCTGTCCCTTCATCAAACGACCACCAACCCACTAAACCGTTTTCTATAGTCCCAGCGACATCTACATCCTTTAGCCAGGCTTTATCTGAGACGGTTAATTGAGTGGTGGAAGCACTTGTCATTGTTAAATTAGTGATTTCTGTTGAAGTCGCATACAAAGTCCCAGTTGTTCTAATATCTCCTGCTACATCTAATTTGAATGACGGAGTCGTGTCGCCTATGCCGACGTTGCCGCCGTCTAAAATAGTTATTCCATTACTTGCATTGTCGTAGATATGAAGTCCGCTGTCGTTAGTAGCTGAAATTGTGTTCCCTGAAGTAAGTAAATTTCCTAACCAAGTTTTATCTGAAACTGTTAATTGAGTAGAGCTGGCATTGGTCAGATTAAGCAGTGTCGTAATAGTCGGCAAAGTGGTCGTTCCAGTCATTGCTATGTCCCACCTATCTTGTGTCCAATAAAAATTAGAAGAACCCTCTGAAACAGCATCGGTAGTTGTCCCTGCTAAAGCCGAAGCAAATCTATCGGCAGTGTAATATAAATTAGTTCCTTCACTTAAAGCAGTTGTAGTTGTGGCATTAAAATAAGTATAAAAAGGGTTACCAAAATCTGTTAGATTATCAGCATCTAAATAATACGAGCCCTCTTGTCCATCTAATTTACCAGCTTCAAAAGCTGACGGAACCGATGCAATTTGCTTTCGTGGAGTCATTTCACCATCCCACGAAGCTGTTCCGCTTCCTCCAATATTTACTCCTAAGTACAAATCTTGATTAAAATCTACTGAGGCGATGGAAGTCACATTCCCTAACAATACAGAGAATAATCCACTCGTCACCGTAATTTTGTTTGTAGTAGTTAATGTTTCTGTCCAAATAGCTGATCCTCCTGAACTGACAGTGTATAGTTTGAACTCCATATTATAGTCATCGTCTGCCACTGCTACTCCTGCTGAATCAGTTAATTTCCCTTGGTAATTTATTTCTGGATTAAACGAAGAAAATGCAATTGAAAATATTCCTAACATTAAAATTAGTGATGTTAAGATTATTTTTTTTGTTTTATCAGTTTTCAATTTCATTATTTTATCCTTGACTTTTTTTTTGTAGTTGTTATTATTTAGATACAAATGCCTCCGGGCTTGCCCTCTTCGGAGGGAGAAAAATTTCAGAGAAGTCGTCAAATTAAATCTTTGACGGCTTTTCTAATTTCATCGAATTTTCCTTTTCTCAACTTATCTATTTTATTAACAAACCTCTTTGTATCAACAAGCCGAACTTGAGAAATAATCGCTGACGCATCTTTTCCATTTAACCTACCAATTTTATGATAATACTTATTTTCCTTTTGCGAGGTTGACAAAGGAAGTACTAAACAAACTTCTTTACTGAAACCCCTTATTATCAAAACAGGTCTTCCATTATTTTTTCCCGTCCCGTCTTGTTCAAAACCAATATTCAAACCCAAACTACACCACCAAATATCTCTTGCTTGATACAGTTTATTCTTCTTAAGATTATTAATCTCTTTCTTTTGATTATTCCAGTTATCAAAGTCTTTTTTTGTTTGTTTAATACCTAATTTCATCTTTAATTTTAAAGTTTTTTTCATACATCAAAGTGCCCAGAAAGTTAGACGGAACCCACAATTAAATTATATCTCAAATTGACAAAAAAATAACCAAAAAACAACAAAAAACTGGGGATAAAACCCCAGTCTCTTCAACCCTAATCAAAAACTTGGGTGTCGCACACCCAAGTTTTTAAAACTCTTTATCTATAACAAAATTTTTCTTTAAAACTTCACTATCTTTATATCTTTTTTCTTTAATATTTTTTAATGTTTCTTCAGCAAACTTTTTATAATCTTTCACTGAATCAAAATGTGATAAAATCATCTTTTTTTCACAAATACTATTCTCACTATTCTTTATTTGACTATCCTCCTCCTTTTTTCCTTTAGTAATCTTCGTTTTTGTGTATTCATCCCAACTTGACTTCACCAATTTAGCCACCTGGTGGCTAAATTGGTGGACTTCGTTGTTAAGATTCACATACACACTTAAAAATTTTAGATAAGAATCTGAATCAATGTAAACAGACTTAAAAGTTCCTTGAAATAAACTTCCGCTTCGTTCATTTTTTAAATTATAATAGTTAGTATAACCACCACTTAATCTTTTCATAAATTCACTAATTCCACCTTCAACTAACGGAGTTAAAATCAAATGAAAGTGATTTGGATTCAAACAATATGCCACAATTTCCACCAACTTCCCCGACTTGGGTGTCGCACACCCAAGTTTATCTTTTTTGTGGTTAAAGCGGTTTTCGTAGATACTTCCTATCGGTTCTATTGAATTAAACTCCTCCATACTTTGGATAAACCTTAAAATATCAAAATAGTCATCAAAGACAATTCTTTTGTCAACTCCACGATTATAGATATGGTAATACTCATTTTTTACAAAAGGTGTTTTCCTTTTTCCCATGTCATTTATTATATCATAAAAAACTTGGGTGTGCGACACCCAAGTATTAAATTAGATTTTGAGATATTTTCGCACAGCTAAGACAGACGAAATGATGCCAAATAAGACACCGGCAACAAAAGAGACCGAGAAAAACATTAGAATATGTGAGAAGTAATATGAAAGTAAATCAACAAGAAATATATTTTCTATAAAAGGATTTAACCAAAATAAAAGAGGATAAAAAAGAATTACTGAAATAATAGCCGAAATAACTCCATACATTATCCCTTCAAAAATAAATGGTCCTCTAATGTAGCTATTATTTGCTCCCACTAATCGCATTATTTTTATTTCTTCCCGAGAAATAAAAATCGCTAGACGAATTGTATTAAAAGTAATCAAAATAGAAACAATTATTAAAATCATCGCCAAAGCAACACCAAATTTATTGATGGCATTAATTATCTTATTCAGTCGATCTATAATAATTTTATTTTGGTAATAATTAACTTTCTCAATAACACTTACCTCAGCATCAACAAGAGCTGTCTTTGACTCTAAAAATTTTGCAATCCCAGCATATTGACTAATTTCTTTTGCTTTAATATTCAGAACAGCCCCAAGTGGATTTTCATCTAATTCATCTAGAGCTTGGAGAGTTTGCTCATCGTTACGATGTCTATCTTTAAAATTTGCTAAGGCCTGTTCACGAGAAATGTATTCAATACTGTCAACTTCTGGCAAAAATTCAAGGTCTTGTTTTAATTTCAAAACTTCTTCAGGTGTGGCTATGGTAGTAGCATAAACATTAATGTCTATCTCATTTTTTATTCTATCAAGTGTTAAAGAAAAAAGAACACTACTGAGCAATAAGGCAATTATTACCGAAAGAGTAACCGTCATCATTAAAACGGAGGAAATTGAAACAATCCCATTTCGCCAAAAATTGGTAAAACCTGTTTTCACTATTCTTCTTACATTTGTTGTAAACATAATTTAGTTGATTAGTCCGCCGGCTGGCGAATTAGGTGTTTAGAGGGAAATTGGCTTTGCCAATTTCCCTCTAAATTCTAAAAACCTAATTATAATACATATCCTCCATTTTTATCTCTAACAACTTCACCGCCTTCCATCGTGATTACTCTTTTTCTACCAAGCAAATCAATAATGGCTTTATTATGGGTTGTTAAAATTACAGTCGTCCCTAATTCATTAATTTTCTGCAATATCTTAATTATATCGTTAGCATTATCTGGATCCAAATTCCCTGTTGGTTCATCAGCAATCAAAACATCTGGTTGATTGACTATTGCTCTAGCAATAGCTACCCGCTGTTGTTCTCCTCCTGATAATTCACGAGGGAAACTCCCGTGTTTTTCTCCCAAATCTACTAAATTTAAAACATGGGGAACATCCGAAACAACTTCATTATCATTTCTACCAGCTGCTTCCATCGCGAAAGCAACATTTTCATAAGCAGTTCTGTTTGGCAATAAACGAAAATCCTGAAAAACAATACCGATACGACGACGATATTTATTCATTTGGTTTTTTTTGATTTTGTTTATATTAGTTGATTCAAAAAAAACAACTCCATTAGTTGGAACTTCCTCACCCAAAAGCATTCTCAAAAGAGTAGTTTTCCCTGCTCCAGAATGACCAACAATAGAGACAAACTCTTCCGGTTCTATTGTTAAACTAACATCATTAACTACTTTAATACCATCTTGATATTTTTTAGTAACTTTATCAAAATAAATCATAAGTTATATTCTACTACATTCTATATTATATTCTATCATATTCTAACAAAAATTCTAAAAAACCACTTAAAAGTTATCCACAGTTTACTTGGTAATCAAGGTACCAAGTGATTGAAGAATGGGATCTAAATCGCCGTTTAGGATTTTTTCGATATTATGCCATGATTTTTTAATCCGATGGTCAGTAATACGATCTTGTAGATAATTATAAGTTCGTATCTTTTCAGACCTATCAGCTGTGCCAATTTGCAATTTCCTTTTTGTCGAATATTTTTTAGCATCATCTTCATCTTTTTTTTGCTGAAGTTTTGCTATTAAAATTGTCATTGCCTTTTCGCGATTTTTCGCTTGACTTCGTTCAGCTGTACAACGAACATCTATCCTTGTTGGCTTATGAATAAGACGAACCGCTGTTTCTACTTTATTAACATTTTGTCCGCCAGCTCCACTAGAACGAGAAAATTCCATTTCTAGTTCATCTGGACTAATTGTGATTTGTGAATATTTCCTAATTGGCATAATTGCTACAGAAGCAGTTGAAGTATGAACCCGACCAATTTTTTCTGTCGTTGGCACTCGTTGAACACGGTGGACACCAGTTTCAAATCGTAACTTTTCATAAACCCCCTTCCCTTTTATTTCAAAACTAACTTCTTTATAACCACCGGTTGAATTTAACGATTCGTTTAGTTTATGAAATTGCCATCCTTGATTATTAGCATATTTTTCATACATTTCTCCTAAATTAAAAGCAAAAAGAGAAGCTTCATCTCCCCCTGCTCCAGCTCTGATTTCTAAAATAATCTCATTAGGAAATTCTTCATCTTCTTTTGTTAAAACAAGAATTTCTTTAATTTGTTTAGCAATTGCTTTTTTTTTAACTTCAAATTCTTCTAATTCTTCTTCTGCTAATTTTTTTAAAGAAATATCATTTTTTGCCATTTCTTGAGTTTGATTTTCCTGATGTAATATATTTTCATATTCTTGTACAAGATATGAAGTTTTAGGATTTTTTTTATATTCTTCCAAACCTGCCTCGCCGGCAGGCAGGCCTGCCTCGCCGGCAGGCAGGCCTGCCTGCCGGCGAGGCAGGTTAAAACCTTCACCATTAATATCTTGGTTCTCTTGTGGTAAATTTTCTGCTTTGTCTTTTTTAACCATATTTTTAAGAATAACTTAAACCACCATAATAATCAACAAAAGAGCAGGACGACTTCGTCGCCCTGCTCTTTAAATTTATAATTTATTTCTTAGCCGCTTTCATTCTTGCTTTAAATTTCTCTACTCGTCCAGCTGTGTCAACAATTTTTTCATTACCGGTATAAAACGGATGACAAGCACCACAAATTTCCATCTTAATTTTTTCAAGAGTTGAACCAACTTTAAATTTAGCACCACAAGCACATTTGGCTTCCGCTGTTGAATGATATTTGGGATGGATATCTTTTTTCATAGGGATTATTATACAGTTTTTAAAGCAAATAGCAATAAATCTATTTCTCCCTATTCGCGCTCGGAGCGCGAATGGTTATTATTTAATTTTTTCTATTAAAATATCTTCATCTAAATTAATATTTAAATCTATTCTTCTTTCTATAATCCCCTTTGCAACACTGTTAGCAAATTCTTTATATTCACTAATATTCCCTTCATACCTATCTAAAATAATTGCTTTATTACAAATATTTTCTTTATTTTCTTTAATAAATTCGTCCCAACTACTTTTGTAAAATAATTTTTCTTTTTTACTATTTGGACGTGAAAGAAAATGAATTTTGTTATTTAAATTAACATAAGCACTCAAATACATTAAATATTTATCAGTTTTTATAAGAATAGATTTAAATTTTCCTTGAAGTAAAACTCCCGACCTTTTATATTTCTCATTTATATACATAGTATATCCCGCACCTAGTTTTTGCATAAACTTTTCAATACCGTTTTCAACCAAAGGGCTTAATATAAGATGATAATGATTTGGATTTAAACTATAACATATTATATCGACCAATTTTTGATTTCTTTTTGGATTATCTAAACCATATCTAATATGACCTATAGGATCTAAAGTATTAAATCTTTTTATTGACATTAAAAATCTTTCTAAATCTTGCTTATTTTTAAAGATAATTCTTTTATCAGTCCCCCTATTATATATATGGTAATATTGGCCAATTAAAAACGGTTCTTTTCTCATATTTAAAAATAATACACCGTTCGCGCTCGGAGCGCGAACGGTGTATTAGTTGTTAAGTAAATCTATGTCTTTTTGGAATTCTAAAGCACGACTGGCAACCTTATAACCATAGCTATATGTTGGTCGCATATGTTTCAATAATGTTCTATCTGTGGTGTTAGAAAGACCTGAATAATATTTAGCGGCGGTACAACTCCAAACATCAAATTGACGACTAAAAGCTGTTTGGCATCTTTCCATTGCATCACTTAAGTAAAGAGCAGTCCCCGTAAAAGCATCTAAATTATTAAAAGGTGAGGGAGAAGATACTCCCAAAACTTTTGCCACTCTTTTTTTATAACCAAATCCATTATTTATATCCCACCAAGTTGTTGGCATAAATTGCGAGGGCCCCATTGCCCCACCATAAGCTCCATCAGAAACAATGGGACAAGAGACAGGTGTTGTTTCTGGGTTCATTCCAAGTTCTTCAACTATTTTTAGAAAAGATGGTTTTTGTGTATTACTCATCACAGTACCTGATTTATTTGGAGCAGGTTCATTGTAAATACATCTCCCTTGATTTTTTCCAATCATTCCGCCTATACCCGATTCCTGTGATAAAATTGAAAGTGTTAAAGCTGATTCCACCCCAATTCTTTCTTCATAAAGTTGAACTAAGTGAAGTGCTTCTCCAAAGGTTAATTCCGTTCCACCAACTGTTCGGAAAAGACGATTACTAATAGCTGTCTTTACTCGTTCTTTCTCTGCTATTGTTTTTTGGTATTCAGCTTCTTGGTCTCGATTCAAATCAAGTAATTCATCTTTTTCGTCTTTGTAGATCACTTGCTTTCGTTGTTCTGATTCCTTCGTTAATTTTAATCCTCGCTCATTCATTTCATTTTCCCTCAATAAATTTTTAGTCGTTTGTGTTTGTTCTCGTGTTCCTCTTAATTCTGAGAGAGTCAGATTTAAGTCCCTTTTTATAACACCATAATCGTCAATATCAACAAAAAAATTAGAGATAGAATCTTGAGATAACATCGCTTCCAAAAAAGAAAATGAATCAAACTCGTTTGTTTTTTTAATCAGAGTTGAAAGATGACCCAGGATAGTCTCCATTTTTTCTGAAAGCAAAACAATATCTTTTCCTTTCTGATTAATTTCTTCACCAATTTGATAAATTTTTACTTTGCTAGTTCGAATACTTAAATCCGTTGTTTTGATTTTATTATCTATAATTGCGATATCTCTTTCTATAGTAACTGATTCTCTTTGTTTTGAATCAAGTAAAACTTTTTGTTCTTGAACTTCTCTCTCACACTGTTCTGAAATTGCTTTTAATTCTGCATCCGTTTTACCTTCAATGTTTATAATTATACATTCTGTAGAAACAGCCAATCCCAAAACAGGAGAAAATAGGAAACTTACCAACAAAAATACAAAATTGATTTTGTAAAATTTCATTAAAAATAATTATAACAGAGAAAATAGAAAATTAAAAAGGCGATTGCAGAGCAATCGCCTTTTTAATTTTGTGTTGTGTAATATTTTTAGTTGTTCGTGCTTGTTCGTGCTTGTTCGCGCTCGGAGCGCGAATGGGAGTTTTATTTTTTTTCTTCAGGTTTTGTTTCAGTCGTCCCCTCTGATCCTTCTTCTTCTTTTCCTTTATTTTCAATCTCAACGTCAGCAATATCAGGTATTGCTTTTTCTTCAACTTCTTCTTCTTTTGCTTTTGCAACAAGAGCCACAACTTCTTCTAAATCACCTAAAACCTTGGCTGAATCAGGCAATTTTAAATCTTTAACCAAAATTTGACTTTCAAAATCTTTAAGAACAGAAACATCAACTTCGATTTTCTTTGGTAAGTCCTTTGGTAAAACCTCAATTCTTAATTCATATAAAGTTTTTACAAGCACTCCACTTAATTCTTTAACAGCTGGAGCTTCTCCTATAAATTCTAACGGAATATCAACTTCCATTATTTTCCCTCGTTCAATTACATAAAGATCAACATGACGAATACGATCTAACACTGAATCAAAATCAATATCTTGAATAACAACTTCTTTATCTTCACCAATTCCTTTAAGAATAATAAGGGAAGAACCTCCTGATTCTTTCCAAACTTTTTTAAATTCAGCATAGGGAATTGAAATCGGTGTTGATTTTTCATTTTTACCATAAAAAACTCCCCGAAGTAATTTTGTTTGGCTTTCTATTTTGTGAGATTTAGGAAACTTTTTTGTTGTATCTCTTTTTTCTACATTTAAAATTAATGACATATTGGTGGGTATTATAGCGAATTTTTACGAAAAAGCAACCGTGAGATATTGACTTAGGGGATTTCGGCTTTGCCGAAATCCCCCTTTTTATTTTGTATGGAATCTTATTATGATATAATTGTTATATGAACATGAAAAATAATTTTGATTTTATAGCTATTGGGGATATTGTTGTAGATGCTTTTATAAATATGAAAGCAGCTAAAGTTCGTGAAGAAAATGGGCGACCAGAATTATGTTTTAGTTTTGCTGACAAAATACCTTATGAATGGGTTGAGGTTATACCTGCTGTCGGTAATAGTGCTAATGCCAGTGTCTCTGCCAGTCGACTTGGCTTGAAATCGGCTTTAATGACTAATATCGGTTCAGACGATGATGGGCGAAAGTGTCAACGAGTTTTAGAAAACGAAAAAGTAGCAACGGATTTTGTAAAAATTCACACTAATAAAAAAACTAATTATCATTTTGTTTTATTATATCAAGCTGATCGAACTATTTTAGTTAAACACACTGAGTTTGATTATCAATTACCAGACATCGGTACTCCAAAATGGATTTATCTAAGTTCTTTGGCAGAAAATTCCCTTCCTTTTCATAATAAAATAGCAGAATATCTAAAAATAAACCCTGAGATAAAATTGGCCTTCCAACCAGGGACCTTCCAGATGGAATTAGGTTATGAACAATTAAAAGATATTTACAAAGCAACGGAAGTTTTTTTCTGTAATGTACAAGAAGCAAAAAGAATTTTAGGTGAAATCCAACCTTCTCTAATTGCTAGTTTTGTTAATAAAGAAAAGCAAAAAGTCATAACACAAATCTTAGCTGAAATAAAAAAACTCGGACCTAAAATTGTGGTTATAACAGACGGACCTGATGGAGCTTACACTTATGATGGTAAAAAAATATTATTCGTACCAATGTATCCTGATCAAAAAGAACCTCTAGACCGAACTGGTGCTGGTGATGCTTTTGCATCAACTTTTGCGAGTGCTTTAGCTAACGAAAGAAGTTTAGAAGAGGCATTATTATGGGGACCGATTAACTCCATGTCGGTAGTTCAATATGTGGGAGCACAAAAAGGGCTACTAACCAAAGAAAAATTAGAAGAATATCTAGAAAATGCCCCTAAGGAATATAAAGTATCCGAAGTCCGACCCATTAATTAAGATAATAATAATTCCTTGTCACTAGATTTTGCTTTACCGCCAATTAGGTCGGACTTCTTCATCAAAAAAAAGAGTGACGGCCTGCCTGCCAATAAAGGCAGGATTCGCCGTCACTCTTTTTTTTGGGATTCTTCGTTACCAACCATTTACCATCCGCATTTACCGGCCATCGTATGGCCGGTAAATGCGGCCGAGAAAATTATTGTAATTCATAAACTGCTTTTTTAATAGCGTTAGCATCAAGTTCATAGTGTCTTAATAATTCTTTCGGTTTCCCTGATTGACCAAATTGATCTCTGACTGCAATAAATTTTATTTTCATAGGATGTTTTTGGGCTAATAATTCCGCTATAGCAGAACCCATTCCTCCTGCCAATTGATGATCTTCCACAGTCACGATAGTTTTAGATTTTTTAGCAAATTCTAAAATTGTTTTATCATCAAGAGGTTTAATGGTAGAAAGATTTAAAACTTTCGTTGTAATTCCTTCTTCTTCTAACTCAACAGAGGCCTCTAAAGCTTGTTCAACCAAATGTCCCGTCGCAATAATCCCCACCTCAAATAATTCCGAGGTTAATTCGGAGGTTGGACCTCCGATGTTCGGAGGTTGGACCTCCGAATTACTGAGGGCAGAATTGTTTTTGCTTGTAAGTGAAAACAATTCTGCCCTATCCAGTTCAGGAACAACTATCCGAGACAATCGAATATACACAGGACCTTTTATTTTAACTGCTTCCAAAGTCATTTGTTTAGCTTCCTCAAAATCAGCCGGAGAAAAAACTGTCATCCTTGGAATTACCCTCATTAAAGCAATATCCTCCAACATCTGATGACTACCACCATCAGGACCTGTTGCAACCCCAGCATGAGAGCTAGCAATTTTTACGTTAGTATTATTGTAAGCAATTGTTGTCCGAATTTGTTCCCAATTTCTCCCCGGTGAAAAAATTGCAAACGAAGTCATAAAAGGAATCTTCCCTATCACTGCCATTCCTGAAGCTACACTGGCAAGATTTTGTTCTGCTACTCCCACTTGAATAAATCTTTTTGGAAATTTTTCTGCAAACAAATTAGCCCGAGTGGATTTGGTCAAATCAGCTGATAGAGCTACCACATTTTCATTTTGGATTCCTGCTTCCAGAAGTCCCTCCCCAAAACCATCTCTGGTTGATTTTAATTCTTTTTTAGTCATAGACAAATTATACCATAAAATAATTATTGAAAAATAAAAAAGGGAGCCAAATGACTCCCTGACTACAATATACGGTGGCTATAAATTACTAACCACCTCTCAATCTTGCCGAGGACATTCTGATAGCCTCCGCTATTTTTTCATTGGAAGTTTTTTCCACAACGGGAAAACCTAATCTCCGAGCCTCTTCCTTAAAAAAACAGTGATCGATTGGGCTATTATCAACCACCAAATTAATTTTCACCCCTATAAGAATACCTTTTTCCTCAGCCTGTTTTACCAACCAACTTTTTTTCACCATTTTTTCCTCCTTTTTTTGCAGTTAAAAATTTGTAAAAATTAAGAACAACCTATTTAGTACAATAACACACTTTGAAGAATAATGAAATGGGCGAGCCGTAGGCTCGCTCATCCCCTTATCTTTTTACTTAGCGCTTGAAGGGCTAAGTGATTTTAATTCTTGACTTCTATACTAATAGGACAATGGTCAGAACCCATTATTTCATCATGGATTTTAGTTGTTTTAATCTTTGGTAAAAACCTTTTTGAAGCTAAAAAATAATCAATCCGCCAGCCAATATTTCTTTCTCTTGCCATTGCTCGGTATGTCCACCAAGTATATTGAGATTTCTCTGAGTTGTCTTTACGCCAAACATCAACAAGTTCTTTTTTCAAAAAAGCATGTATCCATTTTCTTTCGTCCTTAGTAAAACCAGCATTCCCTTTATTATTCTGCGGTCGAGCTAAATCAATTTCATCATGAGCCACATTAAAATCCCCTCCCATAATAACTGGTTTCTTTTTATCTAATTTCTCAACATACTTTTCTAAAACTAAATTAAATTCTATTTTATAATCTAATCGTGTAAGTTCACGGTTAGCATGAGGAAAATAGATATTAAAAAGGAAAAAATCAGGAAATTCTAAAGTCTGCACTCGTCCCTCTATGTCAAACTTTTCCACCCCTATCCCATTCACAATCTTCGGAGGTCCAACCTCCGAAGATTTCTTTAAGAGAGTGAGGGTGCCGCTGTAGCCCGGTCTTTCTGCTGAATTCCAATATGCTGTGTAGCCTAATTTTGAAAAATAATCTTCTCCACTTAAATCTAATGGAAATCTTTTTTTCCGGGCTTCTTCAGTAATTTTAATTTCTTGCAGTAATAAAACATCAGGTTTTTCTTGCACCAAAAAATCCTCAAACTCTGGTTTTTTGAGAACGGCTCTAAGACCATTTATATTCCAAGAATAAATTTTCATCGGAAACAGTATACAACATTTAGTATCTTGAGGATAGAGAGGTGGATTTTTTATGGACAATTGGTGGCTTTGCGAAAGCCAGCGGTTTGAGCTTCTTGTTCAGTGCAGAAATAGGACTCCCCTTTTCTGGTATCTATAATGGTTCTGTCGTAGTTGTCGCAACCTGGTAATAGATAAGTTTTGCCATAGCCGGCATCGGAGATGTTGCCTTTAATAATACATTTAGGATCGATGGGTTCGGTGCTTTGTTCTCTTAAAGAGGCGGTTTGTTCGTCAACTTGTTCTTGATAATCGCAATCTTTCCATAATCCGAGATTGTCGGCTTGAGCTTGTCTTTGGGCTGTAATGAATAGGTCGCGGTATCTGTTATCGGGTGGGCTGGATTGATAGAAGGCAAAACCGTTTCGTATCATATGGTAATTAACTTGAGTGTTGTCTTGTTCGGGGTCTTCGTTGATGATTATGACATAACGAAGTAATCGGTTGTATTTATCTAAACCGGAAATGTCTTTTTCTATATTAATGATTTTGGATTCTGTGATTTGAGTTAGGGCTTCTTTTGATTCATCAAAATAACACTCGCCTTTTTCGGGAGCATTGATGCCGATAAGTCGGACTTTTCTGGTTTTGAGGGTACCAGTTTTGATTTTGAGAGTGTCGCCGTCTATAACGCTAGTGATTCTGTGTTCTCTTGTTTCAAAATTGGGTTGTTCTATGTCTGTGGTTTTAACAATGGTGTAGCCAGTTAGACCTGTAGCAGCTAAGAGAGCTGTTATGGCTGAGAGGATTGCTTTGGTTTTCATTGGGTTAATTGTAGCATAAGTTAGCTTGTTAGGTCCGCCAGCTGGCGGATAGCTAATTAGAAAAAAAGGTGGCTGACCCCTTTTATTTCTTTTTGGTTGGGGTTGACAAGTTAGATGTTTGTTGGTATCATATTGGATAGGAATATATACAAAGAAGTGCTCTTTTTAACATATATAAAAAAGGAGTAGAAAATGCAGGCTATACGTAGGTTTAGAGCCCATCGAAAAAATCGAAAGAGTCAGACATTTGCTGGATACTGTAGTAGATGTGCAGATCCTCACTGTATTTTCAATGTAACGCCAACAAAACGTCTTCCTGACTCAGAAGGAAACGCGGAAGGGGTAAGGCAATGGAGTTGCTCAGATTTTAAAAGGGATGAACTTATTCCTTTTAAACTAACCGCCACTTAACGAGAAGCTACCTAACAGTTGCTTTCGTTAGGTGGTTTTTCTTTTTATTTATTTCTGGGCTGCTTTTCAAACTTACAGTTTGAACTCGCAGAGACTAAGGGTGTTTTTCTTTTCACCTCCTGTAAATTAAATATAAGTTGAGGTTAGGGCTGAGAGGATTGCTTTGGTTTTCATTGGGTTAATTGTAGCATAAGTTAGCTTGTTAGGTCCGCCAGCTGGCGGATAGATAGTTAGAAGAAAAGGTGGCTGACTCCTTTTATACTTTTATGCCAGAGCTTTGTGTAAAATTTGTTGGGGGTGTGGTAAAATTTAGATAATGAAGATTTCAGAAATGAAAAAACAAAAATTTATTACCACATCACTTTCTTCTTGTGTGGAAATAAAAGAAAGTTTTTCTTTTATTGATTTGTTTGCTGGTATTGGTGGATTCCATTTAGCAGCTGAAAAATTAGGGGGGAAGTGTGTTTTTGCCGCTGAATGGGATGAAAAAGCCAGGAAAGTATATAAAAATAATTTTTATATAAAAAATAGGGAACTCTTTGATTTTAATCAATTTGATAATGATGTATCAAAGATAAAAGAAGAAAAAATTAACAAGTTTGATTTTCTCTTTGCTGGCTTCCCTTGTCAACCATTTTCTAAAGGTGGTCATAGAAAAGGATTTGCTGATATAAGAGGAACACTATTTTTTGATGTTGCTCGTATATTAAATTATCATAAACCACCTTTTGTTTTACTTGAAAATGTTTCTAATTTAGTTAGCCATGATCAAGGGAATACTTTTAAAAAAATAACGGAAGTGCTACAAGATTTAGGATATGCTTTAAATTTAAAACCTCTTTTATTAAGTCCTAATCAGTTTGGTATTCCAGCTATTAGATCTAGGATATATATACCGGCAATTAGAAAAGACTTAATTAATAACGATTGGTTTTATCTTGATTTATCTAATTCACTTACTGATAAATATAATATTTTCGATGTAATTGATAGGGATAAAAAAGATAAAAAATATTATATTTCTAGGTATGAAAGAAAAGTTTTGGATATGTGGAATGAATTTTATAAAAAAATTGATTTGGATATAATAGGTTTCCCTATTTGGGCTGAAGAATTTAATAAAAGAAATAAAATAGATAACCTCCCAAAGTGGAAGCAAGATTTTATAATAAAAAACAGGAAATTATATAAAAGGAATAAATCTTTTATTGATAGTTGGTTAAAAAAATATGATTATTTAAATTGGGTTAAAAAAACTCACAAAAAAATGGAATGGCAAGCAGGAAATGACATAGATGATATTTATAAAGGTTTGATTCAGTTTAGACCTTCTGGAGTTAGGGTGAAAAGACCTGATAAATTTTCAACTTTAGTGGCAATGAACCACTCTCAAATTATAGGAAAATATAAAAGGAGATTAACTCCAAGTGAAACAAAAAAATTACAGTCTTTTCCTTCAAGTTTTAAAGTGCATATTGATGATAATGTAGCATTAAAACAGTTAGGCAATGCTGTAAATGTTACTGTGGTAAATGCTGTTATAAAAGAAATGTTTAAAGTTTATGAAAAAAATAGAACAGATAAATAAAAAAGGTAAAATCGTTTTAGCGAAAGATAAATCTTTTAAGAAGAAAGGGATTTTTGATATTTTGAGTAATTTTTTTGATAAAATTGATTCAATTTCTGGAGGTTTTCAAGTTTTCTTAAATAGAAAAAAATATATTATTTTAATTAAAAATATTACATATTTAGGTCATCCTCATCCAATTTTCAAAAAAAGAATACAGATTCCTGAGAAGTGGAACAAGATAATAAAAAATGAAAATGTTTTGTTGTTAGGTATTTATCATTATAAAGATAATATAATTTTCACTAGTTTTGATAAAAAAATAAGAGGAAAAAGTTCTTCAGCTCATGTTCACACTATTGATATAATAAAAGCGATCGAATATGGTGTTTTTCGAAAGACTGATAAAAACGGAAATAATTTAATTGTTTTTAGACAAGATAAATTTCAGGAAGTTTTTAAAAAAATTGTCAAAAACAAAAAAGTTGAAAATGTTAAAGAGATTAAATTATTTGAGGACTTTTCCTTAGGATTAAATAAAGATTGGGAAGGAATTTCAGCATATAAAGAAATGATTAAATCCAAATTTTCTCAAGCACTTCAGCCTGAATGGACTGGTTTTTATTTAGAATATAAATTTGAAATGTTTTTAGATAAAAATAATA
>Ga0075122_10001578_pt1 | contig 16010 bp, 15 predicted proteins | sample AntAceMetag02UKB_FD_69790 | JGI IMG/M metagenome (GOLD analysis project Ga0075122, IMG submission 69790) | Saline lake microbial communities from Ace Lake, Antarctica - Antarctic Ace Lake Metagenome 02UKB | ecosystem: Environmental > Aquatic > Non-marine Saline and Alkaline > Saline | place... | reverse complement strand
CAGAATATAAAATAAATCTTTGCGTGAAGTCAGGTCCAGACATGGAAAATCCAATAGTGGTGGCAGTTTCTCCCGAAGAAAACGCTATCTTAAAATTCAATGCCGAAAGTAAAGATGTAACATTTTATACAAATGAGCCAGCTGAATGTAAATGGGGAACAACAATTCCAGGATTAGCAACAGTGAGTGAAAATTATGAAGCACTACCAAATACTATGAATTGTAGAGCAAACTCAATAGATGCAGCTAGAGGTTTTTACCCGTGCAATGCAACGCTATTAACTACAAATAAATCAAACGACTATTATATTTTATGTAAAGATCAACCATGGCTAGATGCAGAAGAAGATAGTTTAAGAAACATAGGAGCAGCCAATGGAGGTTTTTACACATACCATCTTCAAACTTCAGAATCAGAATTAGTTATAGATTCAGTAGAGCCAAGTGGAAGCATGATAGCAGGAGCATCTCCGGTAACATTAGAAGTGGTAGCTAAAACATCTGGAGGAGCATACAATGGAAAAGCTGTTTGTGGATATAGGTTCGAAAGTGAAAATTCAGAAAATCAATTATATACAGAATTTTTAAATACAGGAAATTCAAGTTTTCATGTTCAGCCGGGATTAAGTTTTTTATCTGGAACTCATGCTTTAGATATAAAATGTTATGACAGTGCAGGAAACGAAGCAACCGGAAGAACTGAAATAACTTTAGAATTAGATACAACTCCACCATCGGTAACAAGAGTTTACAACAAGGGCGGACTAAAAATAATAACTAACGAAGAATCAGAATGTTCGTATAATTTAAAAACTTGCAAATTCGATATATTAGAAGGAGAACCAATGACTACAGGTTTTTCATTAGATCATAAAGCAGAATGGAATCCAGAGGCAACCTACCATGTAAAATGTCAAGATATATGGGGAAACAAAATAGATGGATGTTCAATAATTGTGAGACCAAGTGATTTGGAAAATTAAAACAAAGTAAATTTATAAACTAAAAAAGCATATGATAAACATAAAGATGAGAGAAAAAAGAGGACAGGTGACAGTTTTTGTAATAATAGCATTAATTTTAGTTGTGGTAGCTATTTTGTTTTACTTACTTTATCCACAAATAAAATCCACATTAGGTTTAGATGTCAAAAATCCAAATCAGTTTATTCAAGATTGTATGGCAGGTAAAATAGAAGCAGCAAAAGATAAAGTATCTACTCAGGGTGGAAGTGTGGATCCAGAAAATTATTTTTTATATAAAAACGAAAAGATAGAGTATCTTTGTTATACTAGAGAATATTATTTAATGTGTATAGTGCAAGAGCCACTTTTAAAAAGACATGTTGAAAAAGAAATAAAAGAGGAATTAGAGAAAAGCGTGCAAGGATGTTTTGAAGATTTAGAATCTACATTTGAAAAGAAAGGTTATGGAGTAACAATGAAAAATGGAGATTTCAGTATAGAACTTTTACCAGAAAGAATTGTGGCGAAATTTAATAATTCAATTGTTTTAACTAAGGGAGACTCAAGAGAAGAATATAAATCCTTTAGTGTAGTATTAAAAGATAATCTTTATGAATTAGTAAGTATAGCAAATAGTATAATATCAATGGAAACTGAATATGGAGATTCGGAAACAACAACATATATGAATTATTATCACGATCTAAAAGTAAACAAATTAAAGCAAACCGATGGAACAACAATTTACATATTAACAAACAGAATCACAGGAGATAAATTTCAGTTTGCATCAAGGAGTCTTGCTTGGCCCCCAGGGTATAATTTGTAAATTAAAAAACAAAAAATAAAACAAAAAATAAAATGAAAAACAAAAAAACATTATTCATATCAGTAATTTTAACAATAGCATTAGTTCTAACTTTAGCTCTTACATCTGCAGAAGTTTCTTATTGTTGTGAAAAAACAACTAGCGGAGCATGGTGTCAAAATGCACCAGAATCCGAATGTGATCTGAGCGATAACCTTAGGTCTAATCCAACTTCTTGTGAAGCAACTTCTTATTGTAGGCTTGGAACTTGTATAGATAGTCAAGAAGGAACTTGTATGGAAAATACTCCACAGCAAGTTTGTGAAGATTCAGATGGAGTTTGGAATGGAAACGATTCGGACGATATTCCAAGATGTCAGTTGGGATGTTGTTTAATAGGAGACCAAGCAGCATTCGTAACACAAACAAGATGTAAAAGACTTTCGTTAATTTATTCTTTAGAAATAGATTTCAGAACAGACATGCAGGACGAATTAACTTGTATCTTAAGTGCAAGTTCAAGCTCTATGGGCGCATGTGTTTATGAAAAAGATTTTACAACAACTTGTACTTTTGTATCTCAATCAGAATGTAACGAAATGTCATCAGAAAATTTAGAAGTAAAATTTCATGATGGATATTTATGTTCAGCTGAAGAATTGGGAACAGATTGTGCGGCAACAGAAGAAACAGTTTGCGTTGAAGGAGAAGATGTTGTAAGGTTTGTTGATTCTTGTGGAAATTTGGCGAATGTCTATGATTCTTCAAAGATAAAAAATAAAGTTTATTGGTCAAAAATAGTTGATGAAAGCGAGTCTTGCGGATATGGAGATTCAAATTCAGACAATAAAGAATGTGGAAATTGCGATTATCTTTTAGGAAGTACTTGTAGAGAATATGAGAGAAGTGAAGATAAATCAAGTCCAGAATACGGAGATAATATATGTAGAGATTTATCTTGTGAATATGAAGGAGAAAGTTATAGGCACGGTGAAACATGGTGTGCAGACTCGAAAGGGACTGGAAGAAATTATCCAGGTAGTAGATATTTTAGATTAATGTGTTATAATGGAGAGGTTCAAATTGAACCATGTGCAGATTATAGGCAAGAGATTTGTATTCAAGACGAGGTTAATGATTTTAAAACTGCAGCATGTAGAGTTAATATGTGGCAAGATTGTTATTCTCAGGATAATATACTTGATTGTTTAAATTCAGATAAAAGAGATTGCAAGTGGCAGCCAGGTGTGATTTTGGGTGCGGGTGGAAATGCAACAGTTGCCTCGGAGTTAGGGGAAACAACTACGTCGGCTTTTCCAGAAGCAGCAGAAGCAGCCGAAGCGCCTACAACAAGTTCAACGGAATCCACAACAAGTGGTACAACAAGTTCCATAACTGGTAATTTTATTGCTGGAATTTTTGATGGAGATAAAGAGGAAAGCGTAAGTGATGTAATAGAAAAGTTTGAAGAATATAGTGCATGTGTTCCAAAGTACACACCGGGATTTGATTTTTGGCAAGAGGGTGGAGCAACTCAATACTGCCCCCTGGCGTCACAGGAATGCATAGTAACTTATACTAAAGGTTTAATGGAGAAAGAAAGAGAATGTGTTGATAATTGTTGGTGTTTGGATCCTACGATAAGAGCAACTTTTATTGCTGGATGTAATACAATAGGGGATTGTGGACTAAAAGTAAATTATTTAGGAACAATGGGAAGAGGAGATACAGAAATAACAGAAGAAGAAGTAGATGAAGAAGATGATGAATAATTTACTTTTAATATAATTTTAATTTAACTAATTCTTTTTAATGCTTATCAATTAACATATCTTTAATCAAAACAGCAACACTATCATATTCTTGATTTTCGCCCAAATATTTTCTAAATAAAAATTTATGATTCTCAATATTTAAAAAATCTAAAATTTCTTCTTTTTTAATCCAAATGGGGGTGTGTTTTTTTATTTCATCTTCTGAGATATTTAGCCGTTCTTCATCAACTAAATCAAAAACAACAGCTTTACTTATTTGATATCTATTGACGTTTTTATGTGGTGCAAAAAATCTATCCCTGGTTTCACAATCTATTTCTTCTACAAATTTAACATTAATATATCCAGCTTCTTCTTTTATTTCATCTAGTGCGGATTGTATCAAGTTTCCATTCTCAATTCCACCTGCAACAAAACTCTTCCATTTTTTTTCATTATTCCAGTTTAGGCACATTATTTCTCCATTAGAATTTCTAAGTATAATTGCAACATTATTTCTTTTCTCAATGGGAAAACCTTCCTTATAATATTTATTATCAAAATTAAAAAACTTCACATTAGAGCTAACAATATCTTGCTCTTCTCCGAAAATTAAAGAAATTTTACCATCATCTTTAGCCTCAAGTATTAAGTCTCCATACCCTTCGTATAATATTTCAAATTCATTCAAATCTTTAATTAATGATTCTGGAAATTTATTTTCATTCTCAATAATAACTATTTTCTTTTTCATGATAAATCCACACAATTTTAATTTAAATAATTATAGAAACATAAAGTTAAGTCCAAAACTCTTTTAAACCCTAATTTTATTTAATTAATATGGAAATGAATCAAGAAATAATGTTTAAACTACAAATGTTTGAGCAACAAATAAAACAACTTCAACAGCAAATGCAAGCAGTCGAAGAGGCAAGCCTAGAACTAAGTTCTTTAAATATGGGATTAGATGATTTAATAGGAAAAACTGATTCTGAAATTATGGCCCCAATAGGAAGAGGAATTTTTGCTAAAGCAAAACTTTTATCTGAAGATTTAATTGTTGATATTGGTGGAAAAAATTTAGTAAAAAAAACAATTCCAGAAGCAAAAGAAATAATAGAAGATCAATTAATAAAATTAAACGCAGCAAAAAAAGAGTTAGATTCTGAAATAGAAAAGGTAAACGGAAGTTTAACCCAAACAATAATAGAAGCTCAAAGTCAATTGGGAGAACATCCAGGATGTGATGGTAATTGTAAGCACGACGAAACTGGAAAATGTCAAATGCCTAAAGATGAGCAATGTGACGAATGTAAAAACGAATAATTAATAATAACTATTTAAAAAATTATTACTAAATGATATTTAACATCTCACAAATATCAATTCAATCTTTCACAAATTTCAATTATCTATAAATTTAAAAAATATTTACCCTCACTTTCCCATAAACTTTTCAAATAACTCTAGAACCATATTCTTTGATTTTGGTAAGAAATTTATAGAACCGGCATTTTTATGACCACCACCATCAACAAAAGCATTAGGTAGTTCTTTATTCAAATATTCAATAAGTCCATGGACTGAAAAGTTTGCTTCATCAGTAGCTCTAAAAGTCATAGCAGTATGCATAATACCAACAGAAACTAACGCTTTGTGTCCTTCTTTCTTTAATAAATCATGAACGAGTCCAACCGCTCTTCCGGGCTTAGGAAAAAATCCAAAACCAGGGAAAGTCTCTTCGATAAAAATCTTTTGAATATCAACTTTTCCTATTCTTTCAATTACAGCATGTTCTTTAGCTATTTGAAGTCCTTTAGCATCCAAGTCTTTTATATGAGGTGCCATAAGTTCAACCAATTTTTTCTGTTGTTCTCTAGGTTCACCAAACAAAACTTCAATATATTCTCGTACTTCCATGAATCTAATTTTAGCAGAAGTATATTCTACAACAAGAGATAAATCAGAAAGTAATTTTTTAGAATAACCTTCTTTTTCGGCAATCTTCAAATAATCATTCATAGTATCGGGAGCTCCCAAATCAATTCTATCTGCAAACCCAGCAAGAGCAGGAATTTGCTTAATATTTTCAACGTCTTCATTTATAAAACGAGAAATTTCCGCACATAACATTCCAGCAGACATATTAGAGCCAGATTCACCAACCAAAAAAGGATTAATATGAACTAAGACATGTTCACTAATAACATCTTTTTCAAATGGATGATGGTCTATAACAATAATATCAGCACCATGAATTTTTGCCTGTAGAACTCCCATCAAGTCTTCCTGAGTAGAGCCATTATCGGCAATAATAATTAGTGGCATCTTGTTTGAAAATTTAGCGACATTTCTAAGAGAATTAGCAGTATCTCTAATTGAATCGGCCAATTCATAGAAGGGAGCGGCACAAGGTGAACGCACAAAATATTCCCATGCGGCTTTGGGATTTTTATGTTCTTTCTCAATTAAGGGTAAAATTCCTCTTTCAAGTGCAAACCCAGAGCAATAACCATCGGTATCATTATGATGTCTAACAATAATAGGTCGACCTTGTAAAACAGCAAGACGAATTTCTGTAGCAGCTTCAATAAATGATTTTTTTAATTTTTCTAAAATACTATTTTTTATTAAAAAATTATCTTGTGTGACATTTGCCCTTTTCCTAAGTCTTCTTGTAATATCTGCTTCCAATTTTTCTTGGGCTTCACCTTGTTTTTTGAAAAGTTTTTGAATATTTCCTTCAATCTCTCCATTAAATTCTTCAATAGAAATAATAGCTTTAACATAATCACCAGCTTCAATTTCAGGATAAGCTCGTTCGCCAGCGGAAACAAAAGCTTTCAGAGGCATAATTCCAGAACCATCACTAATCTCAAACATTGTAGGACCTCCAGTTTGAACAACTTTGTCAATAAGACCCTGTACTATAACACTTTTTCTTAAATAGTTTTTAGAAATATCACCAACAAGCACTTCGTCTAAATCGGATGAATTTCTACTCTCAAACTTCTTTTTGTTGTCAAATTTATCTTTTTTTTCAAATTTCTTTTTCATTTTAATATAGTCTAGAATAAATAATAGAGTTAGCTTTTTATTTTTCTTTATAGTAAATAATCAAATAATATTTACTTTAAAAGTTTATCTATTTCATTTTTATCAATTATTTTAAAATCGATTGCCTAAAGCATAAATTTTTTAAACTATAAAATAGTCTGATAAATATGTATGATCCTAAAAAGGCGCACTATCTTGTTGTAACTGGAATAATAATAAAAGATGGAAAATTTCTAATTGCCAAAAGAGCCCCGACAGAAAAAGCATTTCCAAATCAATGGACGGTTCCAGGTGGAAAGTTAGAGATGGATGATTATGCAAAAAGACCAAAAGATACTTCTGCTCATTGGTACAATATTTTTGAAGATGTATTAAAAAGAGAAGTCGCAGAAGAGGTTGGATTAACAATGAAAAATATTAGATATTTAACAAGTTTGTCTTACATTCGTTCAGATAACATTCCAACAATTATTATTAGTCTTTTTGCAGACCACCACGAAGGAGAAGTAGAACTTTGCAAAGATTTGACAGACCATGCCTGGGTCTCCTTAGAAGAATCCAAAAATTATGATTTAATTGAGGGAATTTATGAAGAATTAGAAATGCTTGATAAACGTCTAAAAGGAGAAGAGGTTGAAGTTTGGGAAAATAAAGAGCAAGATTTGGAAATATAAAAATTAATTAAATCCTTACCATAAGCTTAGGGTAAGATTATTTTCCAAAAAATTATTTAGATATTTAAATTTTTAACTTATGATCGATAAGAAGTCTCTTTAAGAAATTTTAAATCAGTGTCAATATATTTTCTCATGGCCCCACCAATACCAACAACATCTTTTCTCTCAGCTTCGGATAACGATGGAATTATTTCATCTTGAACCCTTAAAATGGTATCTTCGGGCATAGCAAAATAATTACTCAAATGACCCGGACAAATTCCACCAGAATAAGACCATTTGTAATGTTCATATAATTCTGTGCTCTTAAAAGAATGATCTGCTCCAGCGGGGTTTTCGGAATAAGGTTTAAATAATTCATATAGAGCCCTTTCAATTTTTGGAGATAATATATTCGGATGAGCCTCCATTTCAGATTCAAATTCATCAAAACTTCTTACTTCAAAACCCTTTCCTCTAAGCCTAAATGATTTAAAAAGAATTCTACCAGGATGTCCCATAATATATTCAATTGCTCCGTTGGTGGCCTCACTTAAAGCAAATTTTTCTCCTGATAAAAACTCAGAGTCGGGATTGGATAAAGATGAAACAAACATAGCTTCTAGTATATTTTTTCTATATTGTCTTTCACTTTGTTCACTAGCTAATACTTCATTCATAAAAATAAAACTCTTTATGGGTTTAAAACAATTATCCCACTAGGGAATATACCTAAAGCTTCATAATTTTACCCCCATTTGACTCATCCGCCCCTGCTCCTTCGCCTATTATATTTTCCCACCGCCATTCAAACACCCCAGGCTCATTCACTTCGTTCATTCGTTTCCCACCCACTCAAACTTTAAGATTTTTTTTGAGCTTTTAAAAATTCAGAATACGACAAAACTCCCAATTCACTAACAATTCCTTTAATAAATTTTTTCGGAATAAATTCAAACGCAGGATTTTTTATCTTTATGTCTTTCGGAGCTTTATCCCAAACTTCGTTCAATTCTCTTTGTTCAATCGGAACTTTTACTTTAGAGAATTTCCAAGAATCAGCAACGATATAAACAGGAATTTTATGAATTTTAGCCAACTGCGAAATCATATTAGAACCAACTTTATTTATAACGCCATCTTTAGTTAAAGCATCAGCCCCAATAAAAATAACGTCAACATTTCTAGTACCCTGCTTTTTATCAAGTGCAATATTAATAGCGCTATCAACAAACATAGTAACATTTATTTTATTTTTCTTCAACTCTCTAGCAGTTCTACGACCCTGAAATAAAGGCCTGGTTTCAGTATTATAAACTTCAAAATTCTTCCCCTTTTCTTTTGCATAAATCAAAGCACCAGTAACATTTGTAGAATGACAATGCGTGAAAATCACATAATTATTTTTAATAAGTTTTAATCCAGCTTTATTTATTTTTTTTTGTGCAAAATCAAAATGTAAAAGAATTTTTTCATATGAGCTTTTATCCATTTCTTCTAGAACACGAAGTAGCATGGGTTCAGTTGGACGAAGTTTCAAAAGTTTTTTCTTAGAAGATTTCGTAGGAAAGAGCGAATATGCATAAAGTGCATTTTTAGCAACATTTCTAGCGCCCTGAATTTTAATAGATTTTATATCACGACAAATCTGTTTGAATTTACGCCTCTTCTCAAAATAACTAAGTTTCACCATCTTTAAAATTAAAATTAAAATTACTATTTATTTGTTTTGTTTAGAAATCTAATATGTTACTCCTGCACAAGAACAACAAAACAAAAGGTTTATAAGTATAAGAGCCATAGCTATTATATGAAAAACAACATAATTTGGCCACTAATGGCATTAAGAACGGTGGTATTGATTTATTTTTTAATAAGTCTAATAATCGTTCCACAAATAGATGAAGTAGCAGCAAATGTAGTTTTAGGGGCGCATAGAGGAGCTTCGGTAGAATACGAAGAAAATACTCTAGAAGCATTTGGTTCAGCACTTGAAAATGATTCCTACAATTTTATAGAATTTGACATAACTTACACAAAGGATAAAGAAATAGTAGTTATACATCAAAACAATATTTTAAGATTACCAAAGAAAGGATTAAAGGTAATAGAGACAGATTATGCGGATTTAGACGAAGCTTTTGAATTCCATATTCCAACATACAAAGAAACAATGGATTTAGTAGCAGGAAATAAACCTTTAATGATTGAAATTAAAACAACAGGAATTGAAGAGTTAGATTTGGAATTAGCAGAATTTGTAATAAATGATTGTGAAAGTCGGGAAATAATTTCAGAAGTTGTAATAATGTCGCCAAAAGAATATGTGGTAGAATATATAGAAGATGCAAATTCAGAAATAAAAACAGGAAGAATATATTGGGTAGATCTTTATTCAGTACTTCCGATGGAATCTACTACAAAAAGTTTTTACGAAGATTCTTGTGCAGATTATTTATTACTTCACGGATATAATTTAAGAAATTACGAAAATTTAACAAAATTTTGCCCAGAAGATAAAAAATTAATTTTTTGGTATTTTACAGATGAAGTTTATATTGTTGATGCAGAAAATCATTGTAAGTTTTGGGAATGTTAAAGTTTTTATTGTCCTTCCTTACTTTCTTTTTTCATCTTTTTCCAAATCTCTTTTCCACTAAATTGTGAAATTAATAAGAATCCAATAGCAACCATAAATAACCCCATGCATCTAATAATTAAACTTAAAGCAAAACCTATACTTCCGTCATTTCTTATAGCATAAAATAATCCAGATTGAGTTGCCTCTAAGAATCCAATCCCTCCAGGACTAGGAGCGACATTAGCTAATCCAAGAAGTGTAATTAAAATAACTAATTCAGTTATTCCAGCGTCAAATCCAAGACTTAATATAAGAAATTTAAATTCTAAAACAAATGTTATACCAGATACACAATAAAATAAAAAGCTAATAAAAAAAGCTCTCTTGTCTTTTTCAAAAAATTCAGCCATTCTTTTTTCTACGTCTAAAACTGCGCCCAAAAAGGTTTCCCCCTTTTTCGTTTTATTAAATTTAAAAATTTTAACAATACTTGATAGGCTTCCTTTGGCTCTTACGGTTCTGTAGTAGAAAAACATTAAAGAAGAAGCAGCAATAAAAACGGCTACGCCCAAAATTAATTTCATATTAAATGTAACTCCAGGTATAAACATAATTAGAAAAAGTCCAATAATTCCATAAATAGCGCTTCCCGCAAATTCAACAAATTTATCTAAAACAATACAAGAGCTTCCAGTTTTTACATCAATTCCGTTTTCTTTCTTCATCATATAAACTCGTAACGGCTCACCACCCATTCTTACGGAAGGAGTGATATACGAAACAGCATATCCAGCAATAGTTTGTTTTAGCAATGGAAAAAATCCAATATGTTTTTTATGAGCTTTAAGAATAACTTGTAATCTCCAAACAAGTGGACAGAAACTAAAAAAAAATAAAGCTATGTAAATTCCTAAATATTTAAAATTAATATTTTGATAAATTAAATCAATAGCGCTTTTACCAAATTTAGAAAGAAAGTATAAAAAAAGTCCAACACCCAAAGTTAAAAATAGGATAAATCCAAAATTACGTTTTTTATTCACCATTAAATATCTATAATTAAAATTCTTTTTAAATTTAAGGTTCTTTTGATATCTCTAGATAGAATAAATTTATACAGCAATAGCTTCTCTAATCGGGCGACTGAGTCTCGCATTAATCATTTCCTTTTTTGGAGTATATTTACCATGTGTTTGGATAAAAGATTTTTTTACTCTTTTTATTATTCCCTTTCTAACCATTCTTTCGAAAGATCCAGATTCAAGAGCGGGTCCAATAACTGGAGCTATATATCTTAATGGTTTTAATGCCCAGTGCTGAAGTTCGCCATACCAGTCGTGAGATTTTTTTAAATATTTTATATTAGCAGGAACTTCGGCGGCAGATTTAAGTGCAAATAAAGCATAGCCAAGTCCAGTGATATTAGATATTGGAGCCTTTGAAACAAATCCATACAAGTCGTTCAAAACAGCAAGTCCCATCGTAGATTTAGCCGCGCCTTTTCTAAAAACACCATTAAGTTCAGATTCATATTTTTCCATTTCAGAATCAAGTTTTTTTTCAAGAGAATTTTTCATGTCTTTCTTTCTTTCTTCAGATATAGTTTGGTTATCAAAATAATTTACAAGTTCATGTTTTTCTAAGTAATCTGACAAATCTTTTCTTTTACCACCAAAAACAGCTTTTGATTGAGCCTGCATTTTTCCTAAATAATCTTCAAGTCCCATTTATTCTCCAGGATTTACCACGTGATTAATAATATCGTGATAAGAAATAAGTCCAATAATCTTTCCATCCTCGACAACAGGGCAAGAAAAACTTTTAATATCATTCATTACTTCAATCGCTTTTTCTAAACTTTCAGCAACATCGATATATTTAACTTCTTTAGTCATAATGTCTTTTGCAGAAATTTCTATATTTTCAGCTAAAGCCTTGTATACCAAATCTGTAGTTGTAATTATTCCTAAAAGCTTTTCATTTTCACCAACAACAAAAATTCTTCTGTCTTTAGCTTCTTTTAACTTCTTAGAAATCTCAATTGCAGATAAACCATCTTCGCAAGTCATTGCGGGATGAAGTTTTATTTTATTTATTTCCATTTTATTTATTTACGTAAGAATGTTTTTAATTCTTTCTACTTCCTTTTATTTTTTCTTGAATATTTTTTCTTCCCTTATTCGCTACAGCTCCAGCACCATATGCTAATTGAGCTCCACGCCCAACATATTTACCAACTTTGGCTCCAACTAACGACGCAACAAGAACCCCACCAATAAGAGCGGCATTTCCAGCACCTGAATAATCAGGACGATAAATTTCTTGCTCATGCGCAGTTTGAATAAGAGTTTCGTATCCAGTATCATTCATACCAGCATATATTTGTTCTATTGGAAGGTCTTTCATTTCTTCTCTTAAGTTATTTATTTCATTTCGAGCAACAACCATACTCTCTAATGTTTCATTATTTTTTGCACTAACTTTTCCCGTTTGAGCTTTTTCTAAAGAATTCTGTTCAGAATAATCTGCAATTTTCAAATCTAATGCATGAAGTTTAGCAATAGCCGAGTCCTCAAATGAACTAAGTTCGTTGTAATGATTAGTATATTGGAGGGTATTTGTAGTTTCGGATTCTTCTTTTCCAAAAAGTAATCCCCGCCCAGCTTCAAAAATTTTACCCTTAATCCTCCGAACTTCTTGTACGGTCTCAGCATTAGCTCCAGGAAAATTTTCACTAGCCCGCCCACCAGCATTTAATACGACTTGTCCAGCTTCAAAAATTTTTGGTGAAATTCCTCCATTAACAGATTTAATATATTCAGCACGAATAGCAGGATTAACTCCTTCAAGTTGTGGAGTATCTCCACCATAATTTCCCATGTCTATTAAACGTTTTGCAGTAAGAACTCCATCCCATGCCTCGGCAACACCTTCACCCATTTTATATAAAGTGTCTCCAAGAAGATGATATCCAATAGCAGCACCAGTAGCAGCTCCCCCGACAGAACCAGCCCACCCTATAATTTTAGAATTTCTTTTTCCTTTTTCCCGAGCTTCAAACGCAATAGTTCTCTCTTCAAGCGCCCTAACTCGTTCTTCATGATCATCTTTTTCCATATAATATAGAGGCACTTATACTATATAAACCTTTTGAGAGTAGTAACAAATAATAAAAATGTATAACTTAAGAAAGTAAAACTTTAAATATGTGCCTTTATAGAAAATATAAATTTACAGAATTAAATAAAAACAGTCTATATGAACAATAGTTATTTAGTAAAAAATAAAGAAGAAGAAAACAACAGAAACTCTCGTGCAAAATTTTCTAAATTAGTAAAAAGATTACTTCTATCTTCGATAATCTCTGGAATATCTCTAATTCCAAATGTTTCAATTGCTGAATCCCAAAAGCCATCAGTAAATATAGAAGGAGAACATAATTTAGACTACAGGTTAGAGCATGGATTATTAGAGGAATCAGGATGTGGACTTTTTGAAAAAGTAAAAGACGCTACATGTCCAAATATTCAAGCGGCAAAAAATTGGTATTACAATAGCCTAGGACTTCCAACCCCAGCTCCGGGATATGTGTGGATTAATCCAGGAAACAAAAGCGGAGATTTTAGAGTTAAGCCAGTAGGGACAAAGTTATCAACACATTTAAGTGAAAAAATAAGAGCAAAAACTAAAGGATTTTTTGATGTAGAAAGTTTTGATTATTTTCTAAAAGAGGGTATTCCTTTTGGATATGTTTATAGAAAACATATTGATGGAGCCGTTGAACGAGATGGAAAAAAGCAATTTTTAGAATTAGAGGAAGTCGGAGAAGAGAGATTAAAAAACAATAATCCAATAATATTTGAAGCATATTTGGGAAAAATAGAAGAAAAAAGTTATATGAAAATATTAGGACCAGACAAAAAAGAAATTGATAGTAAAAAATTAGATCCATCTTGCGGTTGCCACATGGGAAGATGCATTATACCAAAAGGCGCAGAGGCTGGAGATTACACTTTTTCAGTTTATACGGAGCACGTAGTGCTATGTTCTTTTCCTAGAAGTGTTTTCAAATAAACTAAAATTTATAAACTAATTTCTCTTAACTTATTTATGAAAAAGGGTGAATTTTTAGCAGTGTTCCAAATATTAATTTTATTTCTAGCGATAGTTTCTTTTTGCGAGTCGGTAAGTGGGGATACAGGTGCTGAATTTTCAAACCCAGAAACTTTGGATCCAACTGCAGGAGCCTCTTCGGGGTGGTTTGAGTCACTGGAAAAGTCTACTGTGGTAACTCCAACAAAAGTAACACCCCCAGTAGATACAACAGATACCTCAGCAGCAAAGTCTGGCGGTATACTTTCAATGTTCACAAAAACCCCAACTTCTGCAATAGGTGGAATAGCTCAAGGTGCAGCATGGGGAGGAATAGTTTATGGGGGAATAAAAATGTTAGCACCATCCTTAGGTGCAAGTGATGCACTGACCGATTCACTTTCAATGTCTTTAGGTGCAGGAATTTTCGCAGGAAGATCAATGAGTAATTTTTTAGCTATGGGTAATGGAGCCAATGGGGTGACGGCAGCAGAGGCACTAGCATCTCAGGGGACAGGAGAAGTATTAACTCAAACTGGGGGAGAATTTATGGGCATGTCAGCAGGAACAGCAGGTATGGTTACAGGCGGAGTTATAGCAGTAGCAATATTTTTAGCAACATACAAAAAGACAACAACAGAAGTAATTCAATTTAGCTGTCAGCCATGGGAAGCACCAATCGGAGGATCCAGATGTGAAGAATGTAATAATCAAGGAGATTTACCATGTTCAGAATATCAATGTAGAAGTTTAGGTCAATCTTGCCAATTAATAAACCCGGGAACAACCGAAGAGGCTTGCGCTTGGTTAAATGGGGGAGACGTAACACCTCCAGTAATTACAGAATGGGAAGACGCATTATTATTAGACTACACTTATGAACCAGGAGAATTTACAAATCCCGGAGATAGAGGAGCTAGAATAGTTTATGATAAATCATCCAATGGTTGCATACCAGCATACACGCCACTTTCATTTGGAATAAATGCAGACGAACCCGCAAGATGTAGATTAGATTATGAAAGAAAATCAAGTTTCTCAGAAATGCAATTCGATTTTGGAGGAAGTAATTTGTATAGATATAATCATTCACAGGTATTAAGCTTACCAGGGCCAGATGCAGCTGAAGAAGGTTCTCCAGTTTTAGAAAATGGTGGAGAGTTTGAATTATTTATTATATGTATGGATGCAAATGGAATAGGAGACCCAGCGAATAGAGTAGGTGGCGCAGAGGGAGTAGAGAGCGAGTCAAGTTTTGTGTTCCAGTTCTGTGTTGATGATGGACCAGACACAACACCGCCGATGATAATTACAACAGATATATTTACAGGAATGCCAATAGGATATAACATAACTTCCACGGATTTAAAATTATATACAAATGAGCCGGCAACATGTAGGTGGAGTAGAACGGATCAGATTTATGAAAAGATGGAAGAAGAAATGGTCTGTAGCTCAAATGTTTTAGAAATGAATGCACAAATGTTATACGAGTGTGACACAACACTATCAGGGCTTAAAGATAGAGAGGAAAACAATTTCTATTTTAGATGCGAGGATCAGCCAAACATGCCAGAAAATGATAGAATAAGAAATCAAGAGTCTTACGAATTTTCATTATTTGGAACACAGCCATTAGTCTTAAGTGAAGTGGGACCAAACGAAACCATAAGGGATTCAACGGATGTAATAGGTGTAATGTTAACAGCAAAAACTTTAGCAGGTTACGATGAGGGATTAGCAACTTGTTATTATAGCGATACGGGAGAAACAGATAGTTATATAGCATTTTATACAACAAATAACGCAAATGGAGAACACGAGCAAGATCTTTATTTATCTGAAGGAGATTATTTATATTTCATAAAGTGTATAGACTTAGGGGGGAATGCAGATGAAGAGATAGTAGAATTCACAGTAGAGTCAGATGGAACAACTCCATTAATTTCACGTGCATATAAGGAAGATACATATCTAAAATTAATAACTTCGGAGGATGCCGAATGCGTGTATTCCAATACAGATTGTAATTTTTTATTTGACGATGGACAGACGATGACAGTAGTTGAAGATAGAGAGCATTTTACAGCTTGG
>Ga0075122_10001576_pt1 | contig 16037 bp, 27 predicted proteins | sample AntAceMetag02UKB_FD_69790 | JGI IMG/M metagenome (GOLD analysis project Ga0075122, IMG submission 69790) | Saline lake microbial communities from Ace Lake, Antarctica - Antarctic Ace Lake Metagenome 02UKB | ecosystem: Environmental > Aquatic > Non-marine Saline and Alkaline > Saline | place... | reverse complement strand
CCGGCGGAAACAGCGGTTCTATCGGATTTGAATACAATGAATATCTAGCCGCCGGTGCTTACAATATTATTGCTGAATTTGCTGAAAGAGCAACTAACGGAGATTTTACGCTTCAAGAACCGACACTTGTGGTTAAGGAAGAATAAAGATTAAGGAGATATGACAATGGCTAACAGCACACGAAATGTTATAGCATCGTCGGCGGTAGTTGCCACGATATTCATCGCGCTTCTAGGTATAGGAATAAACGCAGATTGCCGATCCAATGAGCGCGATCTGATACTATGGCAGAGAGATGAAGCGATCAAAGAAATAATCTGGCAGAAGGTCGAAGGTATCCGCGAAGATATATCCGATATTAAAATATCTATCAAGGGGATTGAAGCCAAAATATGAAACGAGAATTCGCACATAGTATCAGCCGGATAATCGATCGGTTCGATCAGCTAGAAAAAGATTGCGAACGTATCGAACGGAATGTTAAAGACCTACGGCAAGATATAAACAAATCGCGTACCGCGCTAGAATCTTTTTTCAACGACTTTCTGAAAGGTATCAAAGATGAAACAGACGGAAAAGTTTAACCCATCGAAATTCTTCGATATGTCACCTTCCGCGATGTATAAGGTCTTTGGACTAGGACTGAAGGTACTTGTTATCGCCTTAATCATCATGGGCGTGTTATGGGTCAAAGCGATTCTGTTCCCCCCTGCGCCATCAAACATGAACCAGCCGACATTCCATGTGGCCGAAGGCGGCGCGGTATCTTACAACGTAGTACAGCAATCACAGAAGAAACGCGCATGGTTCATCCCTACGCCGTATGTGGAACTATTCGGACAGGTTACAACACGCCGGCAAACACCGGAAGCGGTTGGTCGTATTGGAGTAAAATGGGAATTCTGATGCTTACAGCCGTACCGGTATGCGGATGTTTATGGGCTTATGGTGGTGCTGACGGTACAAGCAAGCTATGGCGTAGGATTGGATGTGGCGCGTATCTTTCCTTAATGGGATACATCATAGCAGGTATGATGGTATCGTGGCCTACATGGCAAGTATGGGCGGTATTACCGCTATTGTGGATCGCTTCGTCAATGGGTTGGGGCGTTCCTGATAGTTCCGATGACGGTTCACCGCTAGGCCGGTTATGGTTTAAGATATTGAAAAGGAAGAACGAAACACGGTTCAATATGTCAGAAGATACGCACCGGCGTGTCAATATCGCGGTACGATCTTCATGCGCGTCATTATACTCCCTGTCACTTATCCCCTTAATGGTGATAGGGAACTGGTGGCTAGGCGGCGTTTTTACTTTTTTTTCCGTTGTCCTAGTCACCGCCATTATCAAGACCGATCACATGATCGGCAAGTATAACCTTGAGGAATTTTTTGTCGGGGCGTGTATCGGCTTCGGCGCGTATCTCTCCATCCTGTAATCCGGCATAACCTTATTTTTATTTAGTCCTTGACTATGGGGCAGTATGTGGTACAATTGGTGTATAAATTATGCACGATGCTACACAACAAAAAGGGGGTGAAGAAGGTGGCAGAAAAACAAACACAGGTTCGAATCAGTTCGGCGATACACGCGAAATTGAAGAAAGCGAAAATCCGTACAGGCGCGTCAATCAAATGGTTGATTGAGCGTTCGATTGAAATCATGTTACTAAAGGGGGATCGAAATGGAAAGATGTGAACGATGTGACGATCGGGGTTATATCAGGGTGGTGCATCCATTCGATCCAGAAACATCTATCAAAGAACCGTGTCCGTTATGTGTTGCGCTGGAAGTTATGCAAGACCAGACAAGCACCGGAAAGCAAGAACTGATACAGGATATATCCGATCTGTACGATGAAGAAAAAGATAAGGAACGCGACTTCATGGCGGATTGCGAACGGCATAGCGAACAGGACAATCGCGACAGGGCAGGCGGCGCATGAATATTAACGCAACAGAAAAAAAGGGGAATGGAATGCAAAAGAATATGCACACGAAAATAATCGAGATTCAAAAGGAACTGAAAGCGCCGAAGGCGCAATACAACAGTTTCGGGAAATATCATTATCGGGCTTGTGAAGATATACTTGAAGCCGCGAAGCCACTTTGTCATAAGCGCGGTATTATCCTGTATATAACGGACGAAGTGGTCGCGATAGATGGATGGCATTACGTCAAAGCAACGGTTACGCTTAAGGATGTTGACGAAACGTTCGAAACAACGGCATACGCAAGGGAAGCTTCAACGCGGAAGGGTATGGATGAAAGCCAGATCACCGGCGCGACATCAACGTATGCAAGAAAATACGCGCTGAACGGTTTATTCTGTATAGACGATACGAAGGACGCTGACACTCAAGCACCGCTGCAGACATACACTCAAGCACCGCCGCAGACACAGCCGCAAGCACCGCCGCAGACACAGCCGCAAGCACCGCCGCAGACATATACGCCGTCACAGAATCCGCCGTCAGGGGATCAGCAGTTTTCGGGATCGATAGACGATGAAAACAAGCGCCGCGAAATAAGGGACTGGATTAAACATTTCAGCGGTGACGATCTGGAACAATCGAAAGTGATTCTTAAACAGTTGACGGAGTTCACCGGCAGAGAAGGCGAACGGAAGTTCGTTACGCATACACGCGACTTGAAAGGGAAGTGGCTGATCTTGATACATAAGAAGGCGAAAGAAATGTATGACGCGAATGTGCCGCCGGTCGTTCAAGTTGAGGGTGACATATTCGGGGGTGAATGATGGGTTACAAGTCACGCGCCAACTGGCTAGTGGATGTGGGTTTTTGTTGTGTATGTGGAAAACGCTTACCGGCTGAATGGGTCGGTAAGCAATGCCATAAATGCAAAATAAAGGGGAAGAAATATGCCAAAAAAAATATCACAAAACGTGCGTGTCTTGCGTCATCTTAAATGCGCTACGCTAACATCGCGGAACGCTATATGGCTATATAGCATAACGAGGTTAGCGGCAAGGATCAATGATCTGCGTGAAGATGGGTACAACATCAAAACGGCGATGGTAGTATCCGGCACAGACGGAACGCGATACGCGGTATATTCGCTAGGCCGGCCACATTTAATTGGTATTAACTTGCCGAAATACAAGTAATGAGGTATAATTACAACATGGAGTACCCAAAACTGGATAAAATATTCTTTAACATTAAATGGCGAACCGCTGACAAGACCCTTCCTATTAAGGTTTGGGTACTCCACTTGTCATGTTCGCCTTTTTTTTTAGGATAGTCATGGAATGGACAAAGATCAAGCCGCAACACTTTTTATATACGGATATGTCGATGGGTAATATCGGATGTATGACGGTCTTATTATGTTTAACGGCGCATCTTGAACGGTTGCCAACAGATAGAGAAAGGGTTAAGCATACGCACATAAGAGCGTTAAGAAGCCTTGATGAAGCGATGATGAAGCAGGGAAGAACGGTTGATGAAGCGATGATGAAGGTGTTAGAAGATAGCGATAAGGTCGCACACAAAAGGTCGTTAAATAAGGACAGGCAAAAGAGATACAGAGATAAGAAAGATGTCGGTAACGCGTTACATAACGCGACAGATAAGAGTATAGTAGAGAATAAGAGAGTAGAGAAGAAGGGATTCACCATACCCACACTTCAACAGGTTTCTGAATACATTAAAGAACAGCGGTACAACACTAAGCCGGAACAGTTCATGTCGCACTATGAAGCTAACGGATGGAAGGTCGGCCGTAATTCTATGAAGTGTTGGAAGGCGGCAATAAGGACATGGGGATCGAAGGATGGAAAGAAGCCGGTCGCGCCGTCAACGGAAACCGCTACGCCGAAGCCTGATCCTAATTTCAATCGGTATCAGGGTGGCAAAATCAAGGACTTGACAAGGGAGATCGGTGGCGAATAGAAAAAAATATGGAGATAATGAGGGCAGACGGCGTGAGCATACACGAATATGCTCGGACTGCTCGGAATTTCTGGAAATGGAATGGGACGCACGGGGCAAATGCACGAAAGCAGACTGTTCTAACTGCGGAGATCGTTTAAAGGGGGATCATGATAATAGCAAAATGGATCATAGCGGCGTTGGCGTTTAGCGCGTGGGCGGCTGTTGCCGCCGGCGGGATCATCGGCACGAACGCGGCGGGGAAGAAATTTTGAACAGCTTAGACTAAGCACGGGAAAGTAACATAGTTATCTTTATCGGCCGCAATTATGAAAACCATATATTACAAAAAGGGAAACAAGTATAACAATCAATCGCACATATGTGCGTTAAATCACCAACACGACAGCCGGATGGAAGCAGATTATTGTTTCCAGTTGCAAGCGTTGAAGCAAGCCGGAGAGATAAAGGACTTCCAATATGAAAAACGATACGAACTGCGCGTCAACGGCAAGCTTATATGTACCCATAAACCGGACTTCCTTGTCACGGATAATGACGGATCGGAAGCTGTTCATGAAGTCAAAGGGTTCGCAACGGCGGTATGGGCGATTAAGCATAAACTGTTTGAAGCTTGTTATCCTGATATTCCTTATATCGTTATCCGTTAAGATGCACCGCGACAACTATAACCGAGGGTACGAACAGGCATGGAAGGAAATGGAAACGAACATTAACGATCATTGGATCAAGTGGATAGTAAAGGGGGAACGATGACAAGAGAACAGTTATTCGAAGCGGTGCGGGAGCATTTGAACTTATCGGCCGGCGTTAAGATCATAGGTCTTGACGTTACAATCGAAACGGAAATCAGAGTGTCAAGCGCGCCGCCGGAGGTATTGCCAGATCCGGTAGACGATGCTCCGATGAAGAATCGGAAATACAAAAAGAACACGATCGCACCAATGCCAAACAAGCGGCGCGGTGGCAGAAAGCCGAAACCCGTGCCAGAACATATTATCCGTGACGCTTGTTCAAGTGGGGCGAAGATATTGTCAATGCTCCGCTTGCTCGATAAGAAAAAGCAGTTGACTGATAACCAGTCTCTTGCGCTAGCGCAGTTGGGGACGAAGAAATCGAAACAGTTGTCGATCGATGAAGAAAAACAGGTATGCGGGATATATGAAGATGCGCTTGCAAAAGCGAAGGCGGCCGAAAAATTATGATCAGCGTTATCATACCCACATACAACGAAGATGTAAGCGAACGGATTGCGGAAGTGAATATGGCTATTGTCGGATACGAACGCGAAATCATTATCGCGGATGACGGATCGAAGGTTAAGCTTTATTCGTACCCGAATCAAGTCAAGTGGGTAAAACATAAAACGAATCAGGGCAAAGGTGCGGCGTTTATGTCGGGATGGCAGGTATGTACCGGCGATCTGGTATTGCTTATAGATGCTGACAAGCAGGTTAGCATTAACGAAATTCATGTGTTCCTGCGCCTGATGGATTTGTATGACGCTGACGCGGTGATCGGCAACAAGCGCCATTCATATTCTAACGTCAACTATCCGCCGTTACGCCGTATTGTATCGGGGGGGTATAGGCTGATAGTGAAGATGCTATTCAACTTCCCTATTACCGATACGCAAGTCGGGTTCAAACTGTTCCGGCGGTCAGCATTAGAAAAGGTCATGCCGCGTATGCTAGTTAAACGGTTCGCGTTCGATATAGAACTACTGACGGCGATGAAAGCGCAAGGGTTACGGATAATAGACGCGCCGATAAAGATGGACAAACCGCAGGGATCGGGGTCGGTATCGTGGAAGAACATCATCGATGTATTCAAAGACACGCTTGCGGTATGGTATCGGCACAACATAAGGCGGTATTATGGTTAGTATAATAATCCCATGCCGAAAAATAAAAGAAGCTGAATTCTGTATAAACCAATGTTTAAAGGTGGACTATGAAATATTTGAAATTATTGTTGTTCCTGATAGCTATGATACCGATTACCATCTTGATACTGCCGTTCCTGACCATGTGTTTATTCGGATCATTGCTAGCGGTAATATCCTTCCTAGCCATAAGCGCGATATTGGTATTCGTGAATCAAATGGTGATGTCATTGCGTTTATAGATGCTGACGCTTTCCCGCACCAACTATGGTTAAAAGCGGCAACGGATATACTTGAATCCGATGACGATCTGGCAGGCGTATGTGGCGCAGGAGTTATCCCGAAAGATGCAAGCGTATGGAAACGCGCCGCTGATAATGTCATGGGGTTGTTACCGATGGCGTACCGCGTGAAACATAGCGCTGAACAATATGTCGATGACTATCCGACATTCAACTTGATATTCAAACGAAAGTATGTGGATGAAGTCGGTGGGTTCGATTGCGATTATCTTACTGGCGAAGATACTTTGTTATGCCAGAAGATAACCGTGGGGCTAGGCAAGAAGATATTATATCATCCGTTACTTTTCGTATACCACGATCGCCGCGAATTGTTTATGCCTTTTGCAAAACAGGTACATACTTTCGGCAAACATCGCGGCTACTTTTTCAAACGACATCCCGAAACAAGTCGGCGTGTCATATATATATTACCGGTGATAGGAGCAATATGTTTTGTATCATCCTTACTGTACTTGGTCTTATCGTTTTTGTTTTAGCATACGCGATAGGATTCATAAAAGGCTTACTTAAAAAGGAATTAAAAGATGGCTAAAGTTATTTATGCAGTACCGCCGCTGACTAACCCGAAAGGATATGCCACGGTTGGACAGAACCGGCAATTTCAATTTCTAAAAGACCCAACATTTGTATACCCGATGATCCCTGCGTTCGCCTGTACGATGTTGGCGCAAGCCGGTCATAATGTGTTATGGCTTGATGCGATCGCGGAAGAAATGAACGAACTTGAGTTCGGCAGGGTGCTTGTTCAACAGCCGGCAGACTATATTATTTTTGAGTGTCCTACGCCGTTGATCGACAGGTACACGGAAGTCATCAACGGGATCAAAGATAATGTGCCAGATGTTAAGATCATCTTATGCGGTGAACATATAAGCGCGGTAGATGCGCCGGATTGCAAGGCGGATTATAAAATCAAAGGCGGCAAGTGGTATGCCGATGTATACAAGATAATACACGGATCGAAATGGAAAGATGATCTTCCCATGATCGATAGGAACTTGACGCGATGGTGGTTATACGGATACAAGAACGGTAACTTTCGAAGCATACCGGCAACATATATAATGTCATCATTGGATTGTTGGTACGGCAAGTGTAACTTTTGTGCGTGGAGTGAATACCATAAAGAATGTTATACACGGCCGGTAGACGATGTGCTTGACGAAATAGAACACCTGATTAACATGGGGTTCAAGGAAATATTTGACGATAGCGGAACATTTCCGGTAGGCGCATGGCTGAAAGAGCTTTGCGAAAAAGCTATTGATCGCGGCTATGCAAAATATATATCATTCGGTTGCAATATGCGGTTCGGTGTCCTGACAGATGAAGAATTCGATCTGATGAAGAAAGCAGGGTTCAGAATGATATTGTGGGGTTGTGAAAGCGTGAACCAAAACACGCTTGACAGGCTGAACAAGGGAATCCAAATCAAGGATATACAGGCGGATCTTATCAAGGCGAAAAGTTTCGGGTTCGATAGTCATATCACTTGTATGTTCGGGTACTGGTGGGAAAACGATGTTGATGCGAAACGGACTTACGATATGGTACGGTATTGGCTATTACACGATTACCTATTCTCTGCACAAGCGACATTATGTATACCGTACCCGATAACACCGTTATGGAAACAATGTCAGGAAAAGAAGGTGATGAAAGATGTGTCGTGGTTGGATTACGATATGTCACAGTTGGTAAACGAAACCGCTTGCGATGAAGAGTACCTTAAAAAGTTGCAAGCCGGTATATACAATGTAGCGTTTCATCCTAAATTCATATGGAACAAGCTATGGAAGATACGGAACTTTTCTGATTTCAAATATTATATGCGTATAGCGCGGAAGATATACGACAGATTTGGTAACTTCTATGTCACGGATCGCGTGGCGAAAGGATAAACATGGTCAGCGTAATCATACCAATAGTGAAAGATGATCCATTTGTCGATAAATGTGTTCGGTCGATCCGCAAATCGGTTTATGATGATGGGATCGAAATCATCGTTGTGGATGAAGGACTTGAACGAAGCAAGCAACGGAACATAGGCGTGGCAAGATCGAAAGGCGAATACCTTCTGATCCTTGACAGCGATATGTATATCAACGAACACCTGATCGCAGAATGTGTATTGCTAATGGGATGGTATGACGCGCTATATGTACCCGAAATGATACTCGGTCAATCTTTCTGGTGTCGTGCAAGGAACTTTGAACGGTCTTTTTATGACGGTACACGGATAGACGCGGCACGGTTCTTCATGAGATCGGTATGGCAGGACTATGACGAAACGCTATCGGGGACAGAAGATTGGGATCACGATCGCCGGATCGATGTACGCAAAGCCGTGACGGAAGGATGTCTTTACCATGACGAACAAGATTTCAGTTTCCGTAAATACTTCCGCAAGAAACGATATTACGCAGGATGGGCGGATGAATACGCAAGGCGATATCCGAATTCGCCGGAACTCAATTTCGCATACAGATACTTCGGTGCATTTGTCGAAGGCGGCAAGTGGAAGAAGATTGTCAGACATCCGATTCTATTTGCCGGAGCTTACATATTGAAGATAACCGTGGGGGTAGCGTACTTATGTCGAAAAAGGTAATGATACTTACACCATTCTACGCACCGACAATCGGCGGCGCGGAAACCTTCTGCAAGCTACTGGTCAGCGAAGCCCGTAAGAAGCATACTGTATCGGTTGTGACTTGTGATCAAAGCATATTCAAAGGCAAGCCGTTCGCCGGCACAGGGATCAAACAGTTTATGCAGGTGTTCCCCGAACTGTATCGCAAGGCAAAGGCAAGCGCGTCCTTCACTCCGATCATACACGCGCAAGGACTTATCGCCGGCCTGATCGCGGTACTGATGAAACGGACATACGGATGCAAGGCGTATGTCACATTACTGGCGTTGTATGATTTTGATGCGAAGCCGGTATGGTTCAGATGGGCGTGTCGGTGGGTACTTCGTCAGGCTGACATCGTATTCGTTGAAGGTAAACAGGGGAACAAAGACATCGAGCCGCTAGGGATTATCGGCGTACCGTTTACGCATTGGGTTGAGAATAGGTTCTTCTTGCCTATCCACAAACGTGACGATATCCATGTGTTGTTTATCGGTAGGGATATAGGAATCAAAGGCAAGCATATCATCGAACAGGCGGAACGTATGCTAAAGAAAAAGAAGCATATAAAGTTCGCGTATCATAGCGACATACCGCATGACAAGCTTCCTGCATACTTGGCACTTGCGGACATCGTTGTCGTACCGTCATTATATTCGGAAGGTCATACGCGGATCGTATGCGAAGCCGCCGCCGCCGGTTGTGCCGTGGTAACATCGGATCGGGGATCGTTACCGGAACAGGTAGAACATTTCGGGATGAACATCCCTCCGGATGCAAGACCGTTCGCGTGGACAATAGAAGGGCTAGATGCTGACAGGCGTATGCTGAAACATATGCAGGAGAAAGCGCAAGCGTATGCGATGAAGAATTTCACGGCGGATAACGCTGAAACATTCACAAGGGAATATTAAATGAAATATGCTTTTTGCGTGAGCGAAGATATTAATCTTGGTGTCGGGTATATCATGTCGTACCTTAAATCTCAAGGCCACGAAGTAAAATTGATCTTTGATCCTTGCCAGTACCGCAGGGGATATTCACGGATTCCGTTACTTGCGAAATGGTTCGATATATCAAGCCACAACATAAAGAAGATAAAAGAATACGCACCTGACGAAATATGGTTCAGTTGTGTCACCGCAACATATACATGGGCGTTGGATATGGCAAAACGATGCAAAGCTGAAATGCCACAAAGCCGCATTCTGTTCGGCGGTGTTCATCCGACTTTAGTACCCGAAGAAGTAACGAAGCATGATTTCATTGACGAAGTTGTGGTCGGGTGCGGCATAGAACATTTGGGCGGTGAGTTCGAACCTGATTCTATCTTCCCCGATAGGTCGGCGTTCTTACGTCAATTACCGCCCGAACATACACGAACCCAAATCTTTATGACTTCTTTCGGGTGTCCGTTCAACTGTTCTTTCTGCGGTAACGAACAACTGCGTAAGATAAACAAGCACCGCATGATCCGGCGCAAGGTTTATCCGTGTATAGCTGAACTGAAAGAAATGAAGTCCGCCGGTATGACAAGCGTGTTATTCGTTGACGATATATTCACTTCGGAAAAGACATGGCTAACGGTGTTCCTCAAGTCATATAAAGAATCCATCGGCTTGCCGTTCACCTGCTTCGTTCATCCTAGATTCGTGGATAAGGAAGTCGCTGACCTATTGGCAGAAGCAGGATGTGAAATGGCATGGATGGGTATACAGACCGGCTCGGAACAGTTACGGAAAGAGATATTGAATCGGCCGGAATCGAACGAAGAAATAACGAAAGCTTGTGAACTGCTTAAAGCCGCCGGCATGAAGTTAATGGTCGATCATATCTTCGGCATACCGCATGAGAACGATATGTCAAACGATGTATCGTATGCGTTGTATAAACATATCAAAGCCGATGTGGTTAACTGCTATAACCTTTTGTACTTCCCAAAATCAAAGATGATCGAACACGCTATGAAAGCCGGCGTACTGACACCGTTACAGGTATCGAAGATAAACAAGGGTGAAGGCGTTACATATCAGCTAGGCGATAAAGTCAATCCCTACTACGATAAATATTGCAAGGCGATGATCTCCGTACCGTTAGGCGGTCTTGAAATTGAACTATTACCCGAATGGCTTATAAAACTGATCGCACATTTGAAAGCAGGGCGTGGCTTCATCGTTAGGGTCATGTTACAGAACGAAATCTATTTCACATGGAGGAGATTATGGAAAAAATTAAAGTAATGTACCGGCGATATATAAGCGACACGCTTATATATTTATTGCGTGGCAAGATCACGGCGAACCAGTTGACCGTATTGAATCACATAATTACATTAACCTTTGGGGTGTATGGTTTTAGTCGGGGAACATGGCGGGGGTACTTGCTAGGTGTAACGGTGATGTCGATAAACGTCATACTGGATTATGCTGACGGTGATCTGGCGAAAGAAACCGGCACGACATCGGAGTTCGGCGCATGGCTTGATTCGGGTATTGATGTCATCATACAAAACGCGGTAATGGCTTCAATCTTCATCGGGTGCATTAAAGAGGGTATGCCGATAGCGTGGGGTATGGCGTTTATGGTGATGAACGCCGGCATGAACATGGTCAGCTTCCATTATAATCAGCGGTTCGGGTTCTCAAGTTCGCAAGGCATGAAATCGTTTCGGGATCGGATGGGTTTTAACCGTAGATATAAAAACCGGCACGATAAGAATTTAGTTGATCCGACATCATCGGGCATAGGGTTGGTCTTATTTACATATCGGTATTGGGTGCTTGCCGGCGCGATTCTTAACCTGATGCCGTTGTGTATGCTTATCGTGTTTATTTTACTGGCGTACCGGCTGATATTCATGTCGGGGCTATATCTGTATTATTTGTCGGGTAATCAGAATCGGTATGTATGTAAAGTCTTATCATGTTTTGACGAAAGCAGGGAATCATATTATGGCGTATGACGTTGTACGGAAATTTGAACAGACTATCGCGGATTACTGCGGTGCGCGTTATGGCGTGGCGGTATCGAGTTGCACGAACGCGATATTTCTATGCTTGAAATACGGATGGGATACGCAGACCATTGAACTCCCGAAGCATACATATGTTGGGGTTGCGATGTCAATATTAAATGCCGGTTACAAAATCAAATGGGGCGAAGATGAATGGTTCGGATCGTATTTCCTTCGCCCAACTCCGATATGTGATTCGGCATTGAGATTTGAAAGGAATATGCACATACCAGACCGCTTCACCTGTTTGTCGTTTCATAACCGCAAACATATTCCAATAGGTCGCGGCGGAATGATTTTAACTGACAGTTGGGAGGTTGTTGACTGGCTGAAACAGGCAAGGTATGACGGTCGCCTTGAAAAACCCTCAAGTGATCAGCCGCGATTCGTTGTTCAAGGCTACAATATGTATATGACACCGGAACAAGCTTCGCGCGGTCTTGTCCTGTTCAATAACATTAGGGATAAGCGCCTGCCAGACATAGACGACTATGACACATACCCTGACTTGTCCGAGGTTATGAAACCATTATTGAGGGGGAACGAATGAAGGTACTTGTTTCAGCCGGCGACGCGGTCACGGCAAAGCTTGTCAAGGAATACGGATTCGATGGCATATGGGTATCTGGATTCGAAGCTTGTTGCCGGTTAGGGATACCGGACAACGGCACGATAACGATGGAACAGATGCTTCGTATATGCGAACCGATCGTCAAGGCAACTGACTTACCGGTATATGTGGATTGCGATACAGGGTATCGGATGACATCGTTCTCAATGGCATACGCATTTTATAATATAGGGGTGCGCGGAATATGTGTCGAAGATAATATTGACGATAAAGAGAACTCTTTATTCGGCGGCAAAATGCCTTTGAAAGATGCCGAAGTATTCGCCGAATACATTGGTGAAACACAGGCAAGCATTGAAGTCATAGCGAGAACGGAAGCCTTGATTCGTGGGTACGGGTTTGGAGAAGCGGAACGCAGGGCAAGGCTATACCGTGAAGCCGGCGCGGATTATGTGATGATCCATTCGCGTGACAAAACCGGTATTGAAGCGATGGAACTATACAACAGGGGCATGACGGAAGAAATGCCGCTTGTTATTGTGCCGACAAAGTTCCCGACAATGAAGAACGACGACTTTGACGAACTTGGATATAAGATGGTTATATGGGCGAACCAGACGGAACGGTGCAAGATAAAAGCGACACGCGAATGTTTGGAAAGCCTTAAACAGGATGACAATATGCTATATGTCGAAGCGCACCTTTCCGCTTCGCTTGAAGAAATGCGGGGGTTGATGGCATGAAAAGATTCATTGTTGGCGTACCGGCTTCGGGATGCACAGAGAAAAGCGAAGTACCATGCACTTGCGAAGAAGAAGCGATCGCGATGGCGGCCGGTGCGAAGCTTATGGGGCGTGATGTATTGGTGTTCATGCAAAATTCGGGTCTTGGTAGATGCGTTGATGTCATAACATCGTTGTTACGCGCTTACGATATAGAAGTACCACTTCACATATATCACCGGAACACGCCAGAACATCATCGGCATATGGGTGAAATCACAGAACCTTTAATGAACCTATTGGGGTACAATGAACAAGAAACAGGCGATTACAGACCTAATGGCAACGGTAAATGATGACGATATCGTCATATCTTCCGTGGGGCATACAAGCCGAATCCTATACCATGTAAAAGACAGACCGCTGAACTTTTATATGATGGGGTCGATGGGTTGCGAACTGGCGATGGGGATCGGCATGGCGCTGAACACGGATCGTAGGGTTCATGTCATATCGGGAAACGGAAGCGCGTTGATGGGGTTAAGCACGATCGTCGTGGATCATCCGTTTAATTTGACACATCATATACTTGACGACCAGAAATATGAAAGCACCGGCGGTCAGCAAACATCAAGCATAATGATACGATCCACCATAATAATCGATACGCGGTGCAAAGTACCGGAGCGCATACCCTTGTCACCTATACGAATCAAGGAAAGGTTTTATGAAGCTGTTCACAACGCGAAGCACTAAAAAGTTTGAGGATCATAGACAGGTCAGGAAGCTACACGAAGAATATCCTGATCATGTTATAGCTATCGGCGGCGGTGGTATTATCGACAAGGCAAAACTGTACTGTAAGAAGAACAAGAAAAAGCTTATCGCGATACCGACAACAGGGGCAGGGGCAAGCGAAACCGATCATGCGGTTATATGGAACGCCGGCCGGAAGTGTTCATCAAAATGCGAACAGCCGCTATCGGTCATGCCGGAATTTGAAGTCAAGCTTCGCAAGCGGGACAGGGAAAATACGATATGGGACGTGTACGCGCATTTTCTAGAAAGTGCTGAAGGTAAAGCTACACCGTTGGGTGAATCCGTACTCTGCATTATAAAAGCCGAAATGTTCAAAGCGGTTAACTGGAGCTTGCTGGATAAGGCGATTATAGAACAGGGCATGATCGCCGGCCGGATGATACAGCAATACGGCACGAATTTATATCACGCATTGAGCTATCCGCTGACGGCGATCTACGGCGTACCACATGGCAGGGCATTGAAGTATGTGCTTACCAAACTGCCGCACCGGTTCACGCAAAAAGATAGGGATCATATAATCACCGAAGCGTTAACCTATACGAAAATACACAAGTCGAGATATGGAGAAATGACAGAACAAAAGCTGAAAGGATTCTTAAAATGAAGATAGGTTTCTGTTCTGTATGCGCTGACATACTGCACGAAGGTCATATCCGGTTCTTAAAGTTCGCGAAACAACATTGTGATTATCTTATAGTCGGCGTGATGAATGATTTAGCGATATTCCATTATAAGAAAAGATTCCCGATAGTTAATCAGGAAGAACGTGCATTGATCGTCAGCAGTTTAAAGGCGGTTGACAAGGTTATCTTTCAGTATAGCTATTACGAAATTAACCAGATCATTGATAATCACGATATAAATGTATTCATCGAAAGCGATACGCACGACAGATCAGTACATGGGAACTGCGTTAAAGTGTTAGCGCCATATTATCGGTATCAGGACAGTTCACAAATAAAGGATAAAATATGCAGAAGATGGAAAAAGTCTTAATCATAGCGAACGCAAGGCGTGATGGTGGGTTATCCGGCGGTGATAACATCTATCTGAACATACATAAATACTTCCCTTGTGAAACGATGATATGGGATATGCTGAATATCAATTTCAAACCGTTCACGCTATGTTATATATACCGGATCGCGGTGGCTTGTTTCACGGCGTTGTTTTGGAAGATAGATTTCGACACGGTATATAGCGCTTCGGATTTCTGGATGGACAGCTTGCCGGCATTGATATTAAAGTTGCGCGGATGCAAATGGATCGCCGGCTTCTATCTGTTCGCACCGAAAGAGAACCGGAACTATTACTACACGCAGAAAGTAGCGTACCGGATAATCAAATGGTTCGCCGACATCGTGTATATCACAAACAACAGTTACAAGGACAGGTTCGCGGATAAGAAAACCATTGATATACACGGAGGGGTTGACATATCGAAATGCGATTATAAACCGGAAGCTCCGCGCATATACGATGCGGTGTTCATTGGTAGGATACACGCCACGAAAGGCATAGACGATCTGATACAGGCATGGAAGTACGTCAGGGCGAAAGACGCGAAGGCAACGCTTGCGATCATCGGTGACGGCGATCTTGGGATTGAGTATATACGCAAACGGCTTCCCGATAATAAATTTGGCGTGACATATTTCGGGTTCATGGGTGACGATCGGTTCGCAATATACAAGTCAAGCCGGTGCGTAATATACCCAACACGAACCCATTTCAGTATGTCACCGGTTGAGGCGATGGCTTGCGGGTGTCCGATGATAACATATCATAGCGTAGTAATGAACGAACTTGATCCGCGTGGTGTTATATACTGCACGAAAACGTCAGAAATCGCCGAAGCTATTATATGGAACTCGCACCGGCAAGCATGGCACGAAGGCGCGGCACGGAAATGGGCGGCCGGATGGGATTGGAAACCGCGCATAATGTCTATATACTTTAAAACGAAGGGGATGATCGAGTGAAGATGAAAAGTAACATTAACGCAAAGGAGAAAGCATGAAACCAGAAACGATGATGATTGACGATGTGAAGTATGTAAGGGCTGATGTCAGCCAGCCAGCGGAGAAGCTTGAAGGCATGGAAAGATGTATTATAAGGAGCTACGGTGCAGGTGTATTTTTGGGATATGTGAAGGAAAAGAAGGCGGAACTTA
>Ga0075122_10001575_pt1 | contig 16048 bp, 21 predicted proteins | sample AntAceMetag02UKB_FD_69790 | JGI IMG/M metagenome (GOLD analysis project Ga0075122, IMG submission 69790) | Saline lake microbial communities from Ace Lake, Antarctica - Antarctic Ace Lake Metagenome 02UKB | ecosystem: Environmental > Aquatic > Non-marine Saline and Alkaline > Saline | place... | reverse complement strand
TTAATAATATTCCGAATATGGCTATGAAAGTTATAATTAAGGCAGTAAGAAGTTTGTAAAGATATAATTGATCTGAAACCCCAAAGTAACTTACGATTTGAGTAACAGAGCCCGTGATGAAATCTTTCCAGGATAATGCGATTAAGAATGCAAAGGCAGCTACAATCGCTGTTACGGATTGTTTTTTAAACTCTTTTTTAACTTTTTGAGATTTTAAACTTAAATGTTTAATCACTTTTTTCATGATTAAAAAAAGCGGGTATAGGATATAAAGGTTTAGTTAGAGATAATCACTTAATTCGTTGTATAATAATTTTCCTCTATGGGGATCATGACTTAATCGTGAAAGAGTTTTAGTATCATACAGCCAATGAGCTATTTCATCTGCAATATTTACTAATTTAATTTTTCTATCCAATCTAGCTCCGCTTCTCACATTTATCGATTTTTTAGATAATCCCGTGATATCTGAAACAATATCTTTAACGAAATCATAAGATCTTTGATTTTGTTCTCCATCAATTAAAATATTAACTCTATCTCTCCTGGGTTGACCAAAAATTAAACTTGCAGTTATGATCCCCCATTTTTTCCAAGGCCTTATTAATTTTAAATCTGCTTTAGAATAAAATAAAAATCTAAAATCTCGGCCATTTAATAATCGTTTAATATCTCTATGCCCATTTCTAGTTTGTTCATGATTTTTTCTTGTTTTACCATATAACTCATCTCTTAATGTAGTATCTGAACTAAAACTAGAAAAAGCAGCGGTGTAGATTGCAGGATAGGTATCATTATTGGTTTCGTCTAGCCCAATATTATACCATGGAACACCTCCTCTTTGCATAATATGATCAAGTCCTGAAAGTTTATATAATTAATTATAAAACACAATAGAAATTATTCGTCATCACATTCATCTGCGCTAACCATATAAAGATTTTCGTAATCTTTTTTTCTTTGTTCGGAACACTTAGGGCAATATTTTCTTTGATATCGTGATTTAACTACTACCTCAAATTCTTTCCCACATTCATTACATTTTTGAGTTTTTGATTCTACCATGAGAATACAAGAAAAAATGATGTTTTAAAGCTTACTAAATGGGTATTAGTTTAAAAATTAAAGGAAAGGATTATAATCTAAAGAGAGTTCAAATGATTATGGTATCAATTACCCAAATAGTAAATATTGCTATAATAATTTTGTTTATAATATTGGGACTTAAGCTTGCTAAAAAAATATTTTGGGGATTAGCATTCGTTGCTCTGATTATATTCTTACTTTTAACATTTGTATTTTAGAATTAAAATTTTTGAAAATCAGAAAACGTATTTTATATTACTCGGATATCTTGGAATGGTTCTTGAATCTATCTCAAAATGATTGTGAAATCCGAAAAGATCTTGGGTTATTGTTGGGTACACTGTTTCATAATCGTAAGTAACATATCTATGCTGAGGTGCATCGATTGTATAATAATGTAATGGCTGGTAAGTTCTCCCTGATCTTACTCCCTTTCTACTCCATTCATGATATACAAAATATTCATCGTCTAGATCCTTATCTTCATTTAGACTGCATTTAGTTTCCCTAAACCAATTTAAATCTCCAGTATAATAATCTTCACAGTATGAATCATAATTTTTACAATCATGATAATATCCATCTTTGCCTTTACATAGCGCTGCTGAAACAGTACTTAGAGAAATTATAACTAAAAGCAATAGAATAATTGAACTGATTATTTTTTTATTCATAATTTTGGGATGTTTGGTGGGTTTTTAAGCATTATGAGTATTTAAAATATCAATTATGTGATCTATATTTGCACTCTAAACATTCCGAAACCCAAAAATAACCTTCAGAATTTGATTTAAGTTTCACATTTCCGCTTTGACATTTGGGACAATTTCTCGACTTATCTAGTTCATCAACTTGTCCTTCAGTGGTATAAATCATTTTGCAGGACAGATAAAAAAATAGGTAAGTTTATAAAATGATTGAAGAAAATTAGTAATTTGAATCTAGGATATACTGGGAGCTATCGAAAAGATTGAGAAATTAAGTAAAAATCTAAAATAAGGTTATTTTTTAGTTTCTGGTGCATGATATTTGCAATCTAAACATTCGATTACCCTAAAATAACCCTTTTCATCAGATTCCAGTTTAACATTACCACTTTTACATCTTGGACAAATCCTCGATTTATTAAAATCAGCTAAGTTTATTTCATTCGGATATGCTTGATCAAATTTACCTGGAGCCATTCTATTTTAAGTTTTCTTAAAAATATAAATGTTTGCATGGATCAATTTAGAAAAGTTTTAAAAAATAAAGTTTGTTTTTAATTATTTATGGAGCAAGAAGCCAAAAAAGAGGAAAAATTTAGCTATGAATCTCTTTGGGATGAAGATGAAACTAAAGAAGCTAAAAAAGAATTGAAAGATATGTCAAAGGGATTGCCCAGGAAGGGGATTAAAGGAAAGTATCTCAAAAGGAAAAATCATGTTACAAAAGGCCAAATAAAATATAGTTATATTACTGGGTTTAAAAGAATAAAGGGAAAAGAATGAAAATGTTGGGGCTCCAGAGATGATGAAAATGGGGGATGCGGGTTCTTGCCTAAAGGCAAGAAAAATGCAGAGAAGAAGTCTTTTGAAAAAAGGGATATCATCATCCGGTCAGAAATTGAATAGGCTAGGTTCCTAATTCTTCCATTTTATACCTCCGGAGGCCCTACCTTTTTCAGGGGATTTTTTAATTTAGTTGAAAGACAAAAACTGGCCAGTTGATTTAGAAAAACAGCTGTATTTTTTTGTCTTAAACTGAAAATTTTGTGTATCATCTTTTTTATTTCCTTATCTTAATTAACTTAATAAAATATTCTTTATAAGGCGTCAGAAGTAAAAATCAATAAATAAGATATATAGGAATCATCTATACTTTTCTATCTAAAAGTTTAAATAAATAAAATTTAGCTTAATTTTATGTCTTTTTACGAATTAATTGCTCAAAATAAAGAATTATTTAGAATCTTTTATTCATTAATAATTGGACTCATTTGCTTTATTATAGTCTTGAAAACTCATCGACTTTTCAAATTAAGCGACCATCAGGGAATTAGATATTTTAGGAATGCCTTCTTTTTCTATGGGCTTGCATTTGCAAGTAGGTATTTTTTACTTTTCATTTCTTCTCCTTTTTTAAAAATAGCTTTTGAATTTTTTTTAATTATGGGTGGATTTTCTTTAATCTATAGCTTATTATGGAAAAGACTTGATGGTAAAAAAATAAATATAAGTTCTTTATTAAATTTCAGAATATTAATATTTTATTTATTTGCGATAATTATTGCATATCTAGATTTTATATGGCAAATATATTATTTTATGTTTTTTTCTCAAATAATTGTATTTATTGTTGCAAGCATTATAAGTTATGATAATTTTAATAAAAATAAGAATAAGAATAATTTTTTGAAATTTTATTTTATTTCAATGATACTTAGTCTAATGGCTTGGATATTGAACTTTATTGCATGTTATTTTTTTAATTGGAGATTAAGGTGGGTTGGAGGAGTTTATATTTTGAATGTAATTGTTTTTGTATTATTTTTATATGGAGTCATAAAGGTAATTAAAAAATCTTAGGAGATATTGAATGATGGGTAAAAAACGAGAAAGATTAGAAGTAATAAAAGACATTTTAGAGGCAATCATGAAGAATAGGGAGATTAAACCTACGAGATTATTATATGCTTCAAATTTATCTCCACAGATGTTTAAGGGATATGTCCATGAATTAATGTCAAAGGAATTTATTAAACTAAATATTGATAATAAGGATAAAAAAACTTTCTCATTAACAGATAAAGGGCAGGAATTTTTACAAGAATATAGGGTAATTGAAAATTTTATTGATAATTTTGGATTGTAAAAAATGAATAATAAAAATAGACAAATAAGTTTAACTGAATATGGAGCCGCAGAAGAAGTTGCGGGTTCAAAACTCTTGTTAGAATTGGATGAAAAAAATAAGATTCTTATAGATATGGGGATGGAATACAGGAATGGTGAGGATGAAGAACCAATTCCCTTTGAGATAGATGGGATAGATAATTTAGTTTTAACACATGCTCATGCAGATCATATTGGGCAGACATTAAAATTATACAAAGCAGGTTTTAACGGAAATATTTTTTGTACATATGAAACTGCAGATATTGCTACTAAAATTCAACTTCCACAACAAGCAAATAGTGTTTGGATGCAGAATAAAAGGGCCAGAGATTTAAGGGAAAGAGGCATTAATATACCATTTAAAAAAGTTTTATGGAACTATAAGGATTTTCGGGAAGTTAGAGATAATCTTTTTAGATCTTTTGAAGGTCCGAATGAAAAAGGAAAAGTGCAGTTGGGATTTCCGTATGAAACTCCATTAAAAATTTCTGAAAATGTTAAGGCTACATTTTATGAAGCAGGGCATATACCTGGCTCTTCACAAATCCTTTTTGAAATAACTAATGATGATGGAAGAAAGCTTAAACTACTTACAGCATTTGATTTGGGAAGAACCGATTATCATATTAAAGGCCATAGCATTGCAAACACTCCCATTGTAAAACCCCCTCATAAGGATTTTCCAAAAGATATAGACGCCATGGTTATAGAGGCAACTTATGGAGATAAGAAACATGGGTCTCTTGAAGACTCTATAGGAATTCTAGAGGATGCTGCAAAATATGCCTCAAAGAAAAATGGAAAATTGATAATACCTGCATTTAGCATTATGAGAACTCATATGCTGGAATATTTTCTCTATGATTTAGATCTAGAGGGGAGACTACCAGATAATATGCATTTCTATGTTAGTAGTCCGGGTGCAGATAAGTGTGGAAGAATTATCTTAAAACATAGTGAAGATTGGGACGAAGGAGCTATAAAAAATTTTATTGATAAGAAAAATAATTTCTTTTATTTTGATAGATTAACTCATCACAAAAAAGTACAATTAACTAAAGATTTATTAGCTGAAGGGGATGCTGCAAATCCCTATGGGATAATTGCTTCATCTGGAATGTGTCAAGGAGGTAGAATTGAGAGGATTTTAAGAGAAACAGTTTCTGATCCAAAAAATTTAATTCTTTTAACGGGATATCAAGCTCCGGGAACAAGAGGATTTTTGTTAGCAAATAAAGAAACTAAGATTCCATTTTATGATGAGAGTATTGAAAGAAAAGCAGAGGTACAAAAAATGGGAGGATTAAGTGGGCATGCAGATATAGAAGAATTAGTCGCTCATGTAAAAAATATTTATGATCCAACTAAAGATTCAAAAAAAGATTTTACCGTTTTTATTAAACATGGAGAGAAAGAATCTTGCCATGCAGTAAAAAGAAGATTGGTTAAGGAAAATTATGATGGAGAAAAGGTTATTGTAATGAAGAAGGGTGAATCGTATAATCTTTAAAATTACCACAATAATGCTTAAAAACTTAAAAAATATCTAAAGATATCCCAGGGAAAAGAGTTCTTGATAAGATAGAAAAATGAAAGGCAAAAAAATAATCGTAACAGGAATTTCTGGAAGTGGAAGTAGAGACTTTTGTTCTAATTATGTTCCCGATGCAATGACTCTCAAAAGATATCATACAGGCGATATGATTTATCGTGCTGCTCAGGATTATTCTCAAACACCTATTCCAAAAGAAAATCTATTAAACCTACACCCGAATATGCTCGCAATGTTAAGGGATAATGTTTTTGGAGATATTAAGGAAGATATTGAGGCAAAAAATCCTGAAAGAGTTATAATCGATACCCATGGGCAATTTTTTTGGAATCAAGTTTATCAAAATGCATATGATTGGAAGAATTTACAGGAGATTAATGCAGATATGTACATCACAATTATTGACAAACCTTCATCAATTAAAGCAAGACAAATGCAAACATTTCATGGAAGATCCCAGGGCCATGATTTAAGAGATCTATTATTGTGGCAAAATAATGAAGTAAATATTGCTCAAAGTTGGGCAGAAAGGTTTGGTAAACCTATGTATGCCCTTTCAAATCAACATAATCCTGCAGATATCGATAGCTTATTAGATAATCATTTTTTAATTTATTCTAGTTTTGCAATGACTGATGCAACCCAGAAAGACACTAAAAAGATTGAAAATTTTAAAAAAAGATTAAGAGGATTAAGAAAAAGTATTGATGGTCATGAGACCCCCATAATTGATCCTGCACATATCGATATCGAAACAGATCCTGAACTTTCTAGTAAGGTTAGGGATGCTATTGATGAGCAAACCGTTCATAGAGATTTAAACTGGGATATTAAACAAGCAACTCATGTTATAGCATATTATCCTAGTGCTGAAATTGACTTATCAAAGGGAGTTAGCGATGAAACTACGGAGGCAATAAGAACTGGTAAATTTGTATATGTTATTTGTCCAAGAGCTAAACAGAGTCCTTTCATGGATATTGCTACTGAAGTTTTTAGAGATGAAAGAAAATTTTTTAAATTTTTTAAAGAAAAAATGAAAGATGATTTAGAATTTTTTAGGAGATAAAATGATAAAGAATATAACTGATTTAACAAAGGAAAATATTGCGAGTATTTGTGATCATACGTTTCTAAATAGAAGTGAAGCATATAAAGTAACTGCTAAGAAAGGGGAGAATCCAATCGTATTAAGGAAACAGGCATTTGAAAATTTTTTAGAAGAGACAGTAAATATGAAATACTCTCCTTATACTGTTTGTGTTAGACCTGAAGATGTAGGTCAAACTAAAGAGTATCTATCCAATAATAAAAAAGAAAATATTAAAATTGCATCTGTTGTTGGATTCCCAGATGGGAATATTTATTCAACAGAATTTAAGGTTGCTGAAACCAAACTTGCGATTGATGCGGGTGCTGATGAAGTTGATTTTGTCTTGAATTATAATAGATTAAAGAAAGGGGATGAAGACTATTGTGGTAATGAAATATATGATATTGCGGGACTAGCTCAAAATAAACATATCTTAACAAAAATGATTTTAGAAACTTCCGAATTGACTAATGATGAGATTATTAAAGCCTGTGAGCTAGCAGAGGATTATGGGGCAGATTTTATAAAAACCTCTACAGGATTTAGCTCTGCAGGTGCAAAACCTGAGCATTTGAAAATTATGAGAAATAATTTTTCAGAGGGAATCAAAATGTCAGGAGGAGTTAATCTTGCAAATTTAAACGAGTTATTACATGCTGCTTCTGGAAGAAAAGATGGGAAAATTGATTTAGACCCAATGGAGATAAGAATTGGAGAAAGCTCTTTATTGACTAAACTAGCCCTTCATCAGGATACTAATTTTTAACAAGAATAAGATTATTCTAATTTAACTGCAGTTCCGTCTGCCAGTATTTCAACTCAATCCTTGCTTATGCTAGTTTAACAGCAGTCCCATATGCCAACATCTCGGCTGCACCTTGCATAATCATAGATGTTGCAAATCGGATATTGATTACTGCATCTGCACCTAATTCATGAGCCTCATTAAGCATTCTGTTAAAGGCTTCTTCTCGCGCTTTGGTGGTCATTTCCGTATAAGACTTAATTTCTCCACCAATAATGCTCTTAAAACCTGCCGCGATATCTCTTCCAACATGTCTTGCTCTTATTGTGTTTCCTTTTACAACTCCTAAAATCTGAATAACTTTTTTTCCAGGTATTTCAGCAGTTGTTGAAGTTATTATTTCTACCATGTAATTATTTAGATTTTGAAGATTTTAAGTCTTTCTAAAAAGAATATATTTAAATTATTAGAATTCTATCACATAATATGTTTGAGTGGATAATCTTATTCTTAGCAGGTATTGGGGCAGGGATAGCTACAGAGTTAGTCGGTGCAAGTGCAGTAATGGTTGCTGCACCCCTATTAATTATATTCCTGGGATATCCTGCATATTTGGCCATTGGATTAGCGCTATCAATTGATGTTTTTGCCTCATTAATCTCTACAATTATTTACTACAAACATGGAAGATTGAAATTAAAACGCTCATCAATACTATTAATTTCGGCATTAGCTGCAGTTTTAATTGGGAGTTATTTTTCTAAAAATATTCCATCAGATAATTTAGGATTCATTACCGGGATTGGAATAATTTTGGCAGGAATCTCAATTATAGTTAAGAAAAAGAAAAGATTCAAGGCATCTAAAAAGTCTGAATTTTTATCAAAACATAAAATAATATTATTGATTTTAGTAGGATTACTTATTGGAACAATTGCAGGAGTATTTGGAGCCGGAGGAGGTATAATGATTTTACTTGCCTTAATTTTAATATTAGATTATAATACTCATGAGGCCATTGGAACCTCAGTTTTCTTAATGATATTTATTGCTCTATTCGGGGGAGTAGCTCATTATATTAATTTACAATTTTCATTAAATTCATTAATAATCGCAAGTTTTGGGGGAATTATTGGCGCTTTTGTGGCATCTAAATTTGCAAATAAATTAGATGAAAAAATATTGAATAAATTAGTAGGTATCGTAATAATTATTTTAGGATTAATGTTATCATCAAAAAATTTATTTTTTCTTTAAATCTTTTCGTTCCTCAATTTTATCTTCCTTGTTGAAAATTAGGATTATAATTCCAAAAATAATTGCAATTCCTCCATAAATTATTGCAACAATATTAAATTTGGTAATTCCTAATAGAAAAATTCCAAATATTATTAATATAATCCCAATCCAGCTTGCTTCTTTTACCATATTAATCCTAAGGATTTAAGGTTAATAAGTGTTATTGAAGAATAGGGCTAACGCCAAAACATAATAAAAAAGTAAATAAAAAAATAAAAATAAAAACGAATTAGTTGTGAAATTTAATTAAAAATCACTACCTGCTTCTTCTACAGTTGCTTCTTCAGAAGGTGATTCATTAGAATCTCCAGAATCTTTCTTCTTCATGAAACAATCTCTACAATAAACCGGCTTACCTTCTGTAGGCTTGAATGGTACTTCACATTCTTGCTTACATTCCTCACAAGTCGCTTTATGCATTTCTCGAGGCCCTCTATCAAATCTTCGATTGTTTCCACCGCCGAAGCTTCTTTGAGGTCTGTTCTTTCTAAAACAATCTTGACATCTAACTGGTTTACCTTCTGTTGGTTTAAAAGGGACCTGACATTCAGCTCCACAGTCAGAACAAGTTGCTTTGTGCATTTCTCTATCTTCCATATATATTTTCCTCCGTTATACTATTTCCTAGAATAATCTAGGTAAAAAGTAAAGATAATTGGGGTTATTAAACTTAATTGTTTAAAATCTTATGGATATATCTGATAATTTGTCATTTTGTTTATAACTTCTAAAAAATATGCGTTAAATTATGGCTAAAGGTAAAAATAAAAAGAAAAAGGGAAACGATGGGCTTCACAGCAAAGTTCTTGAAACTAAATTTTATTCAGATAAAAAAGGTAAATTCTTTTATTTTTGTGATGTATTGGGTAATATGAGTGTGAATGAATCTGGCAGAAAAAGGCAATATATCCATTATTGCGAATATAGGCAACATCCGGGTTTGATTGAAGACGTAAGTGTATGTAAAAATAGAAGTTGTGGGATGATGAGGAAAATTTCATTAATGGAAAGCCACAAGGATTCAAGATGTGGGAATCTTTACAAGGTTTATGTTCAAAAATCTAAAGAAAAATATATTAATAGGCGATAAAAAACCTATAAAACTCCTTTATCGCTCCACCCAAGAACATAATCCTTTTTTATTTTCGAAACATCAATTGTTTTTCCATCTAAAATTTGTCTGTAAATATTAGTTATTTCTCCTACCTTCTTATCTGTATCAACATAAAAATTAGTTATGCCTGCTCTAGATAAATTTTTTGCCTTATTGAAAAGTCCTAATTCTTTTTCGTTTAATATTTCAGAACCATTCTTTATTTGATTAATATAAAATGTAAAACCTTTTTCATCTGTTATTGCTTTTTTGTCTAATTTATGTGCCAAAGTCATTAATCTTATCTTTCCATGCACAAATGTAATAAAATTCTTGTTTTTGAAATCTATTTGTTCTTTAGTGGATAATTCTGGTGAAATGATTGGTAGAGCATTCAAGGATTCTAAATATCCTAAATTGTAATCATTAAAACAATTAGAATTATAGTCCAAATGAATGGGAATAGTTAGATTAAAATTTAAAATTCCTGAATTGCCTGCTAATAATCCTTCTGGTTGAAGAATTTTTATTTTATTTTGAATTTCTGAAATATCTTCATCAAACATAATTCTTGGGGTTACAGCATAAAGTGGGCAAGAAATCTGTTTCTTTATTTTTTCAAAATCTTTATGAAATAAATCTAAATAGACTATGTCTGCTCCATTTTCACAAGCTAAAATAGCATCCTGATTATTGTAAACTCTAACTAATAACTGTTTTTGCTTTGCAGATTTTTCTTGGATCTTAGGTAATTTTAAGTTAGATTTTCTAAATCCTAAATGTATCTCAGAAGTTTTAACCTCATATGTTTTTTCCTGAATATCACTTGATCCTGTAGCAGATTTTCTGTTGAAAACATCTTCTGAAGAATAGGCTCCTTCTGTAAAATCTCTTGAAAAAGCTGTTTTTAATTTGTCTAATATTTCTGGGGTTATCTTAAAATTACCTGAATAATAACTATCGATTGCATCTCTATAAACTTCAGTTGTTGTTGCAACATAATAGGGGGTTCTCATCCTCCCCTCTATTTTAATTGAATCAATACCTGATTGAATTATTTTTGGAAGTTTTTCTATTAAAGATAATTCTTTTGTAGAAAGATAATAATTTTCCCCATAAAGTTTTCTACAAGGTTGAGCACATTTTCCCCTATTTCCTGAACGTCCACCTAAAAGTCCTGAGAATAAACATGAACCAGATATAGAAACACATAATGCTCCATGAACAAAAATTTCTAATTCTTTGTTGAAGTTTTTTCTAACTGATTCTATGTTTTGTTTAGATAATTCTCTTGCTAAATTTATTCTGTTTGCTTGTTTAAATAAATTAGCATGATTACTGTTTAAAACACCGGTTTGTGTAGACATATGGATTTTTAATCCAGGAAAAGAATGTTTGATTAGAGCTATAAATGAGGGATCTTGAATAATCACTGCATCTATTCCTGCGACATAGGCAAATTCTAATTGCTTAAAAAAATCATGTAATTCTTTATTTTTAACAAGAGTATTCATTGTTAAGAATAATTTAACATTATTTGATTTACATATCTCTATTGCTTTTTTTAGATAATCTCTACTAAAATTCCTTGCATGAGTCCTTGCTCCAAATCTTAACATCCCAAGATAAACTGCATCTGCACCCGAGGCAACAGCTGCCTTTAAGTTGGCTAAAGATCCTACAGGAGCTAAAAGTTCTATTTTTTTCATAATATCAATAAGAAATAAGGGTTTTTAGGGGTATTGATAAACGCTTAAATAGGGCCAATTTGTTTTAGTAAAATGATTAATGAGATAATTTTAGCAATTATTCAGGCTGCAACTGAATTTCTCCCAATAAGTAGTTCAGGGCATTTAGCACTATTTTCTAATCTTTTGAGTGAACCCAATCTTTTCTTTTTTACAGTATTACATTTAGCTTCATTAATTGCTGTTTTAATTTTTACAAGAAAAGAGATTTTTGAATTAGTTTCTTTTAAAAAAGAATATCGAAGATTAGGGGTTTATTTGATTATTGCGACTATTCCTGCAGTTATTGTGGGGTTATTTTTTAATGATCTAATTGAACAGAGTTTTAGTTCATTTTTGTTTTTAGGAATTATGTTTATGTTTACTGGGATAATTTTATTTTTAACAAAATTTACAAAACAGTATTCTAAGTTTAATTGGAAAAATTCAGTACTTATTGGATTATTTCAGGCATTAGCATTATTCCCTGGTGTTTCAAGAAGTGGCATGACTATTTCATCAGCATTATTTTTAGGAATTAATAGAGAAAAAGCAGCAAAGTTTTCATTCTTATTATTTATCCCATTAGCATTGGGTGCATTTGTATTAAAATTAGGAGATTTTTATTTTAATGTTAGCCTAGTCCTTTCATTTATTGTTTGTTTGATTTTTAGTTTATTCTTCTTAAAATTATTACTAGTCATAATTAAGAGAAATTTATTTTGGATATTTAGTATTTATTGTTTCTTAATAGGAATCATTAGTTTTATTTTGTATTTTTTAGGGGTTTGAATCTCTGGGAGTTAAGTTTAAATAAATAAAATGTTATAGATTCATATGGCATTACCTTGGATAATATTTGTAATTTTAGGACTATCAGTTATATTTGGGCTAGTTGCAATTATTGTTGCTAAAAAAGGTGGGAAAAAGCCTACGGATTATTATGCATTTTTTGTAATGGGAATTACATGGTTGCCGCTTGGAATAATTATGATGACTATGGATTCGGATAATAGTATTGGAAATATTTTTTTTATATTGGGTGCAATTTATCTTATACTTGGATTAAGACATAGAAAAGAATGGAAAAAGAATCATGTTCCATTTAAAAAACTCCCAAGCAAACAACAAAAAATGAAAATTATTGCTTTGGTTGTCTTAGGGTTATTGTTATTAGCAGGGTTGGTTGTTTTTTATATAATGAAGAAGGGTATTTTTGGTTAAAAATTAAAATAAAAAATACGATTTTGTATGAAAAGGTTTATAAATTCTTAATATATACTATGTATATATTAGATAAAATATTGGATTAAATTAATATTTCTTAAGAAAACATTTAAATAGGATTATATATACCATGTATATATGGGTGAAAAAGTAGTAATCAGTTTTAACAATCAGAAAATTATTGAAAAAAAGGTCTCTAAATTTGGTAATGGGGCGCATCTTTTGGTTTCTAAGGAGTTTATAGGGCAGAAACTAAAAGTTGTTTCTGGAAAAAGAAAAATTTCAGGTGGTCAAATTGAGTTAGACCTTTTTGAAGGAAAAATAATTGATGGTAAGGTTAGTAAGTTTGGGACTGGAGCACATGTGATTGTTCCAAAGGAATATGTCGAAGAAGAAGTAATTTTGATAGGGGGTGAAAATGAGTAAGAAATATTTGGCGAGTTGGGTCATAGGGGCCATACTATTGTTAAGTATTTTGCTTGTTGGACTAATTAGCGCAGCAAGCATTAATCTAGATTGGATTTATCCTACAGATGATATTAATGTTTCTCAGAATGAATTTTTTAATGTTAGTGTGAATGTAAGTTGTAAGGATGGAGATTGTGGGGCCATGAATGTGACCTTAGATCCTCTTGGAATAATTTATAATTTTACAACATGTGGCGCAAGTGGAATGTTAGGACCCAATCAGACTCAATGTGATACCAATTATACTGGAACTACCCTAAATGGTTTGGTTACAATAAGTAGGAATGGGACTCAAAACTGGACAGTTCCTGCAACAGGATATTATTTGATTGAAGTTGCAGGAGCTCAAGGAGGAAGTGAGACTGGCTATAATTTGAATGATGGAGGGTTGGGTGCAAGGATGAATGGAACATTTTCATTAACTGCCGGCCAAGTTATACAGATTATTGTTGGACAAAAGGGAGCTTCAAATCCTCAAGCACCTTCTGGCGGGGGAGGTAGTTTTGTTGTTGATGCAGACAATAATCCATTAATTATTGCAGGAGGTGGAGGTGGAACTGGATATTATGCAAATGCTACTAGGACTGGAGCTTCAAATTCAACCACAGGGAATGCGGGTTATAATCCTGGTAGATCCGGCACCACTGAAGGACAAGCGCCTGGTGGAACCGAGGGGAATGGAGGAAGTGCGGGTAGATTAACCCCTGGAGGAGGAGGGTTTTATACTGATGGTGCTTATTCAAATTCTGATGGAGGGACAACTATTCCTGGAGCAGGATTAGCTTTTGTAAATGGAGGTGTTGGTGGAATTTCAGCCACGAGCGAGGCTTGTTCTAGTCCTTGGACAACTGCTCCTGGAGGATTTGGGGGTGGAGCCGGAGCTTCTTATGCTGCTGGAGGACCAGGTGGAGGTTATTCTGGAGGTGGGGGAACAGATGGATGTAGTCCTGGAAGCGGCGGCGGAGGTGGTTCATTTAACAATGGAATTAGTCAAACTAATTTAGCTGCAGTAAATACTGGTGAGGGATATGTTACAATAACTGGAATGACTGTTGCTAAAGGGGGGACGGTTTCTATGGTTGTAGGTGCTACCCCTTTTTACACAAATGTTACAAATCCATATAATTTAACTTTAAACCAGGACGAATCTCAAATTATAACTTGGTGGGTAAATGCAACTGGAGCAATTAATAATGCTCATGAATTTTTTATCTTTGCTAATCAAACAAGTGATGAAAGTAATAGTAATATAACCTCTAAATGGAATATCACCACTCATGATACTACATTGCCAATAATAAATATAACTTATCCATTAAACACTATTTATGGGATTTCAATTAGTGAATTAAATTATACTTATTCTGATACAAATCTTGGAAGTTGTTGGTATTCTAGTGATGATGGAACTACAAATTCAACTCCAGTCACTGCGGGGACAAATTGGACTGGATTAAATAGTGGTGGAGGAAGTCATACCTGGGCTGTTTATTGTAATGATAGTAGCGGAAATGAAAACTCAAGTTTTGTAACTTTTACAAGTTCTATTCCTACTATTAATTTAGATTGGATTTATCCAACAGAAAATATTGAAATTGCAAATAGTGCATTTTTTAATATAACCGTAAATATAACTTGTACTATTAATGATTGCGGTGAGATTAATGTTACGTTAGACCCTATCACTGTAGGAACTCAATATAATTTTACAACTTGTAGTGCATCTGGAAAAACAGGCCCTTCACAAGAGAATTGTGATACTAATTATTCAGGAACTTTTTTAGAAGGATTAGTAGATGTTGGGGGAGGTATTCAAAATTGGACTGTTCCCCAATCGGGAGAATATACAATTGAGGTTGTTGGAGCAGGAGGCGGAAGAGCAACATCTTATACAGATTATAGTGGAAGAGGATCATTAAGAAGAGGATCCTTTTCATTAAGAGAAGGAGATGTTTTAAAAATATTAGTTGGACAAAAAGGAAATTCAGGAAGTAATCAGGGCGGAGGAGGGGGTGGAACTTTTGTGGTTAATTCAACTAATGGTGCATTAATTGTTGCAGGTGGTGGGGGTGGACAAAGTTATGGAGATAATGATAGAAGTTATACTGATGCATCTAATACTCCTGATGGAAATGCAGGAGGAGGAACAAGTACTGGCGGAACAGATGGTTCTGGTGGTTCAAATGGAGCTAATGGAAATGGTGCATCTGGTGGTGGTGGACTTATCGGAGATGGTGGAAATGGATATAGTACTTCTGCACCAGGACTTGCATTTATTAATGGAGGCACAGGAGGCGCAGATTGTGGTGGAACTAGTGGAGGAGATGGTAGTTTTGGGGGTGGAGGAGGAAGTGAACATTGTTATTCTGGTTCTGCGGGAGGTGCGGGAGGTTATTCAGGAGGGGGAGGGGGAGGATCTGGAAGTGCAGGAGGGGGAGGGGGAGGATCATATAATAATGGGACTAATCAAACTAATACTGTCGCAGTTAGTACTAGTAATGGATATGCAATAATTACATTTATTGAAGCAGGTGTAAAACATGGAACTATTTCAACTATTGAGGGCACAACCCCCTTTTATACAAATGTTACAAATCCTTACAACTTAACCTTAAATCAAGATGAATCTCAAATAATAACTTGGTGGGTAAATGCAACAGGAGATATCGATAATATTCATGAATTTTTTATTTATGCAAATCAAACTGCTGACGCTAGTATAAGTAGTATAACTTCTAAATTAAATATTACAATTAGCGATTTAATTTATCCTGTTATAAATATAACCTATCCGATAAACACTAGTTATGATTTTTCAATAACAGAATTAAATTATACTTATTCTGATGCAAATCTTGGAAGTTGTTGGTATTCTAGTGATG
>Ga0075122_10001574_pt1 | contig 16048 bp, 22 predicted proteins | sample AntAceMetag02UKB_FD_69790 | JGI IMG/M metagenome (GOLD analysis project Ga0075122, IMG submission 69790) | Saline lake microbial communities from Ace Lake, Antarctica - Antarctic Ace Lake Metagenome 02UKB | ecosystem: Environmental > Aquatic > Non-marine Saline and Alkaline > Saline | place... | reverse complement strand
TGAAGAAGAAAGTAGGTAAAGAACCTTTACTCTTACACATGCTTGAAGAATTTAAGAAGAATCATAATGTAAGTGTATTCTCAAAATATAGTGATGTAAGAAGTGAGGTTGAAGATAGTTTACTATTACCTGATATTGATTTAAAGACAACTTTAGAAAAATATAAAGAAGGAAAAGAATCTTTTATGGTAATAACTAAATTAGTAATATCAAATATAGATTATGATAAGTTTAAAATATATCATGATAACCACGATAAAAAATGTTCAATAGTATTAAGAAATTTAGTTAAAGGAAGAACAACTCCAGTATATAAATTAGACGAAAAGAAAGTAGTAATAGATGTTAATAGAAAGAGATATGCTAATTGTGGTATATATATATTTGATTCAACAGTTGATTTTTCAGAATTAAAAACATTAGCTGCATTAATAAATGATTTAATGGAAGCTAAAGAATTAAAAGCATTCATACATGCTGGATATTATGAAAAAAATCATGAACCCTTAAAAGGATTTGATTATAGAAAGAAAACTAATGATGTAGGAGGAAATAAAAATGTCAGCGTCACTACTTAATGCAGAAGATATAGCCAGCTTTACAGGATTAACAAAAGCAGATATACCTCAGGAAATAGTTGATTGGGCAGAACAAAGAGTTGAAAAGAAGTTGGCAAAGAGTTATGGTGCTGCAAAAGAGACTTCAGAAGAATATTTATTTTATGAAGACATAGATACATTTAAAGTAAAAAATCAAAGTATAGTAGCAGTATCTTTATTAACAATTGAAGATATAGATGAAGAAGGCTTATCAGAAGATGATGGTGAGTTTTATGTATTTAAAGAAGATGGCATAATTCAATGTACATCTATTGTACCTTATAAAAAAGTAAATATTACTTATACTTATGGTAATAATTCAGTAGAAGATTTAGATAAATATTTACATTTATTGTATGTATTAAAACAACTAATAATTGTCTACCCAGATTTAATACCAAAAGATGAGTTATCAGAAACAATAGGTGATTATTCAATTCGATATAATGTTAGCGAATTAAAAGCAAGACCAGATATGATTGATGCAGAAATTAATCAGGTGATTGCTGATAAAGCTGACGACCAATTATATTTCCAATAAGATTTTAATAATTTGAAAATAATTAAAAATTAAAATTCAGTATTTTTCTCTTGACTTACCTTCCGTACTGTACTATACTATAATGTATGGATAAGATAAATAAACAAGGAGGTGTTAAAATGGGATTCAAACAGTTACGGAAACTTGAGTTGACAGGTGCTGAACTGTATAAGGTAATTCACTTCTTAGGTTTGGTGAAGCCTTTAGAGGAGCATCTCGAGGTGGAAAGGAAACAGTGTATGAAAATAATGACAAGGGCAGGAAGTAGTAAAGCAGTTAATAAGTGATTTTCATAATAATTTGATATCAGCAGGGGTTGGAAAATTGGGAGATATTCCAAATGTATATTAAAGTACTCAAAATGGCAAAACCACTTAAGTTAAATTTCAACATGGAAAAAATACAATGCTTTAACTGTGAATGTGAGCATTATAGTAAAACTGGACAATGTTTACACAAAGATTTTGATGACACAATATGTCCAGTGGATGCAAAAGAGAATAGGAATGATTATATAGAATCAATCATTAAATAGGAGATATAAAATGTTAAAAATAATATATAATAATACCATGGAATTAGATTCAAGCATTTGCAAACATGGAATAGAAACATATTCCTGTCATTATTGTAGTGGGCAAGCTGATATCAATTATTTAAAGGAACAAAAAGAAAATGGAGAAAAGGAAATATTGAATAAAGAATTACAATCTGCTATAAATGCTTATGATAAAATTAAAGATATAGTAAAGGATGAGAACGAGTTATGGATAAGAGATGAAATAGAAACCCTCTGGAATGAATGTGGAGGGAGAAGAAAAATAGAATTAAAAATATCAATCTATTTATTAACATTAACATTTAATAGGTCATTTAGTGCTGTTAGTTGGCAATATAGAAATGTATTTATAGCTAAACCATATCATAGAAGTCAATTAGTAATAGACTTCTTAGCTGAGAAAGGAATAAAACATCCAGAGAGAGATGATAGGAAGGTAAAAAATGATTAAAGCATATCAACAAGATTGGGCATATACAGAACATTGGGATTTAGAATATGACCAAGAACAAGCTTCTAAAATAATGAAAAAGTTATTAAGACATTTTAAACTTAAATATATTTCTTATAGATTTGAACTTAATAAAAAAGGTAGGGCTTACTATGGTCATTATATATTGCTTCCAAAGAATGGTATATCTTTAGGAATGATATGTCATGAAATAGGACATCAATTAGCTTATGTATATGGAATAAAAGGTCATACCAAAAAGGCATATAAATATATTCATAGAATTTATAAATATGCAAATAAATATTTATCTATAAAAATATAATAAAATAATATATAATATATAAAAAGTTAAAGAGGTGAGAAATGACAAAACAACTACATACAAACAAAAGAACAATTAAATTAAAATGCTCAAAATGTAAAAGAGTAATAAACATCACAACAACTCATCCAGAAATATACACACCTGAAATAAAACAAAACTGGACTTGCATTTCCTGTTCAAAATAATATATAATATAAAGGATAACAATTAAAAGGAGGAAGAAATGAAACAAGCTGAAATCAAAACAATGGTAGAAACAATAATCAAACAGAGTAAATCCATTTTCAAAGATTTAGATATTTTGGATACAGAAGTAAGAGATACAGATAATAATCCAACCAGTGATGTAATACTAAATTGGGCAAGAAAAGCAGCAGGCTTTGGAAACAACATATCAAAGAGTCTTGCTAAACTACATGGCATTAGAAAGCGCGAAGAACTGGCAACGTATATGAAACTCAAAGTAGCATCATCAGTATCAAACGAAAAATTTGTTTCAACAACATCTGAAAAAGAAGCAAAATCACATGTAGCAGATTTAAGAGTAGTAGAAAATATTTTAGAAAGTTATTATGAATCAGCAAAAACAATCATTTCAATTTGTAGAATGCACTCCAATTTAAAAGAAGAAGACAAAGCAATTGAGGCAAACTTATAATGACAATCAAAGAACTACAAACAATTTGTCATAGCCAAGCAACTGACAAAGGTTTTTGGGAAAGTAAACCTTGTGTTTGTTTAAAGGTAGCTGGAATGTTAAACTTTACTCGAACAGGTAAACCAATAGATGATTGTCAAGCCTGTAAGGGAACAGGGATTGTCAAAGCAGAAAGAAACTTAGGAGAAATCTTAATGTTAATAGTATCAGAATTAAGTGAAGCATTAGAAGCATTAAGGAAAAACAAACGTCAAAACATATCAAAAGATTGGAAGAAGGATACATTTGAAGATGAACTTGCAGATACAGCAATTAGATTATTTGATTTAGCAGAAGCAGAAGGAATTGATTTAACATACCAAATAGAACAGAAGTTAAAGTATAACAAAACCAGACCAACTAAACACGGTAAACTATTTTAGGGGGAAATTAATATTGGATAAATTAACAGAAATGGTAGAAGATTACAAAGAAACAAATGACCAAAATTTAATTATTAAAATCCAAAGAATAGTATATCCAATTATTAAAAAATTAATATACAAATGGCATTTTAATAATTTTCCTTTAATAATACAAGAACATCTATACGCTGAAGCAAAAACAACAATCCTAACAGAAGCATTACAAAAGTTTGATGCAAGCAAAGGTTCAAAGTTTACATCTTTCTATGGGACAAGATTAAACTACATTTTAAGAAGCGAGTATATGAAATATTTTCAAAAAGCAAAACCAATTACAAAAAGATATGGTAGATTGCATGAACTATCAATTGATTTAAAATATGAAGAAGGAAAAACATTAGGTGACTTATTAAAACAAGAATCAGATATTCGAACTGAAATACAAAACAATTTTTTGAATTCAGCAATCAAACAATTAAAACCAAAAGAAAGAAAAGTAATCCAACTATTATACTTCAATCCAGTACCACAAAACAAGGTAAGAGAAATAACAAACTTGACGAATAAAGAAATAAAACGCGAAGAATCAAAAGTATTAAATAAATTAAAAACCTTAATTTAAAAGGAGGAAAAATGAAAGAAAAATTAATTGTTTGGAAATATTTTCAAGGAACAAAAAAGATTTATACAGAGAGTAAAGAAACAATGAAAAAATTAATAAGAACCAAAAGCAATATTTTATCATCAACATATTTTACAGCAAAAACCTATAAAGCATTTGCTTGGGATATAATTGTTCCAATAACATTCTTAAGCACCTTGAGAAAAGCCTACACAATTAAAAACATCTAAAAACACACCAAATTTAACCATAACACCACCACAAATATCGATTGTACGGCCACTTATTTCTAAACATGGGTAAAGGTATAGGGCACTTTAATTAGGTTATTAGAATCAAAATAATATATAATATAATTAATAATGATAATTAAAAACTTAGGTAATTTATTACAAGAACTTAAACCACTTCTAAGACAATACTTAGAAGATTATGGAACACAATTCTCAAAGACTCATTTTCAATGTCCAAATAGAAGCCAACATAATGCAGAAGATAGTAAGGAAGCTTGTAACTTTTATCCAGATGATGAGCATTTTAAATGTTTTGTTTGTAATTCATCAGGAGATATATTTAATGCTACACATCTATTAGAAGGTAGACCTATATCTGGAAAAGGATTTATAACAGATAACGTTTTATATTTAGCAGATAAATATAATATTACGTATGAAACAGAAGAAGAATCTGAAGAAGAAAAGGTATATAATAATACTCAACAATTATTAGAAACAATAATCAAATCAACTCATCAATATCTTATAGAAAAGAAACCAAAAGAATTAATGTTATATCTGAAAGATAGGCAATGGGGTAAAATAGTTAAGTCTCACAAATTAGGATACTTACCTAAATCAGATAAAGTAGAAAAACAATTTAATTTATTGTTAGAAAGATATAATGAAAAGATACAATATAATGGTAACAAATATATTAATTTAAGTTATAAAGGATTATCAGGTAGATTATTATATCCTTTAATGAATGCTTATGGATTGGTAGTTGGAATATCCAGCAGAAGATTGGATGATTCAAATAAAAAGATATCAAAATATTTACATTCAGTAATTAAGAGACCTAACGTTCCAGTAAATGTATTATATAATTTAAATAATGCAAGACATTCTAGTAAAATATATTTAGTGGAAGGAGCAAGTAGTGTATTTACTTTACAAGCACATGGAATAGAAAATGTTGTAGCAATTATGGGTAGTAATTTTGTAGATAAACATTATGAATGGTTATTAAAGAATTCTATTAAAGAATTAGTATTATGTTTTGATGGTGATGATGCTGGAATAAAAGCATTACATAATGCAATTAACATTATACAACATAAATCAGGGATTAAAATTGGTATTAAAGAATTACCTAATAATTTAGACCCAGATGATTACATAAAAAAACATACACCTAAAGAATTTATTGAATTAGAAGAAACACCATTATTCATGTATCAATTAAAAAGTTATTTAGAATTTGAAGACGATAAATCAAGAGAGTCATTATTTGCATTATTGGTTGCTGAATCAGATGCATTAAAACAAGAGAAGTTATTAAATATTTTTGTATCTAAAACAAAGATGTTAAAAACAAATATTTTAAAAGAATTAGAGAAATATGAAAACAAAAATAAATTAACACAAGGCATATCAACAGCAGAATATTTAGAGGAAGGAATAATATTAGAAAAGGAAGTAGATATATTTGATGAATTAAGATGGAAAACAGATGAGTTAATTGGATTAAAAACAAACCACTTAATGTTTGATGAACAGATGGATGGATTACAAGTAGGATTACATATGGTTGGAGGGAGATGGAATATAGGTAAATCAGTATTCTGTTTAGACTTGGCATTAAAATTAATACAGGATGAAAATAATTATGTATTATATTTTTCAATAGATGACCCAACAATATTTAAAACAATACCAAGAATAATAGCTAATTTATCTGGTGTTAATATTAATTTATTAGTTAAACCAAAACATGGAATAAATGAAAATGAAACTATTGGTTTAGACCAGAAAAAAGAAATGATTGATAAAAGTGCAAAAGCATTAATATTATTAAAAAGTTATTCAAATAGGTTTAGTTTAAAAGATGCTAAATATGGACAAGATTTATTTTATATATTAAAGAAAATTAGATTATGTAAACAACGAGCATTAGACCAAGGTAATAAGAATTTAATTGTGTTTATTGATTTTTTACATATGATAAAAACTAAAGGTCAACAAGAAACAGAAAAGTTAATAGAGATATCGAAGGAATTAAAACGAGCAGCATCTATATATGAATGTCCTATAGTAACTACTGTAATGGGAACTAAATCAGGAATGGAATCAAAAAATTTAAAAGATGATTCAATAAAAGGAGCAGTAGAACTACAATATATGGCAGATGCAATTTATTTATTAGAATCAGATTTTTATGATGATAAGGGTAAGATGTATTTTTATGACGATGATGGGGAATCAAGACCTATAATATCATTAAATGTATCTAAGAATAAATTATTAAGTGGATTTAAAGGAAAAATATTTTATAGATTTTATGGGGAATTAATGAGATACGAAGAATGTGATGAAGAGGAACAATTAAAATTTAGAAAAACTAGAGGAATAAATATTTGAAGTGTACAAAATGTAATCTTTACAAAACATCTAAATCAGGTAAATACACTTGTGTTAAATTAGATGGTATTGGTGATACCTTATCAAATATATTATTAGTGGGGGATGCTCCAGGTGCTTCTGAAGTAATGGAAAGAAAACCATTTACAGGAAAGGCAGGACAATTATTACATAAATATTTAAATTTAATTGGTATAAATTCAAAGGATATATTTTTAACAAATATAATTAGATGTAGACCCCCAATGAACCGACCACCAACAGATGGTGAGGTTAAGGCTTGTGCCGGATATTTAGAAGATGAAATAGATGTTATCAAACCAAAAGTAATAGGTTTATTAGGTAATACAACTTTAAAATATTTTTTAAATAAAACAGGAATTACACAGATGCATGGTAATAAAATTTGGAGTGATAAGTATAATTGTTGGTTATTACCTTTGTATCATCCCAGTTTTGTATTAAGATTTAATAATAATGCAACTCAACACGTTGAATTTAAAAGTGATTTAAATAAATTAAAAATATTAATAATGGAACAGAACACAAGCAAAAAAGAAACTATTTTAAAATTAGCAGATACATTACCGAAAGTAAAAAAAGCAATAGACTATTTATTAACTAAAGATGAATGTTCCTTTGATTTAGAAACTACTGGATTATCATTTTTAACTTCAAAAATATTATGTGCATCATTTTCACCTATTGAAGGATTAGGTATTGTGATTCCATATCAAGATGAAAGAATTTTTAATAAGGAAAAACAATTAATAGTACAAAAAGAATTACAGAGATTTTTTATATCAAACATTAAAAAAATAGCACAGAATGGAAAATTTGATACTAATTTTTTGGTTTATAATGGAATTGATGTTAGAAATTTTTATTTTGATACTATGTTAGCCAGTTATATTTTAAATGAAGAAGGTAAATTTGGATTGGGTGAACTTGCTTTAATATATACAAATATGGGTGGATATAAAGATGTATTACAAAATTATATAAAAGGAAGGATAAAAATTCCGTATAAAGTAAATGTAGAAAAAGAAATAAATGAAGAGCAATTAGATTTCTTTAAAGATAATATAGAAGTTAAAACAGTTACTAAATTTAAAAAAGCAACAATATTAGATGCACCAATTAATCAATTATATGAATACGCAGCTAAAGATGCTGATGCTACATTTAGAGTTTATAAATCTTTAAAACCATTATTAGAAAAAGAAAATTTATGGAAGCTATTTAATAAGATTATAATGCCTACTTCTATGGTATTAACCAGAATGGAATTAGCTGGTATTAGCTTAGATACTAAGTATTTAGATTATATATCTGAAAAATTATTAATAAAAATTAAGAAATTAGAAGAGGATATATTTGAAGCACCAGCAATTAAAAAATATTATAAAAAATATAATGTTACTAAAATTAATATAGATTCTCCAATTCAACTTAGAAAATTATTATTTGATGTATTAGAACTAACTTCAGTAAAAGAAACAGATACAGGAGCAGAATCAACTGATAAATATGCATTAGAGATATTAGCAAAAACAAGCAAGAACAAATTATTAAAAGATATTTTAGTTTATAGAAAAGCACAAAAATTTTATACCACATACATTAAAGCATATAAATTAATTGGAGAAGAATCTATTGATAAAAAGATACATACAACTTATAAATTGTATGGAACAGTTACTGGCAGGCTCAGTAGTTCAAATCCTAATTTACAAAATATACCTAAGAGGGATGAAGCAGCAAAAATAATTAGGAAAGCATTAGTTTCTAATTCTCATAAAAATATTTTAATTGAAGCAGATTATAAGCAATTAGAGTTTAGAGTTTTTGCACATTTTACTGATGATAAAAAATTAATTACAATGGCAAGTGGTAAAGATATACATACAGAAATAGCAAAGCAGATATTTAAAAAACAAGAGATATCAAAATTAGAAAGAAGCATGGCTAAGACTGCTGTATTTGGTGGAATAATGTATGGGGGTGGTGCTAGTATAATTGTTAGTGAATTTGGTATAAATTTTGGGGAAGCGGAAAGAATTATAATGGAATTTTATAATGAATTCCCAGCAGCCAAAAAATATATAAGTGAACAAAAATGTTTTGCAAGAGAAAAAGGATATGTTGTTAATTTATTTGGAAGAAAAAGAAGATTGTATGATATTTATAGTAAAGACCAAAAAAAATTAAACGGTGCATATAGACAAGCAATTAATGCAAGAATACAATCAACAGCAGCAGATATTGTTTATTTAGGTATGATAAAATTATATCAAAATTTAAAAGAAAAACCTTGTAAATTACTTTTAAATATTCATGATGCAATAGTGTTTGATTGTGTAGAAAATAAATTATCAGAAATTTTACCTATTATTAAAACATCAATGGAAAATTGTATTGAATTAAAAGTTCCTTTAGTAGTAGATATAGAATTAGGTAAAAATTTAGGTGAAATGTATTCAGAAAATAATATATAATAAATATAAGATGAAATTTTATTTTGCACATAATTTTAAAAAAAGAATTGAATATCGGAAGATTGAAAAAGAATTGGAACAAGAATTAGGTATTGAATTATTTAATCCCTTTTATGATTCTGGGGAACTGGACGAAGAAAAAGATAAGTTAAATAAAGATGTTTTACAAATACATTTTAATGACACAAGTGAAAGAGCAGAACGATTAGTAAAAAATGATTTAACAAGTTTAGCTTCATGTGATGCTTTATTTACAATTATTGAAGAGCCTAGTATTGGAACTATTATTGAATTATGTAATGCTAAATTAATGAATAAAACAATATATGTAGTTGGAATGCCTTATTGTTATCATCCGTGGATAAAAGTTTATGCTGATTTTAGATTTGAAACTGTTGAGATATTTAAAAAATTTTGGGGGGTACATATGTAATGAAAATTAGAACAGAAAGAACATTTTGTGCAGCACATAGGTTATGGAATGAAGACCAGTCTCCAGAGTGGAATGAAAAGACTTATGGCAAGTGTTGTAATTTACATGGGCATACTTGGAAAGTAGTTGTCTATGTTTTAGGAGAACCAGATAGTACTGGAATGGTAATTAATTTTAATGAAATAAAAAAAGTAATAGATTATTTAGACCACACGTTTATAAATGAAATACCAGAGTTAGTAAACATATTACCTACAGCTGAAAATTTAGCTTTATACTTTATTGATAAGATTAAAAATATATCTTTGAACATAGCAGAAGTTAGAGTTATAGTATATGAAAGTGAAACAAGTTATGCAGAGTGTGTACTTTGAAAGTAAACCACATCTTCGAGTCAATACAAGGGGAAGGATTAATGCAAGGACAACCAGTACTATTTATTAGATTGGCTGGATGCACAAGAAATTGTAGTTGGTGTGATACTAAATATCATACAGAGTTTAAAGAGTATACTCCAGAAGAATTAGCTAAGAAAATTATATGTATAGATAAACCAGTAGTGTGGACTGGAGGAGAACCCTTATTACAATATGAAGAGATTTGGGAAACTAAGAGATTAGTTCTGGAACAAGGTTCTCATTCAATTTATCACTATGTAGAAACAAATGGTGACTTAGTAGTTTCTAATAATTGGCATGCATTATCTTGTACTTTTGAACACATAACAGTAAGTCCAAAGAATTTAGAAACAACAAAAAGAATTAAGAAATATTATGAGAGAGATAGAACTATTAAAGTAGTGACAGATTTAGAAACAGTTAATTTAGATTTAATAGAATATGCAGATATGCTCATGCCTTTAACAACACCAAATAAAAAAGAGACTCAAGAAATTAGACAAAAAGTTTGGGAATATTGTAGTAAATATAATTTATTTTATAGTGCAAGATTACATATAGAAGTTTGGGGGGTAACAAAACGTGGAGTATAAATTATATACTTGGGAAGATTTTGAAAAGGATTTAAAAATAATAGATGCTATAGTTAAAGTTGAAAAATTTAAGAGTATTGCTGGGGTGGCATTCGGTGGATTACCATTAGCAACTACTCTTAAAAATAAATTAGGTCTTACTACAAGAATAGTATTTGCATCTAGTTATACAGATAGTCATAAAAGAAAACAATTAAAAATAAAATTTGGAGATTTAGATAAACTTATATCTCCAGTATTGGTAGTAGATGACATAACAGATTCAGGAAATACTTTAAAAGCTATTTCTTATTATTTAAGTAGTAAGAAGATAAAATTCAAAACATTAGTTTTATTTTATAAGATTTCGTCAAAGATAGAACCTGATTATAGATTAAATAAAGTTGATGTTGGAACTTGGGTAGTTTTTCCTTGGGAATAATATATAATAATAAGGAGAGAAAATGGAAACTAAATTAAAAAAAATTTTAAAATATATTGGGGATAATCCAGAACGAGAAGGATTAAAAGATACACCTACTAGAATGATTAAGAGTTGGAAAGAATTGTTTAGTGGTTATGGTCAAGACCCAAAAACTATATTAACAACATTTGATTCTGATGGTTATGATGAAATAATATTATTAAGAGATATAGAATTATATTCAACTTGTGAACACCATATGTTACCATTTATTGGTAAGATTCATATTGGCTACATACCTGATATGAAAGTAATTGGCATTTCAAAGTTAGCAAGAGTGGCTGAAATATATTCCAGAAGATTACAAATACAGGAACGATTAACAAAACAGGTTGCTGATACATTAATGGAAATTTTAAAACCTAAAGGGGTCGGAGTTATAGTAGAAGCACAACATTTATGTATGAGAATGAGAGGTGTAAATAAACAAAATAGTACTATGGTAACTTCAACAATGCTTGGAAACTTTAGGGATAATGCAATTAAAAGTGAATTTCTTAAATTAATAAATAAAATATAATGGATAAATTAGTTAAAGCAGAAATTTTATGGAGTAGAAAATGTTCATTAAAATGTAGTTATTGTAAAATGGCTACAGGAGAAACAGTAGTTAAGGACATTAATCGTTGGAGAAAAGCAGTAGATGAGTTATTAAGATTTGATTGTAGATTCATGCCTATTTATGGAGCTGAGCCTTTTGATGATTTTAATTTATTACCTGAATTTATTAATTATTTAAAAGAAAATAAAGTGTATAACACTATTATAACATCAGGAATTAGTGTAGACTTTGATAAAAAATTAAAGTTATTAGTTGATGCTGGATTAGAATCAATGTCTACTAGTTATGATGTAGATGGTAATGATAAATATTCGAAAGCAAAAGGAAATAAAGCATTCGAAACATTGAAAAAATTTAAAACAATGGGTGGTAATCAAGTAAAAGATTTAGCAGTTATTATGACAATAACAAAATTAAATTATAAAAGAATTCCAGAGGTGGTTAAAGAAAATAGTAAAAAAGGAATTTGGACTTTATTTGATATGATACATAAAGATAGGAATCAAGCAGGTAGTAAAACAAATATAGTAGATTTTAATTTATTATTTGCAGAAGAAGATTTAGAACCATTAAAAGAAATATTAAAACAATTATTAAAATTAAAACAACAAAATTATTTACTACATACTTCTGAATCATTTTTAAATTATTTAATACAACATATTGATATAGTATATAAATTAAATTGGAATTGTGGCTTTCAATCCGATTTTCCTGCTTGGTTAACAATAAATTATGATTTAGAAGTTTTTCCTTGTGATGATTTTCAACCAGATGTAAAGAATAAAATATATGCTGACAATTTATATGATAATTGGTATCAATTTAAAAGAATTTGGAAATCTTTAGTAATAAAAGATTGTCCAGGTTGTTGTTGGAATACACATATTGATGCTCATTTAATAAAACAGGACAAAGTATCTTTTAGTGATTATGTTCATTATAGGGATAAAGATGACGAATAGCATATTATTATTTAGTGGTGGGATAGATTCATTTGTAGCTTATCATTACTTATGTTATCCAACAACTATTTATTTTGATATACATAATAGATATATTGAAAGAGAATTAAAAGTTGTTAAGGATTTAATTCCTGAAACAATAATTGAAGATGTTTTAGATTTATCCACAAGAGAAGAACAAACAGCACATATACCAATGAGAAATTTATATTTTGCAATGTTAGCAGTAAAGTATAGTGATATTATTTATATAGCTGGTGTAAAAGATGATGATGTAGAAGATAAAAATGAAGATATATTTTTAAAATTTTCTAAGATATTAACAGAATTAAATGATAGACCAATAAATGTTTTAAGTCCGTTTTGGGATATGACGAAAGAACAAGTAGTAGAATGGTATTTAAAAAATATAGGTAATACTAATCAATTATTAAAAACAATTAGTTGTTATTCAGATATTGAAACTACAAATTATTGTGGTAAATGCACGTCATGTTTTAGAAAATATATAGCTTTTAGAAAGAATGGAATAGAGATTAAATTTAATAATATAAAATTAATAAAGGATTATGTTGATAAAGCTTTAAAAGGTTACTATAAACAAGAAAGAAATAGAGCTATATTGGAGATATATAATGAAGACTATTGCAGTTGATATTGATGGTATTTTAACAAATGAAACAGAAGGTCATGATTATAAAAAGAGAACACCTAATTTAATTAATATTCAATTTATTAATTATTTGTCTATTAAATATAAGATAACTTTATTTAGTTCTAGATATTTAAAAGATTTAAAAATAACAGAAGATTGGTTAAAGAAATATGGTGTTGTATATAATAAAATTGTTTTAGGTAAAGAAAAGTATGATTTTATAATGGATGATAAAATAGTTGAAATATCTACATCAGCAAGTCATTATTTAAATAATTTTGCTTTTTATAAATCTTGTTATTTACATAAAAATAATTTAGTTTCAGACGATGAAAAACATATTTGTTATTTTTGTGGTGGTGATATAGTTCAATTAACAGAGAGTTGTACAGAGTGTGGAATAATTGTTTGTCCTAAATGTAATAGATGTATTTGTAATTTAGATGAAAAACATAAATTTTTATTAATGAGGATAAGAGAATTATTTTGTAATAATCATGAGTTTTTTAAATCAGATGAAGTAGCAAAACATAATTTAGTTTCTTTTGATGAATTGTCTTTTAATATGATAAAATATTCAATAAAATCGGTATATCATTGTAGAAGTTTATATAAGGAGAAAATAAAATGAGATTATATTTTGTATCAGGAAGTAGTTATAATGAATTATTATTTCATAATGGTGTAAAGAATTATTTATTTTCATATTATAATTTACGTGATGATGAAAATACTTATAATTTTATTAAAGAAAATCAAGATGATATAAATGTATTATTAGATTCAGGGGCTTTCTCAGCATTTACTAGGGGAGAGTTCATTGATAGAAGAGATTATGCAAGGTTTGTAAAAAAGATTGGATTACCTACTTATATTAATTTAGATGTTATAGGTTCAGTTGAAGATAGTTATACAAATCAATTATGGTTGGAAGACCAAGGATTAAATCCTGTACCAGTATATCATTATAAAAGTAAAATAGAAAATTTAGAAAAGTTAGTTGGCAAATATGATTATATTTGTATTGGTGGAATGATATTAGCTGGTGTTATTAAACCATATACTTGGTTGGATGATATTTTTAATTTATTTCCAAATCAAAAATTTCATGGTTTAGGTATGGGAAATGAAAAAGCATTAGTAAGATATCCATGGTATTCGGTTGATACAACTTCCTGGATAATTCAAGCAGCTAAATTTGCGACATTAGTAATTAATGGTGTTAAAATTCAATTTGGGGATAAAATAACATCGGAACATTTTGAAAGATTACCTAAATTAATGCAAAAAAATGTTGAAAATAGATTAGATACATATGGTTATACATATGAACAAGTTAAAGAAGATTACATGGTTCGAGCAGATATTACTTTAAAACAATATTTAGAATTAGAATTAAAAATAAATAAGAAACCAGTAGTTTTTAAGAAAAAACAATGTGAACTTTTTAATTTAGGAGATATGGAATGAGTTTAATTAATAAGTATAGACCAATATATTTTAAAGATGTTAAAGGACAGGATAATATAGTTGATACATTAGTTAAATCAATTAAAAATAAAAAGATACATAATGCTTATTTATTAGCAGGAAAATATGGAACAGGAAAAACATCAGTAGCAAGATTATTAGCAAAAGCAATTAATTGTTTAGATTTCAAAAATGATTTATGTGGTAAATGTATAGCTTGTAATGATAAACAAAATAATTTTGATATTATGGAATTAGATGCTGCCAGTAATAGAGGTATAGATGAAATAAGACGAATCAAAATGGATTCAGGATTAACTCCTTTTAATTTAAAATGTAAAATATACATTATAGATGAAGCACATCAGTTGACATCTCAAGCAAGTAATGCATTTTTGAAGACATTAGAAGAACCTAGTAGTAGAACTAAATTTATATTTTGTACTACAGAACCAAATAAATTATTAGCTACTGTTAAGTCAAGATGTTTACCTTTTTATTTTAAATCAATTAGGTTTACTGATATAAAAGAAAGATTAGAAAAAATAGTAGAAGAAGAAGGATATAAAGTAAAAGATTCGAGAATATTATTCAAGATAGCTGAAAGAAGTAATAATACTTTACGGGATGCTGTAAATTATTTAGATTTATGTATACAAAAAATATCAAAAGATAAATATTTGACGTTACAAATAATAGAAGATACTTTAAATTTAATAGATGATGATAATTTATTTTTATTATTAGATTATTTGGTAGCAGGTAAAACAGATAAGTTTTTTAATAATTTAAATTCGTTAGCAACAAATGGTAAAAGATATGAAGATATAGTAGAGTTTTTAAAATACCAAGTGAAAGAAATAATATTTGTTAAAAAAGGATTAACAAAAAATATTAACCAATATAAATTAAAAATAATAAAAGATAAAGAGTATTCTATAAGTAAATTATTTAAAATATTAAGTATATTAATTAAAGTAGGAACACAAATTAGTGGTTATGTTGACCCAAAAGAAACTAGTGAATTAGCATTTTTACAGATACTTTTATCAACAAAATAATATATAATATATGTATAATAGTATAATTAATAATCAAACAAATAACAAGGGGGTATAGTATGGAAGAGAATGACAGTTTGGAAGCAAAGGTTAGTACACCAGGAAACAATGCAAACTTCGGAACTTATTACCGAGGAGAAATTGATGAA
>Ga0075122_10001571_pt1 | contig 16099 bp, 23 predicted proteins | sample AntAceMetag02UKB_FD_69790 | JGI IMG/M metagenome (GOLD analysis project Ga0075122, IMG submission 69790) | Saline lake microbial communities from Ace Lake, Antarctica - Antarctic Ace Lake Metagenome 02UKB | ecosystem: Environmental > Aquatic > Non-marine Saline and Alkaline > Saline | place... | reverse complement strand
TTAGATATTTTTTGTTTATCATTTTTATCAATGCAAATAAATCCAATTCCATTAAATAAAATGACATTATTTATCTGTTTATACTTTAAAGGAAATTCAATTAAAGTTTTATTTTTTTGATTTTCATATTTTATTAGTTTCTTAATGCCACTAGTATACAATGTTCCTTTTTTTGAAAGTTGAGAAGCAAAAGCAAGAGCAGCATTAATACATAATTCTCCCCCCATCATTGTTAACCTATTATTTTTAACAAATCCCACTTGTTCTACGGCCCTTAATAGTTGCTTAACTATTTTTTCTTTAATATCATTAGAATAATTATAAACTAATGCAGTTAAATTTCCATTAGCAATTTTAAAAATTTTAGAATTAATTTTCATGTTCTCACCCCATTATTAATTTCAAAATTACTTGAAAGCGAAAGCCGAGAATCGAACTCGGGTCTCACGGACCACAACCGTGTATTCTGCCACTTAACTACAATCGCCATGTTGTTTAACTTTGGATATCTTTTTTTCCAATCAATAAGCCTTTTTAAATTTTTTTGGCTACTCCAATTAATAAGATTTTCATACTTTTTAAGTGCATTTATTCCATAAATAGAAATTCGGCCATATTTATCATTAAAATAAACCCCTGGATTGAATCCTAACATTTTCAATATTTCGCCAACTTCCTTAATTAAATTTTTTGAAGTTAAAGAAATTCCAATTTCAGGATAGTATTTTTTATATCCATATTTTGTTTTAAAACATATTGAACCATCAGTATCAAATAATCCCCGAATAAATGCGCACAAAATTTTTTGATTATTTACCTTTAAAGTAGAAGGAATTGAAATCTTCTCTTTTCTTCCAGAAATTATACCAATTACTTTTGTTTTAAATTCCCATAATGCTTGAGAATATAATTCAAATCCAAAACTCTTATAAGACTCTTTTAAATTTAAATCAAAATTATATAATTTTTTAAATAAAGGTTTAATGTAGTTTTGATAATACTCTTTTTCATCTTTAGGATTACCTTTTAATCTATAATCATATCTTTTATTAGATAGAAATCCATCTCCAAAATGCATACCAATTTCTTCTGCTAATTCCGGAGTTAATTCTGTAGGAAGTTTTATTTTTTTAATTTTATCTTGTCTACTATAATTAATTTTAGAGGTATTTAATTTCAAATTCTTATTTCTAAAAGTTATTTTAATTGGATCTAAAATCTTCTTTTGTTCACCAAAACACTTTCTTCCAATAATCAACTCTTCTTCCATAATTTCAGCATTATATTTTTTAAGAATTTCATTCTCAATTTCATCACTTATTTGAAGGATTTTCTTAAAAACAACATAAGGCAGGTTACATGATTCAAACATATAAGATTTACTTAAAGTACTTAAGTTTACATTCAATTTTTCAGAAAATTCACTCCAACTAAAATTAAACTTTTTTTTAAAATCTTTTAAAAATTCATTTTGATAACCTTTTAAAAAAATAACTCTTTTATTCATCAATAGTTTAAAGCTCTCAGGTTTATAAATTTTAGTACTACCAATTAAACCATTTTCATTTAAACCAATAAAAAACAATAAAACCTTATTATTCACCCTTAAATTATTAAAAGCCAAGCTAGAAAAATCTCTATTCAAGATGATGGGGATAACTCCCAATTATGTTAACTTTCATAAAAATACTAGAAATACAAGGTATTTAAAATTTTCTAACCCCTATAAATAGCAAAACTCTTTGGACTTTCCCAAATCTTAACTTCATACAAACCTTCTAATTTTTCCTTTAATTTATTCCAAATCCAAATAGCAATCTCTTCTGCGGTAGGATTTTCAATAATTTCATTCAAATAACTATGATCTAAAATCTCTAGAATCTCATCTTTAACAATTTCATCTAACTCATGAAAATCAAGAACAATACCTGCCCGATTCAGCTCCCCTTTAATCAACACTTCAAATTTATATGTATGTCCATGCAAATTCTTACACTTACCATTATGCCATTCTAATTTATGTGCTGCATCAAAACTAAACTCTCTTCCAATAATCATATTAAAACCATAAAAAACTAATTTAAAAATCTATTCAAAAGAAGGAGAAATCTTCCCAATAGTTCTACTTATTCTTAATTCTCCATCTAACTCATAAACAACTCTTCCCCCTACTCCTTTAAAATCTTCATTATCCACATTATTAAAAATATCATCAAGAGTTGTTAAATTAGAAATATAACTAGATTTAAGTTCCTCAATTTTTTCAGGAGAAACATATTTAGCACGACTCAAATCAACACCCCCATTACTATTTGATTTATTCCACCCAGTAATTAAAGATTGAGATCTAATAGGCTCTATATAATGAGAAGGCTGTACAGAACAATTTCCTTTATTAGGCAGATAAGTCCTAAGAGATCCATTAGAATTCTCTTGGGAAACATTTTTAGAACCATTAACAACTAAATTTTGATTATTATTTATTTCTTCACTCATTAAAAACCAATTAAAAACTCCTTTAAAAATATTGCTATACTTATTTCTGAACCCTCAAAATCAAATTTTTCTTACTAAATCTATCTCCCTCCGTTTGAGGATAAATCTCTAAAATCTTAAATCCAACTTTCTCCAATAACCCAATTAATTCGTCTTTAGAATATAAATAATAATATCTAAAATATTTTTTTCTATCTTCCATCCAACTCATATAAACTCCACCCATCAATCCATTAAACCTAGCATCATTAGAATCCCAAACAGTAATTAATCCCTCACCATTCGGCTTCAATACCCTGAAAAACTCAATTAAAGCATCTTCACGCTCTTTTTTTGTCTCAAGACAATGAAGAGTAGCAATAAACAAACCCGAATCAAACATCTCGTCTTGAAATTTATTCAAATTATCTGCACTCATCTTAAAAAATTGAGCATCAACCCCTTCATCTTTAGCATATTTCTCTGCATTTACTAATTGCCCACTAGAAAAATCAACACCATAAAATTTTCTATCTTTTCCAGAAATCATATTTCTTCCACTACCACATCCAACATCAATTATTTTACCCATCTTTTCTTTTAAAAATTCTTCAACAATAGGAATCCTCTTTACAATATATTTTTCCCATGGAACTGAAATAACATCCCAAACCCCTTCTTGATTAGGCTTACCACTAGTTTTTTCAAATTTTTCTGAAGATATAATCTTAATTGGTATTGTCATAAAATCGCAACAAATTTTAACTTTAAAAACCCTTGTTCTATAACATATATATTAAACAATTCGTTATAATTTAACAATGAAAATACCAGAACCTGGAGAGATACGAAAACCAACAAAAACACTTGCAGGTGTAACCCCCATAGCAGTTATGTGTAAACCTAAAAAATGTAAACATGGGACTTGTTTATATTGTCCGTCATTAAATGTACCTCAATCCTATACCCCCAAATCGCCCCCAGTTCTTAGAGCATCTAGATTAAAATATAGCTCTTATGAGCAAGTAAAATCCAGACTAAATGCATTTAATGTAATGAATCATCCAACAGACAAAATTGAAATGATTGTTATGGGAGGAGATTTTTTAGAATATTCTCCCAAATATCAAGAAGAATTCATAAAAGGGATTTATAATGCATTGAATAATAAAAAATCAAAAACATTAGAACAAGCTAAAAAACTAAATGAAAAAACAAAACATCGATGTATTGCATTATGTATCGAAACAAGACCGGATTCAATAACAAAAAAAAATATTCAAAAGATGTTAAACTGGGGTGCAACAAGAGTTGAATTAGGGGTTCAATGTTTAGATGATGAAATTTACAAATTTGTTAATAGGGGCCATAAAATAAAAGATGTAATAGAAGCAACTCAAAAATTAAAGGAAGCAGGATTTAAAATAGGATACCATATGATGTTGGCACTTCCAAAATCAAATCCAAAAAAAGATTTAAAAATGTTTAAAGAACTTTTTAAAAACCAAAACTTCAAACCAGACCAATTAAAAATATATCCTTGCCAAGTTCTAAAGGGAGCAAAATTAATGCAACTTTATAAAAAAGGATTATATCATCCTTACTCAAAAGATGATACTCAAAATATAATAATCAAAGTAATGAAAATAATCCCCAATTATTGTAGAGTTATGAGAATCATGAGAGAAATTCCCCCAGAATTTCTTATAGCCGGAACAACAAGGATTGATTTGAGAAAAGATGTAGATCTAGCCCTTAAGACTAAAAAAACAAAAATCAAAGAAATAAGATTTAGGGAAATAGGATTTGCATTAAGAGATTTAAAAAAAGGACAAAAAATAAATCAGAATTTAAAATTAAAAATAACAAAATACAAAGCATCAAAAGCAACAGAATATTTTTTAGAAATTGTAAATAAACAAAATATTCTTTTTGGCCTATTAAGATTAAGAATAGATAAAAAAACAAAACAAGCGATTATAAGAGAAGTTCATGTTTACGGGCAAGCACTATCAATCGGAGAAAAGGCAAAAGAATTTGGACAACATGCGGGATTAGGAAAACAATTAATTACAGAAGCAGAAAAAATAACCAAAAAGAATAAAATCCCCTTATTAAAAATAATATCTGGAATAGGTGTAAGAGAATATTATAAAAAACTTAAGTATAAATTAGATAAAGATAAAATATATATGAAAAAAGAATTATAATCTATTCGTAATTTAAAATCATCCAAAATACTTACTAGTTAATTTCAATCTTAACAACCTGATCTCGTTAATTAAAAATCTTGCATCAGTTAATAAAACTCGCTTTCCCCGATACGAAATTTCATTTCTCACTCTCCTAAACTTTTCAAAATCATTTGCAAGCCCCTCTTCACTGCAGACCTCATTAAGAAAAACAGAAAAACATTCATGACTAAATATCATAAAACCTTGTTGTATCCCAATACATTTCAAAACATCAATTAATGAATCATAAAACAAAAGAATTCTTGAAGAACAAGTAATTCTATCTAGTTCAAACCTATCACATGTTTCAATCTTCTCCTCACTAGATTGAAGCAAAGCTTCAATTAATTTGTTATCTTCTTTTGTTTGGACAGCCAATCCCCTAGCTATAAATTCTTCCCAATTCATAATAAAACATCTCACCAACCCTATTTAAAGATATATTGAAAAGAATATAATATTTAACAGACTATCGTTACAAAATTAAAAAAAAAAGAAATATAAAAAAAGAAAAAAAGAAAATTTAATCGATATCACTTACAGAAGCATCACTAGTAGATCCACATGCAGAATCTCCTAACTTACCTGCAATTTCAAGATTATCTGTAGCATTTAAATTAGCAATAGTTACTGAAGTACTTTCTAATTGACCAAGATCTTGACTATTATCAGCAGGACTAGTTACATTAGTAAGTCCATTTACTAAAACTACCCAACCAATTTTATCAGTAGTTCCTCCAGAAGTTCTTTGTAAGTTTACAGCAGCTGTACTAGTACCTACTCCACTAACACTTACCGGATCAATAGTAACTCCTATACAAGCAGTAGTTGAAGTTATTTCCTCAGAACCACCTTCTACAGTACCCTTAACAACTTGCCATACGATAACAATTGCAGCAAGAACTAATAAGATAATCAAAACTGTTGTAATAATTTGACTTTGCGCTTTTTTATTCATTATATTTCTACCTCCTTTCATTCCTCTTTTTAAAAGGCTATGTTTAACCGAAGAGAATTTACTTTATAAAACTTACTTTTTATTAACGTCTTTCTGAAAATTATCTATCAACTCAAAAAAATCATTATTACTAATAATTTTATCTACTTCACTAATTCCTCTTTGCTCAACAAATTTCCAAAAGGATTCAGGTTTATATCCCCTTTTCTTCAATGAAGCAACACTAGGCAACTTAGGATCATCCCATCCAGAATATTTACCCGATTCAATTCCAGCTAACATCTTACTTTTAGAAATTTCTAAACCTGTAAAATGAATTCTTCCGATAAAACCAATCCAAGGATATTTTTTACCTAAAACTTTATACATCATTGCTTGTCGTTTAGCATTATCCATATGATCCTTTCCACGAATAATATGAGTCATACCCATTTCAATATCATCAGTTGTAACTGCAAGATTCATCAAAGGCCAAACACGATATTTATTTCCCTGTAAAGGATGTTTATTCAAATTAATTCTAGCTAAAGGAAAATCTCTCATGGCCGGATTTTTATGTTTAATATCTGATTTAAATCTTAAAACAGCTTCACCTTCTTTATATCCTGATTTATTCAACATCTTCTTCCATCTTTCTAAATTATCATTCTTACTCAAATTCCTACAAGGACAAGCTTTCTTTGCATCAACTAGCTTCTTAAAATTTTCTTGAGAACATTCGCAAACATAAGCAGCTTCTTTATTTAATAATTTTTCAGCATATTTATAATATAAATCCATTCTTTCAGACTGAATAACTATTTCAACATCATTATCACATAACCACTTACTTTCTTTTTCAATCATCTTATAAGCAGGTTTATAAATTTTTTCAGGATTAGTATCTTCAATCCTTATATAAAATTTTCCACCATATTTTTTAACAAAAAGAAAATTAATACCAATAGTCAAAATATGCCCAAGTGTTAAAGCCCCACTTGGAGAAGGACTCATCCTTGTAACAATCCCCTTCTTTCCAACATCAGGCAACTCTGGCAAACCCTCTCTTTCAAACCTATGCCCAATTAATTTTTCATAATCTTTAAACTTCTCTTTCTGCTTATCAATTTCCATAGAGTTAATCTCTTTCAAAACTTTTTGAATTCCAGGCATCTCATTTTTGATCTTACTTTTATCCAAACCACAATTAAATAATCCTGCGATTACTGAACCAACAACTGCCGTACCTTCGTGCTCCACTGCATTTTTCAAACCATAAGCCCAAATATATTTTTCATCAACCATATTAAAAATCTAAAGAAAATCCATTATTTAAATCTCACTAATTAAAATCTAAAAACTAAGAAAGAAGTGCTTCAAAAAAGCTATGTCTTTCAGGGTCACTAAACTGATTCTCATCCAAATGAATTATCAAATCATCTTCCCTTGTTTCAGAAATACCCACTTGTTGAGAAACTTTTTCAACTAAACTTTCAAACTTACTCGTCTTAAAAGAACTAATTTTCTCGCCACTTGCTTCAGGAAAATTAGGAGAATAATCTACTACATATGAAATAGCATCACTAACCTTACAGTGTTCTTTTGTAATATCAACATTATAATCCATATTTAAATTTCACAAAATCACTATATAAGCATTATTACAACCCATCGAATATATTTACTGTTCATCTGAAAAACCAGTCAAATCCTCAATATCTTTTTCTTTTTCTAAAACCTTAATTTCTTCACCTAATTCATGAGCAACATCATCTGCTTGCTTTTCCCCATGACTTTTTTCCCTAATTTCTTTTTTAGGTTTCTCTTTCTTCATTTCTTCTAATTCTCTTTTTAATTCCTCTGCAATTTCATCAGCTAAACTAATCTTTTTCTCTTTTGAAACATCTTTGCCCTCCGCAGAGGATACACCAGAGGGTGCTAATTCATCATCATCAGAATCATCATCAGAATCTACATCCCATTTAGAATTTTGTTCTGCAAGATCAATACCCTTATTTTCTGTTAATTTCTTAACTTCTCCCATTATTTTAGATTCTGCTTCCATCCCCAGCTCTTCTTTCATTTCTTCGATATCTTCTTCTAATTCCTCCATAAACTTATCCCGATTCTTATTAAAATAAACAAAAAGATAAATCCAAATTTCATCTAAATGATTATCTTGTTCTAACCAAAATCTTTGAGTATTACTTAAATGCAATAAAGGTAAAAAACAGGCTAATTTTTCTTCCTTTTCCTTACCAACTAAATCCAAATAACCAATCTTATTCATATGTTTCTCAGGCCCTGTTGCTTTTTTCTTAACATCGGTTAAAACTCTTGCATAAAATTGCCTAATTCTATCTTTTAAATCAATCTTTTTAAACTTTGGAAAATCAACTTCAGAAAGTTTTCTTGCACGCTTAAAAGCAACCTCTCTCTTAATCCTCCTTGACTCCGTACTCATTGCCTTATTTAAAGCCGCCATAAGCTCTTGCAACGTAACTTTCTTAGCTCTTGGTAAAGGAGTCCTAGGTACTAAAACCGGTAACTCATCTTCATCTATTTCAATTCTCTCCATAACATATTTATCTTCATCTTTTTTACCAAACAAAACCTCATCGATACTAGTAATATGTTTATTAAGCAAAAATTCTGATTTAATTCTCAGGAGTAATGCCGCAGCAAACAAAACCTTACTAATAACATAAAACTCTGTATCTTCCATCTCACTAAGTTTTTCAAAATACTTTTGAGTCAACACCACTAAATCGATATCCCAAGGATCTAATTGCTCTGTATGAATCAAATCGTAAATCAAAGATTGCCATTCCGGCTGCTTTCCAGTAACTAAATCATAAACCTGATTTTGACCAATTTTTTCTTGAGAAGATTCTTCAAGAAGTTCATCTTCTTGAGTTTCTTCTTCATCATTATTAGGTAATAAATCTTCAAACCCCATTTTTTAATCACATATTAATCCAAATCAATTAAACTTATAAATGCTTTTCCAGTTAAATTAATACACTAAAATACTTCAAAAGAATAGGGTGTCATTATTTAGTTACAACATAATCGAAACATTTATATACTAGTTCTGCTTATCTTTACTATCACCTCTTTTTCCCCAGAAGAGCAAAGACAAGTCATTTTCGATTTGAAACTGGCTCCTCAGGGGTTTATATTCACTTACTTATTATATTTATAATATATACTTTAAAACACATAAAAAAATATATAATCAGAAAATTTCCAATTTCTTACACCTCTTTATCCCTAGAGTCAGAACTATATTTTTATAAAAATCAATATAAAACTGGCTCTATGGATTTTTAAACATCCACGCCTTTTTTTCTTAAAATTTCCGATTTTTTCTTAGAGCAATCCTCACACCTAAATTGAGGATTTTTATCTCTTAATCTATCATAATTTTTTGATTTAACCAACCTATAACCTCTACTAATTCTACCACAATCAACACATTGAACCATTTCCTTAATCTGCCATTGAGCATCAAGAGAGCTTGAAGTAAAAATAAATCTATCCACCCAAAAAAAAATTAATCCACCAATTAAATTTGCAATAATTGTTGCAACCCATTTATTCCAAAAAGCCAACCAAATCAAAACCACTGCAAGAATTGGCGTACTTAATTGCCATCTTATTAAATACAAAAAATACCTCTTTAAATTAACCCTCATAAATCAAAAAAAATCAACTTAGTTTTTAAATTATTCTTTTTTCACTTCTTCTTTCTTATCTTCTACTTTAACTTCTTCTTTTTTACTAAAAAACTCAGTATAATGACACTTACCACAATACGATCTATCCTTAGCAATCATTAAAAAAACACCAGGCCCACATCTTGGACATGATTTTTCTCTAGTAATAGTATCTCCTTCAATCTTAAATTTTGTATATTTCTTAGAAGTAGGTTTATTCTTCTTCTGTCTTTTCGTGTTATTCTTTACCATATTTATAGGTAAAACTGGCAGTTTATAAAGGTTACGAAATCAGACTTAAAAAATTATCCAAATCCACTAATTCGCAAATATAAATTAGAAAGAATGAGTAAAATTGCAATAGATCCACCAACAATTGCTAATTTAATAAAGAATTTTCTTCGCTCAATAACCCATTTTTCAATTTGCTTTACTTCCTCTCCAACTTCTTGAATATCTTCACTAATCTCTTTCCCTAAATCAAACTTCTTTTTTTTAACCATATAAAATACATAAATTAATAATATATAAATCTATTCAAGAATTATTCTTTAGACTCTTCTTCAGCTTCTTTTTCTTCTTCAACTGCTTTAGCTTCTTCTTCGGGTTTGTCTTCAGTTTGAGCTTCAGTTGGTTTTTCTTCAGGTTTTTCTTCAACTTGTTCAGGAACATCTTCTGACTGAGCACCTTCTTCGGGTTTTTCTTCAGCAGGTTTTTCTTCAGCAGGTTTTTCTTCAGCAGGTTTTTCTGCTTCAGCCTTCTTGACATCTTCAGCAGCTTTTGCTTCTTCAGTTCTTTGTTTCTTTGTTTTTTGGATAGCTTTTTCTAAATCTTCTTTAGAATCATAAACAGAAGCACTAATTATAAAATTATTAGATCCAAAACTACCCTTAACCCCATGAACATCAAGATTTTCTTCAGGTTTTCCAGTTTGTTCTACCACCATTTTTTTAGCTTCTTCAAAGCTTGGATTTTTTTCAGCTTCAACTACTATCTGAATTTCATTTCTCTTAAATAAGTCGTTTCTTGTATCTGTTTTAGTTTCCATTTTAATATTTATCAAAAGTCTCTTTTAAATTTTTATATTCTAATAGCATAAAGTCCTTTTTTAGTAACTTTCAATTTTTCAGCAACCTCTGATTTTTCAGGGTTAACAATTTCAACTTTACCTTTAAGATTATCACTAGTATCTTTTCTATCGCAAACAGGACAAACATCTCCTTCATAGATTCTCTTACAATTTTTACATGCTTTTTCTTTTGCCATTTTATTTCTTCTCTCCTTTATCAACCTTAGTAGCAACCTTCAAGGATTTTTTAACTTTTTTCTTTTCATCTGAAATCCATTCTAATTTCCCTAAACCTGGTTGTCTCATTGTTAAACCAATTTTAGGTAAATCTCCCTTATAAGATAAAGCAACAACCCTAGCAAGACAAGCGTCTCCTTTCTTTAATACTCTTTTACTATCCTTACCTACTAGATTATTATTTGATAATGAAACATAATCATCCATTGTCTGACTTACATGAATCATACCCTTCATAACTCCTAAGCTCATAAAAGCACCAAAATTAGTAATTTCTTCAACAAGACCAAACACTAACTCTTGTAATTCTGGTTTCCATACAACTAATTTAAATTTAGAATTATAATAGGCAGCACCATCTCCCGGGATAATTATTCCTTCACCAACTTCAGATACCGAGATTACACCAATAACCTCTCCAATTTCCTTATCGTGATAATCTGAATAAGTCTCTTGGAGCTGTTTTGCAACAGCGTCGCTAGTCTTAAGTCCGAATAACTTAGGCTCTACTCTTACATAGTCTTCAATATCAACTGTATAGAACATGTTAAAACTACTAAAAAAAATGGATTTATAAAGCTTATTATTACTTCAAAATCACAAAAATAAACCACATCTCAAATTACTTGGTCAATATTAACTTTTTTCCACGGCTAACCAAGATAACTCTTCCCAAAACGCCCCTCATTTCCCTATCCAATGTAGCAGTAATATTCTTTGATTCTTCCTTATCTAAATTCATAATTGCCTCATCAGTATTTTTACCTTCAGGATTAATAATTTTAACATGATTTATTTTAAGTAATTGCAAAGCCAAATCACAAGCTCGTTTATCTTTCCCAGAAACTTTTTTCAATTTATCGTCTTTCAATCCATTTAACTCATTTAGAACTTGTTCGGGTACAACTAATTCATATTTCTCATTAAGTATGCCACTTATTTTTTCAACATAATCTAATTTTTCTTTTGCACAATATATCAAAAAATTAGTATCTAATATTACTTTCATTTTCATAAAAAATAATCCAAAAACCTTTATATAATTACCTCCCCTCATTAAATCATGGAAGAGAGGGAACATGTTCTAACAATTCTTAAAAATGTAGAATCTACACTTAAGAGAAAAAATTATACAAAAATAAAATCATTAAGTAATCAAATAATACACAACGCATCAATACATCAGGATCCAGACATTATTTCCACAGCAGTCATCATATATTCATTAAGTAAACTTTTAGAACAAGAAGTATACAAAGAGAATAGAAGCTGGGATAACTTCTATAATCAATATATTCAACATTTAAAAAAGGCAGTTCAATTATTAAAAAAAGACGACATAGCAGAATTCCGTCAAGAAATAGATCTAATAAGAAAATTAATCCAAGGACTTTCAGGAAAATTAAAGGATTATATTAAAGATGTCTTTAGAAAAGCAAGGATAAACAAAGCTTCAAAAATTTATGAACATGGAATTTCTATGGAAAAAACAGCGAGAATCTTAGGAGTTTCATTGTGGGAATTAGCAGAATATTCTGGGAAAACAAAAGTAGCAGACATCAATCTTGCAGTAACAATGCCCTTAGGAAAAAGAATTAAATTAGCAGAGGAAATTTTCGGATGAAAAACCTAATCTTCGATGCGGGACCATTAATTAATTTTTCAATGAATGGAATCTTGCCGATATTAAAAAAATTAAAAAAAGAATTTAAAGGAGACTTCTTAATAACCAAAGAAGTCTATCATGAGATAATTGAACATCCTCAAAAAATAAAACGATTTGCACTAGGAGCATTACAATTAAAAGAATTATTTGATGAAGGCATAATCAAATATGCAGAATTAACTGCTCAACAAGTTGATGAACTAAGGAAAAAAAGAAATCAAATTCTAGACATTTCCAATTCATTATATCGTGCAAAAGGAAGAAACATACATATTCTGGATAAAGGAGAGGCAGCTGCAATGGCACTTTCGTTAGTATTAAAAGAACCCACCGCATTAGTAATTGATGAAAGAACAGCAAGAATGTTAGCTGAAAATCCAGATAATTTAAGAAAAATATTACAAAGAAAACTTAAAACAAATGTAACTGCAAAAACAAGCAATTACAAGGAATTCAAATATTTCAAGGTAATCCGTTCCACAGAATTAATTTATCTTGCACACAAAAAGAAATTAATTGAACTAAAAGATCCGAGAGCATATGAAGCAATGCTTTATGGATTAAAATATAAAGGATGTTCAATATCTGAACATGAAGTTGAACAATTGAAAAGATTATAGACTCCAAACCATATATTTTTAAAACATTAATTCTAATCAAATATGGAAATGGGTGCATAGTTTAATGGTAAAATTTAAATACTAACGTATCCTTAAACTTATATGATTTCTAAAGAAAATATACTTATAAAAAGAGGAATAATAATAAATTTTATTAAAAAGAATCCAAAAACAACCTATAACGAAATAAGAGAAAAAATTAAATTACATCCAGAAAGATATTTCAAAAAAGGACTTAAAGAAGCATTCGAAAAAGCAAAAATTCCAAACCCAAGAAATTTTAAGATAAAAACAAAAAAGGAGAAACAAAAAATAATCATAAAGTTTATTAAAAAAAATCCTAAAGCAGGAGGACAAACAATCTCAAAACAAACTAAAATAAATATAAGTTCTGTATTTAAAAATATCCAAGAAGCATACCAATTAGCAAAAATAGAATACCCTAGGAACAAATCATACAAATTATCTGCTAATGAAAAAAGAAAATTATTAATAAATGAAATTAAAAAGAACCCAGAAATAACAATCCCAGAACTAATTAAAAAAACAAAAGCATATCCTAATAAACTTTTCGGAAAAATAGAAAATTTATATAAACAATCAGGAATAAATAAAATAACAGGTAACGAAAAAAGAAGAAGAAAGGTAAAAAAGAAAATCATAAATTATATACAAGGGAATCCTCTCGCAACTCAAAGAGAAATAAATAAAAATTGCAAAACCCATGTTCAGGAAATTTTTAAAAAAGGAATATATGAAGCTTATAAAAAAGCAGAGATAAAATATCCATTCGAAAGAACAAAACTTTACGGAACATCCCTCAAGCATATAAAACAAAGAGCAAAAGATTTTGAGGAAGAAATAGCGATAAATTTATCGGGATATGGAAATGTAAACAGATTAGTTAAAACAAAAAGAGGTATTGCAGACATAATTTTTGAAAGGAAGAATAAAAAGATTATAATCGAAATAAAAGATTATCAATGTAAGGACATTTCAATATCCCAAATAAACCAGCTAAATAAATATTTAGAAGATTGTGATTGTAACAATGGAGTATTAATCTGCCATAAAAAGCCAAAAAAAGATACATTTTTAATAGATAAAAATAAGATAATTATATTAGAAAAACAGGAATTAGCTAAAATTCCTAAGTTATTTTAAGGGTGCGTAGTACAATGTTTAGTATAATCGCCTCCAGAGCGATTGATAGGGGTTAGATTCCCCTCGTGCCCATTCAAACTAACAAAACTTTATAAATTCCTTTTTCCTCAATTTAATAAGGTGAAAAAATGCCAAAAAAAAAGAGTTCAACAACCACTAAAAAAGGTATGAGTAAAGCAGAGCTTGAACAAACATTAATTGATAATTTTACAAGCCTACAAAAAGTTCTAACAAATTTAGTTATAAAATTTGATGACCTATCTACAAATATGTCTAAATTGCTCCAATTATTTGAAATTTCAGCAAAAAGCTTTGTAGAAAACCACCCCGCTAGAGAAACAAAAGAAGATCATAACGAAGCAAGAAATGAAGATAAAGAATTCATTAAAAAACTAGACTCATTATTAGACCAAAACAAAACAATTGCTAAAGGAATTCTTTTAATGGAGGACAGAATAAGGAGAAGATCCCATCCAGAACCAGAACCTGTTGAGGGAAAACTCAGATCCAGACCCCTCCCAAGAGTTTAGATGACAAGCCTAAAACAGATTAAACCGCTAGAAAGAATTATTTTTCTTAAAAAATTTACAGAGGAATTATTAAGAAATTCAATAGAAGAAGAAGAAATTCTAAAACGAATTAGGACTGAAAAAATAAGACACAAATTTATTGAACCCCCCCTAAACCCGGAACAAGCATTTAGAAAAATAATTCAAACACCCATAAAAGAAAAAATAACTCCATTTAAAAAATCTCTAGAGGCTCCCAGGATGCCCTTAGATATACCCCCCCGAAGACATGTAATTACACAAAAAGTAGAAGGCTCTTTATCCACGGAATCAAGAAGACCCTTACCAAAAAGGTTGCAATTGAGAAGACCTCAACCCCCTAAAAAAACTTTACCGAAAAATATGCAAAGATCAATGCAAATACCCCCACAATCTGAAGGCCAAACTCCAATAAGGACTGAAGTTTTAAAAACAATTCAACCCGTAGCTCAACCAAAACCCCAAGGATTTAATTTAGGAAATTTAGAATCATTCCTAAAAAACCCTACAATTCAATCAATTGAATGTACCGGCCCTGGAAAAAATATAATAATCAAAAAAAGAAATAGAATAACGACCACTCAACTCTCATTAGGAGAAAACGAAATAACAACATTAATAAATAATTTTTCAAAAGAATCCAGAATTCCAATTTTAGGAGGAATTTTAAAAGCCGCAGTAGGAAATTTAGTCATCTCTGCAATAATATCTGAATTTGTAGGTTCAAGATTTATAATAAATAGGATTACAGGATACTCAAGAATTCCAAGATAAAAAAGAGAGGATCTCTCCCCCCTCGATTCCCCTTTTAATCATACAATCATTTTCTTTTTTAAATCATTTAGGTAATTGAATCATCATATAAAAAAAAATATTTCTTAAAAACCTATTTCTTAATCCCAATTTTACAAACCTTATGTTTCCAAACCCCCATTAGAAAATATATTTAAACTAAACTCTACTATTAAAACCATGAAACAAGATAAAATAACTAAAGCAAAAATAACAAAATATTATAATCTGACTAGCAAAGCTTTGCTAATCGCAAAAAAAGCAATTGCAAAAGGAAAAGAAAAACAAGCAAAAGAAATAACCCTGATGGTCCAATGTTACCTAGATGACTCTCAACATTTTGAAAAAAATAAAGATTATGTTAATGCCTATGGTGCATTAAATTATGCTCATGGTTGGTTAGATGCTGGAGCAAGATTAAAAATTTTTAAAGTAACAGACACAAAATTATTTACAATTTAAAATGCCAAAAAAAATAATAGTAATCAGTTTAGGTGGAAGTTTAATTATCCCCCATAAAATAAATATCAACTTATTAAAAGATTTTAAAAAAACCTTAATCAAAAATTCAAAAAATTCCAAATTCATAATAGTCTGTGGAGGAGGGCAAACAGCTAGAGATTACATTAAAGGATTAG
>Ga0075122_10001570_pt1 | contig 16099 bp, 21 predicted proteins | sample AntAceMetag02UKB_FD_69790 | JGI IMG/M metagenome (GOLD analysis project Ga0075122, IMG submission 69790) | Saline lake microbial communities from Ace Lake, Antarctica - Antarctic Ace Lake Metagenome 02UKB | ecosystem: Environmental > Aquatic > Non-marine Saline and Alkaline > Saline | place... | reverse complement strand
TAGAATTCAGATGTGGTAACAAGGCTGTCGGTTATGCTTATACTATCGCTAGCGGATAACAGGTAATCAATGACATCAGCAATGGAGTCGGCAATGGACACCGCGTCAGACTTGCTTAATCCAAGTGATTTTACAATTAAGTCCGATATGACTAGGGTATCCGCCAATGACCGCTCGAATGATGATACCCTAGCAAGACTATCACTCAAAGCTACCGAGTCTGCCTCAGTTAGTTCTATTCCTTTGCTAACCTCATCGCCTATCGCAACCGAATCGTCAACAGATAACAGCCACTCAACCACATCTGCTATAGAGTCTGTGATAATAACCGTATCTGAATAAATCCTTATAAATTCCGATACTTTGGTAAGGCTATCTGCTAAGGCCACCGAGTCCACCTTAGTCAACCCAACGGACTTTGCTACCACATCGCCTATGGTGACTGTATCATCAACAGAGAGTAACCATTCCACTATATCCGCTATGGAGTCCGTGATAGTTACTGTATCGGAATGTGAGCGGACGAACTCTGAGACCTTTTCTAACGCTTCAGTTATACCTATCGAGTCCGCTTCCGTCAGCCCGATATCTTTGACTATACTGTCGGTCATAGTGATTGAATCCGAGAACGAGCGGTTATATTCCCTCGCTGCTACCAGTAAATCGGCAATCGTCAAGGAGTCGGCAAGTGGCAACCCAATCCCTTTTGAGATTGTATCTGCTAAGTTTAACGTATCAGCCAGATTAACACCTACCGCTTTAGTCTCTGAGTCAGTTATGCCTTGAGTATCTTGTAATGACCTTATAAACTGGGAGACTTTAGAGAAGTTGTCTGCTAATGAGACTGAATCTGTCTTTGGTATCCCGACCGCCTTTGCTGTAGTATCGGATATGGAAATAGAATCATCAATGGAGAGAAGAAAGCCAACAATGTCTGCTATGGAATCGGATATGCCTACTGAGTCGGTTAGAGAACGATGGAACGCTGATACCTTCGCCAAACTATCGACAATCGTTAATGAATCGGCAAACGGTAAACCAACAGCCTTAGAGATACTATCCGCCAGCGTAACCGTATCTGATAAAGCCTTATAGAACTCAGAGGTCTTAGCAAAACTATCCAATATATCTACTGAGTCGGCTTCAGCTAAACTCAAGCCCTTTGTTAAACTATCGGCTGTCGCAATTGAATCATTGATGGCGAGTAAGAAGTCAGTTATATCACTAATACTGTCTGTGATGCTTACTGTATCGGAAGGTGAACGAGCAAAAGCAGCAACCTTACTTATACCATCAGTCAAAGCCACACTATCTGATAATGACCGACTGAACTCTGCTACTTTGACAGGGCTATCCGCTATAGCCATAGAGTCGGATAGAATCTTCTCCCACGCTATCGCCCCTTCAAGCAATAACGCATCGCCAGACTCTAATAACAGAACATCTGTACCGACTTCTAACTCTAGTCTCGCCATAATTATTTTACCTTTAGTTTTGCTATAACTTCCTTGAGTTCATCTATCTCTTTGGCTAAATCTCTCACTGGTTTTGGTTCAATATAATCACTCGCCAACTTAATATCCGCCTGAAACTTTGTATCCAGTTCAGCGTGTGAGGTATTAAACACCTCTTGTAATTTTTTGTCCACAAGCCCAGCCCTTTTCATCTTATAAAAGTTGGTAGATAAGGTATCGTGGACTTTCTTTTTAGTGGTTGTAATCTGTTTTACAGTTAGCATTTTATCCTCACTTAATATAAGCTATAATATCGATTGTACATGTATGTGCGTCGTCTTCGGTACGCCATTCAATAACGCCACTAGTATCAGTTGCGACTAAGAAAGTGATATAATGACCAGCCCCGCCACCCTCACCAGTAGAAGCCCCTGCAGGGTTAGTAGTAACAGCGTAAAACTCGTCTGTATCTCCATTTTTTCTAACAGCTATCATTCTATTACCATATTGAGAGCTGACTTTAAGAAATACTAAAGTAGCCTGACTTCCAACTGTACCTGATAAGTCAAGGTCTGTCCAAGTATTAACCATAACATCGGCATATACCTCAGTTTGAGCTACTGTAAGAGAAGCACCGCCAGTAGGAACAGCTCGTTCTTCAACAGTAGCTCCAGTTCCTACCCAGTATTTCTCATCGGTCATAGCTGGCAACTCTGCTGTAGTAACCCTTGTTCCTTTTATCAAAGCATCACCAGCAGCAGCAGGAGCAGCGAAGGCAGCCTGTCCCTGAGCATCCCTGACCACAATCTTACTAGCTGTTGCTGCCGAAACCGCACCGTGAGCATTTGCTACATTATTATGGGTAGTTATATCAGCATCCACTTCAGCGGCAGTTTGAGCAGCGTCAGCAGTAACTTTCACATCATAGACGGCATCATGGGTAGGAGCTTTGGTACCTCCATTTGTTATAGCCCCTGCTTGAACTGATGCGGCCTTAGCCTCAGCGTCAACAATATGCTGGTCGTCTGCTAGTTGACCACTTAATCCAGCTACACTAATCTCGTCAGCCCCGCCATTCTGATGTCTCGTTTTGTGTGCTAACTCAGCCTTTGATGCCAATAGATTGGCTAACGTAATACGCTTGGACTCCGCCGCTTCTGCTTCTGATACATCACGAATATAGATTTCATCAGTATCAGCAGGAGTGGCAGCTAGTTCGGTTAAGGCACTAAGTTTTGTATCTGCCATTATTACTCCTTAAGATGTTGGGCGGTGTTACCCGCCCATAATTATTTAACTAGCTCCGAAAGTCGGTAGCCAAGTATTAACTGGCTCCAAACGAAACAGTCCACGTAATGACGAGTGAATCCCCTGCCCCTTTATTGATAACATCAAAGCTGGAATAGAACATCAGGGTTGTATTGTTAGCCGCCTGTAAAATACCCGCCTCTGTAATCGCCCCTGTGCCATCACCTGCCGCCCAAGTGCCTACATAAACAACATCATTATCAGCACCAGCAGCACCCTGTGTGGTTGACGTGAGGGAGTTCTGGTCTAGAGGAGTAGCAAGTCCAGTAGAAGCCGAGGTCTGCCCTGTACCAGTACCTACCGACATATACCCTATAGCTGTATCAGTAGAATCGCTCATCTGGTCGGCTACGTGAGCATCACAAAGCTCGGTAACTGTGTTATGAATTATCCGTTCGTCTTTGAGGAGACCATCCTCACCAAATAACTGAGCCTTAAATAGCCCCTTGATACCCATTTTACTTTTGAATTCTTGATTTTTTACTTGTAACATTCCTAACCTCCGTTTTTTTAATTGATTTCTTAGGCTTCCGTTCGTCCTTAATCTTGCCATCTGGACCAGTCAAGACCATATGAACCTTTTCGTTTATTCCCATTTGCTCTTTTATTTCTGTCATTAAAATGCTCGCTCCTTCGTTAATAGTAATTCCGCGCCATAAGGGATATTCGTGACGGTAACCCCGGTGACAACCTCCTCCCTGTGCTCATAGAGATGCCCAAGTATCAGCAGGATCGCCGCCCTCACGTTCGCGGGAACATCCCCTGCATCACCATACCCGGCAACGAACGTAATGCACACTCCGTTTGCCGGTCGCAGCTGAGTCACAGGCCAGACCTTATTATGATTAAGAATAACCCACCCACCGAACTGATCAATCGTATCAACATAATATTCCGTCGGTGCAATGATATATTCAACATCATCCGTATCGTAATATTTGATACTTTCAATCGACTGTAGTGGAGGCAAAGGAATTCTAATGCTGTTATTATCTGACCATTCATCCAGCCAGAGTTCCCATGTCTGGGTGATGTAAGCGCGGTTCTGGAAGTTCTCACAGTCCATACGAGCGGCGGTGATGATGATATTCAGCTCACCATCCTCAATCGTTGGCCCGGATTTCTTGATAACATTCACGCCAAAATCACAAGTGTTAACTGCTATCGTGGCCACAGCCCGAATGTAACGATACGCACCGGTATAAGCCAACTCCTGTACCGCGTTGTCATTATCCGTTGTAACCTGAGTAAATGCCCCGGTTACATCATTCCAAATAGCGCCGTTATTACTCTCCTGAAGTTTTACATCGACTGTGCCGCCGGCCCCGTTTGTTCCAGATATCAGATTAACCAGAACATCATACCCGGATACCTCAATGGCAGAGCCTTGCAGAGTATATGAGGCCGCTACAATATGGTCGCCCGGCGCAATAGATATCTCTGTCGCGATGTCATCCGCCAAGTCCTCACTGTCAATCCGCAGATGTAATTTAGCAACACTGAGGCTTATTGGTTCAACTGTTGGTGCTGTATTTATTTTTAATCCCATATTATCTCCTGTTAACCGGTTTGCGCATGGCGTTTTCTGGAGGCTGGATTGATGTTGTCTCGGCATTCTGTCGTGAAAGGAATCTTAACAGAGAGAACTTTAGTCTTTTCTTTTTAACGGTTTCTTTTTTCATAGTTATCAACTCCAGTCAAGGGGAGAAACCACGTGAGCCTCTCCCCCTGAATTGGAATCGAGAATTAGTGTCTTAGTGAGCTATCTGGAGCATCACGAATGGAGCAGCCTGGGTATGCGTCGAAGTCTCAGCCAACACAAATCCGGCGTACTGATCCGACACATAAGCGTCAGCGTTCTCAACGTCCAGCGATCCGTCGTGTCTCCAATAGAGACCAGTTGCACCCGCGATACCACAAGCGGCCTGTGGGGATGCCCAACATGGACCCCATACCTGCAACCACATATAGTAAAGCGCAGCGGCCGCCGTAACCATCGGCACACCCACTACGGGATGCCCGATTACGCTATCCTGCACGATGTAGGACCATATATTCTGCATTGCCTCACCGGAATCCGACACGGTAAGAGCAAGTGTCAGAGGGCTGTCAAGAGTGAACGTTACCTGGACACTACCACCTGCGATGCAAGCAGTATTCCCGGCAATACCCCTTCGCTGTGGAGTATCTGCGCCGGACGTGAAGAAGATAATCTCTCCACCCTTGAATTCATCAACAGCAATAGCACCCGTGCCAAGTGCGCCATCAGTGGCGGCAATCGACATGGTAACGGTCTTGTCCCCTATTGCAGCGGCAGCGTATACGCTGGCGAATGCCAACCCCTGGAACAGTCCGTTCTTGACTCCCAGCCCTGTTGAGGCTATAGCCCCGCCTGTTTTGGCCAAAGCGAACGCCTTGCCCCCGAGAAGCATGATATCGCCAACATCATATCCGCTTGGTTTAACAAGCGAAGCCGCCGCATAAGGAACTCCCGATCCATGGCGGACCATCGCCTCCCCTACGTTTGGCATGTGGGCTCTGTGAATTTTTGCAACCATTTTGTTTTACCTCTTTTACTTATATTTTTGATAGGGGGAGGCTCCTCACCTCCCCATCAAAGCTGTGTTTATGTGTTGTTATCAATTGCCCTGAAGGCGTCAGGTCGAACCACACCACCGCCAACACGGAAGTACGCCAAGAACCCGATAAGTCCGGATTCCGCATACAGCTCGTCGAGCCGTATGATACTCAGACCCATGCGGTCGACAATGGTATAACCGGCTTTCCAGTTGCCGAAGAGGCCAACGATGGACAGGTCGGTGTTGGTTGATGCGGGAACGATCATATCGCTGGAGTTATTCATCGCGTAGCCGTCAAAAACTTTGGCAGGGCTACCGATCACATTGGGGTTCCAGAGATAATTCGAAGTAGCTTTGACTTTTCTCAACACGCCCTCGGTTGTCGGATGGAGCATAAATGAAGCCCCAGCCTTGTATGCAGCAGGGAGAGCATATTCAACGTTGATCAGGTCATCGGGGACGATGGTATCAGCGGTGATAAGATCAGTCTGGCTAGTTATGATATCGGCATCCAGAGTTACCCCGTCCGGTTCACCATACGCATGCCCGCGACCATTCATGAAAGCAGCTGCTTCTACCTCGGCTTTTTTCTGTGCAAAGGCGTCGGTGATTACCTGAGCAAGGATGTCATCCGAGTCCATCAGCTCATCCCTGCCGATTTTCACCAGACCTGACAAATCTTCTGTGTAGATATAATCCTTGGAAATGACAGGAGTAGTTTCAGTGACGAGTGCCCCAGTTTCCAACTTCCCCCATGCCATGTTTACGTCAGTAATGGACCGGCGCGCAACCTTATCTCTGGTTGTCTGGCGGACATTGGCAATCTGGCGGATGACCGAATATTGGGGGGTCGCCTTATAGATTTCACTGTCCAGGTCTTCAGGCATCATCTGTAAGCCGTTGGTATCCTCTACCAAAGCACGCTGCTCCGGGTTCATACCTGCCACACCATGCCTCAGGTAGCTAAAAAATGCCGCCCGTTTCTCGGATGTGCGGTCCTCGCCATGAGGAGTTACCGGGTTCTTTGCCATTTCAAGGGTCTGGATGTGCTCTTCCCGGGTAACGTCTTCATCCAATTCCCGGATGTCGGTGAGCAGTTTATCGACTGCGACCTTCTCATCCGAGGTCAGGTTGCGGTTTTCTGTTTCCGCGAGCTCCGTGACGCCCCTGGCTTCCAGAACCATGGCGCCTTTCCGTTGTTTCAGTAATTCAATGTTTTTCATATTTCTTCTCCGTAATATTTAGTTAAAGTTCCGCTATCGCAATTTTCCGCTGATACAGATCCAAACTCTCATCAGCCCCCTCTTTCGGAGCAGGCCCCAGATCGTCCGGGTTGTTTTCACGCGGAATGGATTTGTTTATAATTTCACCGGCCTCCGCCAGCACTTTCAGTTCATCACTATCCAGCTCTTCCCCCGATGTCCGTTTAGCCATCGCCTCGGCCACGACCTCATAATCAACACCGGCCTTGTCCAGCAAACTCCGGACCTTGACATCGGTTTGTGTATAGGCAGGAAAGGTCACAGGACTCACATCATAAAGCCTCGCCTTAATCACATGGCGAACTATCTCGTGTTTTTTATCGTCAAACATAGCCATAAGGGCGTCAAGCGAGCTTTTCTCTTCCCCATCCACCTCCCAGCTCTCCCCCTTCTTGCCGTCAATGCGGAATGCAAATGACATCTGACTGATATCCCTCCTCCCGATACTGACCATTAAATCTCTGGCATACTGGGTATCCGGCGGGTCAATCTCAATTGCCAAACCCTTTGCGTCTTCTTCCATGGTCAATGTCTTGGACCTGTTCCGGCCGAGGATGTAATTCGGGTCGTGGTTAAACAAAGCCCTCACATCATCGCGCTTGACCGCTCCGGTAAAAGCCCCCTGGTCAATAGTTTCACGGAATCCCCCCAGGTCTTCACTCAATTTGTCGAATACCGCAGCGTGTCCTCTTATCTTTTTAGAGTCACCTTCACCCACCCTTATCTCCAGTGAGTCAAGTTCGAATGTCCTGATTTCATTTTTCATTTCTTATCCCTCTTTGAGTTTACTAACTTTGTTAGATTCCCAGTCAACCAATAAGGATTCCGCGAATTCAATATTGAAACCTTCCAGTGACCTCTTGGAGTCTTCTATGTACTCTCGGGTATATTCAGCAGCCCCATCACCCATGACGGGCTCGAGCTGCCGTTCAATGTACTCAGGGAAGTCCCGGTAGAAATCACTCAGCCAGACGTCAAAGGTATCCGGTTTTTTAGTCGCTCGCATAATGTTCTGCTTTTCACGCTCTGCAATCCTTCTGACAACATCAGTAAGCAAACCCCTGGATGCTCCCTGACTTGTCGGTTTCTTAATAAACTCGTCAATCTTATCCGCAGGCACCATGTTCCCCTGAATATAATAGCGATCACCTATTCCATTCGGCTCTGGGTTCATGTCTTCTTTCTCTCTGATCTGATCCGGCGTGATGGCTGATATATAAAACAGCTCTTTATAAAATGCCGCTCGTGATGCGGAATCGCCACGAAGCAAACCCTCGAGGGAGTGTTTGGTATATAGGCCGTTGAAACATAATCTCCGGTCATATTCCTGCTCCCAGTTCACAACCCACGGCAGCATGGTATCTGTTACGAATTCAATAGCCTGATGCTCGATGTTACTGTTATGAACCACAACACCATTAGCTATAAAAGAGTGTGTGCCTTCTACTTCAAGGTCATAAACTAATTCGGGGGATTGGTGTTCAATGGAAATAATGCGAGACAATGCACAACCGGTAATATTGAAATTTTTACCACCCCATCTCGGGTATTTTCTATTCTTCCTATTAAATGGTTTGCCGTTATTTAATCGTTCAATATACCTTGAATCATGTGAGCCTATTCGGGAGTTATCCTCAGGATTTGAACAGGTAAAAACATATTGCTTTAGGGCACATCTACGCCCATTTGGAAGCGTGGTAAAACCTTCTTGACATCTCAAATTGGTCACCGAAATGCCTAAACTTATACAGAGATGTCTAATTGTGGACAACATTTTTTCATTACATGATGAATAGCTAACCCGCCCATTTTTATCCACTGAGCCGTCGGCATCCAGAAAGCCACGTAAGAAGGCGAGTTTCAGTTCATCTGATAAACTGAATACCCACCCCGGGACTTGTTTATTGTGGGCAGTTCCGTTGAAACCCAGCACTGACAATTCCGCAGATGCCTTTACGGACGAAAAACGTGTACTGCGAGGTTGCTCTTCTAAATGAATAGACCCTTTATTATTCTGAAATTCTGATTTTATAACATCCCTATAATAGTCCATGTAATTAGCTGTCATTGCTCTGGCAATGTTTATGGAGTTTTTTGTCTTATTGCCATCGCCAATATACAATCCACAAAACTCCATAAAACCAATGGACGCCGTCCTGGTGGGTATGATGTTATTATTTGCATCAGGCAATTTGCTTAAGGAAATTAAAGTGTCCCCAATTTTTAAATCCCCTGCTGGTACCCACTCATTATGCCATTCCACATTCTGGTACCCACCAACACCAGGTTGAGGGCTAGAATACTTACGTCTCATGTATATTCGATGTTTCGAGTTAGCACGAATAGTGCGGTTTGTAGTTTTTATCTCTAATATTTCGTCTGTTCCGGTACAAGATGATTTATTTACTACGGACAAAGCCCATAACCCATCCGGATTAAGACTCCAAACTTTTTCACCAACTATAATATCGACAATGGACTTAGATCCTGATTCTGTAAATACTTCAACGTCTGCGGGTAAACAGAAGGTCGCGTGTAACAGATGCCCTATTTTATGAAGCTGCACTCCGTAAATCCGTGCGATATCCTCTATCTGAAACTGTCTGGTCTCGAGGAATTGCGCTTCGTTGGGGGGTATCCCAACCTTCTGATACTTCATTCCCTCTTCCAAAAGGATCAATCTGTTGGCATTACTCAATCCCGCATACTTTTCATTGACAGATTTGCGGAGGTTATCGGAACCTTGGGCGGTTAATTTACCCGGATGCTCCAGGATCCCGCCGACGTTCATGCCATTACCGAAAAAAGAGCCGCCGAATTGTTCGGCTGCTATTGATATTCCGATGGTTTCAGCATGTTGTCTAATAGGTGATAAGCCTCTCATGCCATCCGTACCAAGCCCCATAACATGTAAAATACGATATGGTTGCAGGTTTTTACTCTGCCCATTAACAACAACCTGATAATACAATTCCTTAGATGGTGTCCGTAGCGGCTGGCAACACCATGGGGGGATCGGCCACAAGGCTACCGGATTCCCAAAATTATCAAATTCAATTTCCGCATATGCATTTCCGTACAGACATATATGAGCCTGGGCGGTCTGTCTGAAGATATAAGATGTCTGTTCGGGGTTCGGGGTCCGGTGTAATAAATTATAGAGGGGAGAGTCTATCGCTTTGTTATGGCCACCGTCCGGCCTGTCGCGATAAACATGGAGTGGCATAGCCGCCAGTCCAGTGGAGAGCACTCTGATACAAGCCCACACTGCCGATGTCCGCATGGCTGAATCGGGACTAACAGATACTCCCGACCGCGTTCCACCGCCACCGAATAGCACTTTTTTTAATGTGAGAGAGCTCGCCCTCTTTTCAATACCCTGACTAATTATTCCCATTATCTACTCCTGGCTCCGGTGTATCCCCACCAGAAGAGCACCAGCCCAATTAATATGTAAGCTCCGGGGTGGTAGATTTGCCATACCCCAACAGCGACAAGGATAACGCCAGCGATTATACAGATATCATCTACACCAAACATGGCTGCTAAACGTTTCAATAGTTTTTTCAACCTTAATCCGGTCCCAAGTATTGCGCTCATCTTTGATTGACACTCCCCTGCTCTAAACATCAAGGTTCCTCATTTTTTAATCCAATAACTCAAAACGTTCTATCTGTCCTAACTCGTTATCTGAATACCTAGCACAAATATATCCATAACTATCTTTCTTAACGTCGAAAAATCCGTTCACTATTCCCAATAAGCCAACTTCAAAACCTTCTTCGGTTTTACCCACCTGAACGGTTGGATGGTCGGCTAATGCTTGGTTGCAGGATACACGATGGCCAATTAGTCGTGGTAATACAGTAGGGTCTAAATCGTTAATCTGATTCAACACCAATATCGTGTGCTCAAGCTGGACATTAAAGTGCATTTGCTGGACTTTTTCTTTGTCTATCTTAACCATTTTCCCCTCCTTTGAGTAAGACATCGAACCTCTCGGTTTTTTCAAAATACTTTTACACCCTCTGTCTCGTACACGCTTGGACCATTATCACCTGCATGTCGGATCGCCCTGTCCAGCGCCATAATCAATGCCACAATCCCGTCAATCCTCTGTGTGGCTTTGGACTTGTCGGGTTTGATATTCCCTGCCGGGTCCTGTGTGATTACTGCGTTATCGGCATTCCATCGTAAAACCGGGTTGCCCCCATGCACCAGGGCCCCGGATAACATCTGATTAACAAACTCCTTTGATGCCGGCGACATTGAAACATATCCCTGACGGAAAGGAGTCAGCAAGGGATGGCCCGTGCTTTGCTCCTTGTCGTTTATAGCAAAGCCGTCATCATGGAGGTCTCTGATTAACTTCACTGCCCCCCAAGGGTCATACGCGACCTCTTGCATATCGTACAAGGCGCGGTCATCGTTTAACTGTTTTCTGATAAAGTTATAATCAATTAAATTCCCCGGGGTGGTTTGAATAAATCCCTGCTTTATCCATCGGCTATAGGGGACCTTATCCTTCTTTTCCTTTTCCTCAGCCTTGCCCTCCGGTATCCAGAAGCGCATCAGGACCTTGTATTTATCCCCAACCGGGAACACATGGGCCAGAGCGGTCAGATCTATGCTGGTGGAAAGGTCCAGAGACGAGAAACACCTCTCCCCTTTGAGTTCTTCGACATTAATCTTACCGGCACATTTATCCCAGTCTTTGAGTTTTATCCATCGCATTGATTGCTTCACCCATATATTCAACCTTAGCTGCTTGAAGGTGTTCTCTTCCTCAATCTTCCGCTCGGCATCACGGAACGCATCCCGAACTTTATCAACAGTGATAATATGACCGAGTGAAGGGTTGACCTTGTACCAGTTATCCTCGCTGGTCCAGTCCCAGTCTTTCCCGGCCTCATCATCCGGTGGCCCGTAAATCACCGGGTAGAATGTCGGGTCCTCAATCGTTCCGTTTAGTATCTGCCGGGCCTTTTCGTGCAGGTCCCAGCAGATAGAGTTTCTGTCAATCCCGGCTGTGGTGATGATAAAGAATAACGGTTGCCTCCGGGCATCACCGGATCCCTTGGTCAGAACATCGTATAGCTGTCTGTTCGGGTGAGCGTGGAGTTCGTCAATCACTACACCGGAAACATTGAGACCATGCTTTGTGTTGACCTCCGATGATAAGGTTTGCATAAAAGCGTTATCGTTCAGTAACCAGATCCTCTTGCGGGAATCGTTAACCTTGCACCGCTTGGAAAGGAAGGGACTGAAGCGTATCATCTGCGCAGCTGCACCGTACACCAGCCCTGCCTGATCTTTATCAGCCGCCGCACAGTATACCTGGGCGCCGGGTTCGCTATCCCCGAATAATAGATACAGGGCAACCGCAGCAGAAAGCTCGGTCTTTCCGTTCTTCTTCGGGATCTCAATATAGACGGTGTTGTATTGTCGGAACCCATCCGGCCTCATGGTTCCAAACACGTCAGAGATTATCTTTCTCTGCCATGGTAGGAGTTTGAATTTCTGACACTTCCACTGCCCCGTTGTGAGTGACAGGTTCTCGATAAACCGGATGGCCCAGTCCGCCTTTACCTTATCGAAGCTTGTCATGGCTTTAACTGCGGTGATCATTTCCCCTTGTTCTCTATCTCCCGGAACAGTTCCTCCATCGGGTCCCCGTCTTTATCTTTGTGGGCCGAGTCAATACGCGACCGGGACACAGGAGTCATCCCGAATTCACACGCTGATGTATGAACCTGCTCTATCAATTTGTTTCGTATCGCGAGAAGGGGGTTTTTGCTTACATTCCCCGCCTTGGTTTTTAACAGATAGGCATTTGTGGCATCCCCACCAATTTCGAAAGCTTTGTTTGTGAGTTCATTGATTTTATTTTCAACCTCCACCAGCATCCCAACAGACTGACAATATACAGCCAGCTCCATGCGGTCCAGCTTGGTAAACAATCCCAGCCGACCCAGTTCAGAGGTAACCCTCTTCCATTCGTTTCGGGCTTGTTTGTTCAGCCATAACGGAGATATTGTCTTACCCCGAGGTTGAGGCTCGTTATAGTTGATACGGTTCTTGTTCGGCTCGCCTTCTTTTATTTTCTGTTTGGTAGGCCTTGGCGGTCTGCTCATTTTATTATGTCCTCTGTTGTTAATTCTGATTTATACGATGTGCCCACTTCCTCGATGCACACTTTAAAGCATTTGCCTTTCATCAAAACAAGTTTAATCGCTTGCGCTAAATCAGTCTCCGGAATATCTAATCTAACCCTTGCACCATCCCCACCAATTGAGATTGCTGTCTGAATATCCGGAAGAGATGCTAAGAACTCTATAATCATTCTGACCTTTTTTCCTTATTCTGTGATTTATCGTATAAAAGTTATCGCTCGGTACAGGGGAAATAGGCTGTGGAGATTGGATGCCCCTACCCTACTGGCTACGTGTTGTCATTTTATATTGCCAGTTGTCAGCGTATCCCCGCATATACGTGCCCTGTTGTCCTATTTATTGCCAGACGAAGTAAACCTGCTCCCGTGTCTTTTCTCATGACAGGCGTTACAGAGGGAGACAAGGTTACTGGACAGGTTATTGTGGGGGTTCTCGTCAAGGTGGTGGACCATCGTTGCCGCCGTTACTATCCCCTCGCAGTCATGGCACAAAGGGTGTTCAGCAAGTTGCCATCTCCTAACCTTAACCCACTGACTGTCATATCCGCGTGACGATGGACTCCCCCTGTCCTTGTCGTACTGCCGTTGGTGGTGCTGCGCTAGGTGGATGTGGTTCGCGCAGTAGCCACTCCTATCACTGGTATGGTAAGGACACAGAGGATAACGGCATGGGCGCTGTGGTTTGGTTGGCATCTCATCACCATATATACAAATAGCCACTTGCGTGGCTTAATACACAATGGCCGCCAGTCGCGATTAGGCGATTGTCTGGCGGCGTATGTTCTAAAGGAGGGCACCAGCAGAACTGTGGGCATGGATATCCCACATAAAAAGAGTATCATAAACAATAATAGTTTGTCAATCCCCACTGTTTTGAGACTAAACGTTTAATGCATTTTATTTTAAGAAATATCAAAAGCGACAATTGTCGTTTTTTTGTTGCTGTTGGTAGCGCCATTTGCGATAAGGGTCTCTACGCCGCCTTACCCCGCTTATGTAGTTGATAGCACTCTTCGCTGCCGGGGCCAGCTGGCTATATGAGTTCAGCCCCTGCTGGACTTCGCTGACCAGCGTTTCACCATCCCTACCACACCGCTCCAACCTCCACGTTAGTTCGGCGTGTATCTGTATGGATGTTTCAAAGGGGGCGTGAAAGTTCCGGCTATGCTGGACCCGGGGAGTATCAGTGTATCCAGTGGTATTGACTGGCCAAACAGTACCATCTAATGGCAGTAGATTCTCTATAAGCCAGAATATCTGGGTCCGGCAGAAAAATATCATATTGGGGAGATAATACTCGGCCATGAAACAGGCCAATACTCCGGAGCGCTGCTTAACCTTGAGATACCTCCTGCAGGTACTACACTCGCCCATTATGTCACCTGCCGGGGAGAGCGTGGGCTTTGTCTCATGATCCTCCCTATCTGGTCCACCTTTTCGAGTTCGACATGCAGTGACACACCGGCGTCAGGGCTGCGCGTCATGGACAGGCGGTAACCGTATGTGTCGAACTGGTACTTTCTAAGAGCCGCCTGTTCTTCTGGTTTTAGTATCCAAAATAGCGCTATCATGCTTTCACCTTCCTTCGCTTTGGTAGCTTCACCAGTATGTAGGTGCCATCCTTCACACACAGGTCAAAGCCCTGGCTGTTATAATACCCCACAACGTGTGGCACAAACCACTGGCTGAATTCAAACATGTAGCACTGAGGTAGGAACACCCGCCCCTGCACTTTGAGATGGCACCGCTGGCAGAGCGAAGCAAGGTTCCACAGGGCGCAGTTCGACTTGTTATTGTCCAGGTGGTGAACGGTCAAGGCATAACCGTTCTGTGGATCGTGTTCATGCCCACACCGCTCGCATTTCCAACCGGCCGCTTCTTTAATAGCCGTAGCGATTTCTTTCCAATTATCCGGATATTCCCCGATATGTTTCATTCCCCCCCCTATGGGTTATTCTCTTAGAACAGCATTAATCTTATCCAGTGTTTCTGTCAGTGAATAAGCACTATGTTTAAACATTGGAACTTTAGAGTGCTTAGCACACTTCTCACTCCCTAATTCATTGTGTTCCTCCAGCCTTACTACATAACCATTTTTAAGCCATTCCTTTAATTCGGACAAACAATAATCGCCATCTATCTCCAACATAATAGCTACCACACACCCACACTCTTCACGCCCAACATACATTTTGCTCATACCTTCACCTCCATTCTATTAATAAATTCCAACCATGTGTCATATCGCCGCACTTGTGGTAAACAATGAAATACATTCTCCCGAGGTCCAATCACTATTAATGATTTCCCCCAGGCAATCGCCATACCAAATTCGACATGCCGGCCCCCGCGCTTTGCGTATGCCTCAGGTCTTTCGCTGAATAGAATAATAGTATCTGCTTTCTTCAAATCATCATAATCGTCTCGGGCAAACGAAGCTGCCAACATCGACACCCCGGCTTCAGGATGATTGGCCACTTCCACCTCGTGCGCCCCTTCGTGCAACTGATGATCCCCACCCAACCACCGGCAGCTGACAATATAATCCATGTCCCTCAACTGTTGAGCATAACCGGCCAGCTCCTCCCGTCTGTCATATCGCCCTGCAACGTAAATTACCTTCATAGTAGTATCCCTCCTTTTTATTCTCCCTTTGTAATGTCCCCTGTAGAATCACAGTCAACAACAACACTGCTTATTGAGTATCCGTCTTCGGCTATCTCTCGTGCTTCATCCACTGAAGAAGCCTCTACTTCTATATACCCATCAATGGTTACTTCAACTTTATATTTCATTTCGACTCTCCATGCTTCCACTCAACATGTCTTTTTAGTGCATCTAGGGTATAACATTCAAGACCACAATGTGGGCAGATAGTAATTAGTTTTTCCTTCTTGGCCATTGGATTATCCCTCCTATAATACTGCTTTAATCCTCCTTTATCTTTAATTTTATCTGGTCTATAACCTAATCTCTATCTGCTTTGGCTATTGCTACATCCCTAGCCAGTCTACATACTGTGCCAGATTGTGCTTTAACCATATACATAATATCTCTTATTGATAAATGTTTGTTATTTAAGTGTGTGGGTGATATTACCTGCTTAACGCCAAAGTTCAAAGCATTGGATTTGAATGGGAATTTTGTAACTACCAGTAAGCCAGCATACGGATAAAGACTTTCGCATATGTTAACAGCATTCTCCTCCATTTCCACAGGAACCGCAAAGTAAAACTTGTAAACTGGCAGTTCATTGTGGCGATTAGAGAAAAACCAATGCTTACGTTTTTTTATATCTTGCCTCATATCAGCACAACTTATCTT
>Ga0075122_10001568_pt1 | contig 16116 bp, 16 predicted proteins | sample AntAceMetag02UKB_FD_69790 | JGI IMG/M metagenome (GOLD analysis project Ga0075122, IMG submission 69790) | Saline lake microbial communities from Ace Lake, Antarctica - Antarctic Ace Lake Metagenome 02UKB | ecosystem: Environmental > Aquatic > Non-marine Saline and Alkaline > Saline | place... | reverse complement strand
CCAAATTGAGAAAAATCGCTATCCGCTTTTTTTCACGATTCTTGAAGCGGCGAAGCGTGGTGGTATTTTTCCGGCAGCAGCAGCAGCAGCATCCGAATTTTTCGGGCAAAAATTTCTGGCTGGTAAAATCGCTTTTCCTGAAATTGCAAAATTGACTGCAAAAAGTTTGCAAAAAGTTCAACAAAAACCGGCGAATTTGAAAAATATTTTGGCGACTGTAAATTCTTTCCAATGAAAATTTCAGCAATTTTACTCGCGGCGGGAAGTGGAGAGAGACTCAAAAATTCAACTCCGAAAGCTTTTGTGAAAGTTAATCAGCGGGAAATGTTTTTACATTCACTAGAAGCTTTTGAGCGACATTTGGGTATTGGTGAGGTAATTTTAGTCGTTGCGCAGAGTCAGGTTCCTGAAACGAAAAAACTGACGGCGGCTTTCAAAAAAGTCAAAAAAATCGTGAGTGGTGGTGCGACCCGCATGGAGAGTTTGCGTAATGGTTTGAAATGGACAAAAGGTGATTTCATCCTTTCTCATAATGCAGCAAATCCTTTCGTGGACTCGCAAGAAATTTCACGCTGTTTGAAATTAATTCCGAAGTGGCAAGCGGTAGGAGTAGGGAGGCGAGCGAGCTCTACTGTTCGTTCAGAGAATAAGACTCTTGATCGTAAAAAGATTTGGCTGATGGAGACGCCACAGATTGTGGAGCGAAAAGTTTTGGAGCGAGGTTTAGACATCGCGAAAAGGGGGAAAATCGAAGCGACGGATGAGCTTCAGTTAGCCGAATTAGCTGGCGAGAAGGTGAAGGTTATCGAGGCGAGTGAGGGGAACTTCAAGATTACCGACCCATCTGATTTGGAAAATTGCTCTCTGCTCACTGATCCCTGCTGCCTGAGAACCGGCTTAGGGGTTGATTCGCATAGGTTTTCAGAAGCTAAAAAGTCCTTAGTTTTGGGCGGAATTCAGATTTCTAAAAATGGTGGACTGGAGGGAAATAGTGATGGAGACGTATTGCTTCACGCACTGACAAATGCGATTTCCAGTGCACTAGGTGGTGGCTCACTTTCGATTTTTGCTGATTCTATTTGCAAACAAGGTATTACAGATTCGAAAAAGTATTTAGCGGTAATCGTAAAAGAAATGCGATCAGAGAGTTTCGAAATTGGAAATATCTCGATTGCGACAGAAGGCAAGAAGCCAAAGTTAGAAAAACATTTTCCGAAAATTAAAAAAAGCCTGGCGAAACTTTTGAGTGTGCAGGTCTCCCAAATTGGTATTACGGCGACGACAGGGGAGGAGCTGACGAGCTTTGGCAGAGGAGAGGGGGTACAGGTGTTTGCGATTGTGTTATTAAATAGCTGTCGCTAAAATTTTATAATTTTATAAATAAATTATAAATCTTAATTTTTAAAAATTATGCGGGTAAAAGCTTTTGCCAAAATTAATTTAGGCTTACGAGTTTTCGCGAAGCGCAAAGATGGTTATCACAATATTGATACGATTTTTGTGAGGGTCGGGATTTTTGACGAGCTTGAATTTCGCTTGCACCGTGGTTCTAAAATCATTCTTAAAACTGAAAATGCCAAAATTCCTCTAAAAGAAAATCTTGTTTGGCGGGCGGCGTGGTTGCTTCAAAAGTTTTCTGCCAAACCGGTCGGTGTCGACATTCTGCTTAAAAAAAGAATTCCAATCGGCGCTGGGCTGGGTGGAGGGAGCAGCGACGCAGCGACAACTCTGAAAAGTCTGAATAAATTGTGGCAGCTGAAGTTGAAAAAGACCAAATTGCAAAGTCTGGCGGCTAGTCTTGGCTCGGATGTTCCGTTTTTTCTCGAAGAGGGGATTCAACGCGGTTGCGGTCGGGGGGAAATTTTAAAGGAAATAAATTTGCCGAAAAATTTGCCGAAAAATGTTTTGCTTGTCGTGCCGCCGATTCAGATTTCAACCAAAAAAGCTTTTGCCGAAATTAAAAATCGGAAATCGGAAATCGGAAATCGGAAATTTCGCAACGATTTTGAAAAAGTTGTTTTCAGGCAGTTCCCAGAGTTGCGAAAAATTAAAAATCAACTCACTAAAAATGGCGCCAAGTTGGCGAGTTTGTCGGGTAGCGGGTCAGCGATTTTTGGTTTATTTAAAAAACGACCGGATGGTGAGATTATTCAAAAACTCGAAAAATTCGGCTCAGTTTTTGTCGCGAAAATTCGGGGCTAAATTAGCCGCCGCAACCACCGCAGCTTCCGCAGCCGTCTCCGTCGCCGAATGAGCAGCATCCGCCGCCGCAACCACCATCAAGAGTTTTCATAGTAAAAAGTTAAATGAAAAACAGGAGGTAGTTTAGCAAAACATTTGTCTGGAAACCAATCATTTGTGGCAGCGTAGAGACGCGATTCATCGCGTCTCTGTTGTCTTGAACTTTGATTTGTATGAAATTTATCTGATTACTATGACTCACTGTCTTGCAAGATGGTTTGATTGCTATTCAAAACTGTCGACTAATTGGTCGATATTCTTACTTAAAACTTCATCTAGTTTGCGACGCCTAGTTAAAAGTTCTTCAATTTTTACTCGGACATGTTCCTGAACTTTATTAGATTCTGGAGAACCGTCAGAAATAATTCCTGCAATATTATATTTCCGGCAAATACCACCACATCTTCGAAAGAATAAATCCTTATTTGCGCCTTTATATTCTGGAGCAGATGTATCTAGACAAGCAAGCGTATTTGATACTCTCCAGACTGTTTTACGTAGGCTCTTGTTATCATGGCCTAATTTATAGACTAATACTCGATTATGAAGTTGCTCATCGTGAAAATCAATACTATTAAACTCTTCTTTACATCCATTTAACCTACTTAATTCGTCATCGACTGATATAATTTGAGCACGCACAAGTGTTATCACCGCCTCAGGTGGTAATTTCGCACCTGGGTCAGCCTTTTCAAATGCTTTGACGAGACTTTCAGCAGAAAGTTCAGACATAAAAAATGAAATTAATCTCCAATTTGGTCAACCACAGCATTTATAAAACGTAAATAAATATCTTCCAATTTCTTTCTTTCTTCGAGCTTGAGTTGTAGAACTTCTTTTGCTTTAGCAGAAACCTGGTCGGAAGTTATTTCAGAGCCAGTAAGGAAAGAAGATACATTGACCTTGCTACACTCACCTGAGCATTTTTGCGGAGCTAGTTTATGATTTTGAGTTACTTCAATCTTGCTGAATTTTATGAGAACTTCCCCTGCGCTACTAAGACTGCCACATCCAGGATCTTGATTTGAGCTCCCGTATTTTTTTTCAACCAATTCTTCTTCTTGTCCAACATGCCTAGTTGTTTTTTCGGAATCCGCGATTATTGTGCAAGGGCTAGATAAAAATTGATCTCGGCTTACAACGCTATATTTATTTTTACTTGGTCGCCAACGGAAATATTTTTTTGTTGCAGATGGGGCATCATAAGGATAATCATAAGCATAAAAATCGTTTCCACCGCCTGGCTTAAGGTTGCCCTGTATAAATAATTTGGATTGGAATCTTCTTAGTCCTTCTCCCGTTACCACTAATTCAATGCCAACCTCTTTGCTTTCATTAATATCCATGCCAGTTGGAGAGTTGGCAAAAGTTAGTGTGCATTTCTGCAATTTCTCAATATCCTGTGTTATTTCTTCAATTTTTCTTCGGATTATTGGCTCAATTAATTCTGGCTTTATTACTGTAACCGCCTGACTTTCCTCCATTCCTTCCATTAGCCTAACTAGATTTTCAGCCGAGAGTTCGGGATTTTTTTTATCAGGCATAAATAAAAAGAATTAATTCCCTTCTTGTATTTTGGCTATAGTCGCGTCCATTAGCCGATTAAAAACAGCTTCGTATTTTTCGCGTTGTCGACGGGCTAGATCAAGTTGTCTTTGGTGTGTTTCTATTTTTAGCTTACCGGCTTTTGAAGAATCTTCTTGCAAAATCGCGATAAGAGCTAAAGCTGTTTGCTCTTCTTCCGATGCCCCATCAATACTTTTTCTTAAAGAGTCCATCATTCGGTCTGGCTGCACGACCAAAACAGTTTTTTGCTCACCATCTTCCGTGTTTTGCACGAACTTAGTGACTAAATCCATGGCATCGACTTTTGGACCGTTTTTATCAGGCATAAAATTAAAAATTATTTGATAAATTCTTGAACAATCGGAGCAAGAAATGGGTCAGTGAGCATAAGGGTGATATGAGTAGCAGCTATGTGGCAGATTCTTTTTTTCTTATGTTGAGCTAGGAGGCAGATTGCTTTTACAAATTCCCGAGCAGTATTGGTATTACCAAGCTCTGCCGAGACTCTGGCAATTTCAACCCAGATATTCAGATTTTTTTGGTCTAAGGAATGAGCTTGTTTGAGTAAGCTGAGGGCAGCTGGTAAGTGGCGTTCAAAACCTTCGATCTTGGCTAATTGTAGTAAATTGACCGCAGAGAGACTGTTTTCTCCACCTGCTTGGGCATATTTAGCCCCTGTATGGAAAAAATCTTTTGCTACATCAGACTCACTAGCTTCGAGGCTCATCAGCCCAAGTGAGGTATGGTTTCTAGATTCGCCAGGGTTTTCAGTCAGACTTTCCTCATACATTCGAATGGCGGTCTTGGGGTCATTGGCTCGACGAGCTTTTTCACCGATGCTCCATGTTTCGAATGCTCTAGTTTGGCGCGGATTGCGTAAAGCATGACTTATTGATTGGAGCTGAATCATTTTCTCTCGGTGCATCCAGAGTGCGAGAGCTTGCATATCATCAAGCTTGTGAAATAACTGTAGTTTAAAGGTGACCATTTCGTCCGTCATATTTTGGATGTCCAAACTAATTTCTCCGAGACCTTCGACAATATCGCTGTGCATCGCTCCGATTGATTCATCAATGCCATGGAGTTGGACATTAGCGATTGCAAGATGTTGGCGAATTGCTTTTTGAACCTCATGGCTATCACCAAGCTGTTGGAGCAGCGTATTTCTTTGATTCCACGCAAATTCTGCTTCTTGGTTTAGCGTTCGCAGTTCACGAGTTTGTAGTTGGTTTTCCTGAAGAGCTTGTTGACCAAAATAGCCAACATCACTAACAGTTCTTGCAAGGTCTCTTTGCCCATCAATTAGATTATGAAGAGCTGGGGTAATTTCACGAGAAACCTCATAGCCAATACCCGATAAATCTACGTTTACGGGAGCGGGCGGAGGAGGAGAATACGGGACTACAGCTGTGCTACTAGGAGAATAGCGGTCACTAAGCATTTGGTCTCTATTTTTCTTCAATGTCGTAGCAATCTCTTCTGAAGCACGCACACCACGTTCATCCAAACCCAATGTGGGATTATATTTAAGCCCTGTAGCGAACTCTTTGGCGAGACCATTTATGAGCCCCATAAAAAAAGATGAAAGGTTCTCATTTTGACCTTTAAAAGATGGTTCGTCAACAGCTGGAATTCTAGATTTAATCCAAATTTAATAAAACAAATCGGCTACTGGTGCAGGGTTAATACTCCACTTCAAAAATTGTAATTTTGTAAAAGGGGGATTGGGTGGGAGATATGGATTTAGTCAGAAAGGAGAGGAATGATGCTCTATGTGATTAAGAATATTAGCTTTGTTTTTCATTAGCTACTTCCAAAGCATCTGCGAGAAGTTCTGGAAATTCGATTGTAGTTCCAGTATCTTCAGCTTTCTTTACGTATTCTCGATAAATATATTCAGGCAATCCTATTGGGTCTGCTTTCTGTAATTCTTTCTTGTAGCCTTCTGAATTTTGAAAAAGGCTGACAGTAGAGTGAATTGTTTCGTAAAGTTTTGTCGGGCTGATTTTTTTGATCATTCTTCGAGTCCATTTTTTATCAAAGCCCCTTACGCCTTTTATGTGACTTAAAAGAAATTTAGGGTTGATTTGGTTGTCCCTACTATTATTGTAAGCTTTTAATACGTCTTTCACAGGAGTTTGTAACAGTCCCATCAAAGCCTTGGCATCTTCGCTATTTTCAACGATTTTTTCAATATGTTCTTGTTCTTCGGTAAACTCTTCTGGCTTTTCGGCAGGTTCAGTTTCTGTAGTAAGTGCAGATTTTGGCATCAATGTTTTTTTGAGCAATAAAGCGCCTCCACCAAGCAATAAACCGCCTGTGGCTAAGCTTTTGATTGCACTATCACCAGCCATTATGCCCTTCAACCCTTTCCAAACTGCTTTGACACCCTTGAAAACTACGAAATATAAAAGTAAGCCAGTGCCAGCCATTTTTACATAGCCCGCTGTGCCTTCCTCTTTCCATTGATCAATTTTTTTGAATCCGTTTTTGAGAGTATCGGTGAGGAGGTCTTTACCGACTTTTTCGCTGACTTTAGCTCGTTCGATTTTTCCTTCTTGACGGATTTTTACTTGCCCTTGGAGTTTTTCAGCAAAGACTTTGATGAATTCAGATTTTTTATCTGGGTCTTTATTCTTCAAGTAAAAGTCACAGCTCGTTTTGAGATCTGCAAATGCAGGATTTGCAAAAATCTTTTTGAGATCTTTTTCGGCAGTTTGGATATTAGTACTCCAAAGACCGAAGTTGATTGGCTCAGGAAGTTTTTGCCCCTCTTCTAAAATCCACGATTCTACGCGTGTGGAGAGAGCAGTGTCTTTTTTAAAAACATTCGTTTCGACTTCTTTCTTAAACGTTTCTGGTGAGTTTTGGCTAGCCATTGGAAGTTAATTTTTCAAAAAGCAGTTCGGTTTCTTCAGTGATGATTTCTTGTGAATTTGGTACATTGTGAAAAAGTGTGACAAAAAATTCATCCATATTATTAGTAGATTCCATTTGCTCGGTGAGTTTCTCCTTGTGGTCTTCGTCGAGATGAGAGAGTAGGGTGTTTATGATTCGACTCATTAGCATTTCTTCGAGCTGCGCGCGAAGTATTTTTCTACGGCTCACGGGGAGATCAGTCAATCCCATTGCCTCAATTGTTTGAGTAGCGAAATTCGTGATGTCGATTTTAGTTTTTAGCATTTTGTTTTATTAAGAAGCGTAAACTTCTCGGAAGGCTTTGAAGAAAGAAGTGCGAATAGTCTTTTTTTGGATATCTTCCTTCGCCCAATTGAAGGCACCAGTTGTTTTTTTGGCTACTCCGCCACCGACAGTGCGAGCCAGTGTACCTACTTTTTCCTTAAGTCCCTTAGTCTTCTTCCATGTTTTATTTCTTTCTGCGATACTTGCGAGCAGATTAGAGTTCTCTCTTTTTAGCGCCTCACCAGAAAAATCTTCCATCTTCATTTTTGCTGAAGCATTCCCGATTTTTTCGGCTTGTGCGAGGAAGTGTTTGTTTTTTGGATCATCAAGCGCTGCTGTGTCTATATTATCTTCAACTTTCAGTCCATTACGCCTGCAGATGTCTACTTTGGCGAGTTCGACTTCGAGATTAGTGAAAAGTTGGCGAGGACTCATGGGCTCACGAGGAGCCTTTTCTGCTTCTCCTATTTGCAGATTTATATTTTTCTTTTCTTTTAGCTCAGAAACGATTGTTTCGACGAGCTTATTTGCACTTGTAATGTTTTTTTCGACTTTAGCTGACTTCAATGTGGATTCTCGGCTCTTTTTAGCTTTTTCTTGGATTTCAGTATTATTTTTGAGTTGCGTGATTGTACCCTCAAGTGCTGTAACTTCCCCTCGTACTTGAGTTGCACGAGTGTCTAATCGGTCTTCTTTTGCGCTTAAGTCTTTACGAGCTTCACGTGCATAAATAGCTTCATCATTTTCTTTCTCGATTTCCGTTTCCCTGCCGCTTGCATCTAGGATGGTAGATGTTTTGGTAGATTTTGAAAGGGCAGTGCGGTTAAGTTTCTCGGACTCTAATATTATTTTTTCTTTTTCTTCTTCAATTTTTCGCAATTCTGCCTCTTTCTTTTCCAGCTTCGCCTTTGATTCGGTAAGTGAGTCTTTTGCTCTTTCTAGTTCGATTTGTGTACTTTCCACTTTTGCGCTTTGATCTCCTAGTTGTCCTTCTAGCTGATCACTCAGTGTGTCCTCAAGATAATTTAAGCAAGCATCTATTGTTTCGGCATCTCCTGTTTTTAAAATATCTAGTGATATTTTTGTGGCATTTAAAGTAAGTCCTGGAATTCTATCTAAAACTTCTTCTAACTCTCGAAAAGGAGTTTCGAACTCTTTATCTAATTCGCTTGTCTGTTTATTTAAGTTGGTAACTTTTTCATTTTTGCCAAAATTAGTTCTTACATCACTAGTTTCTTCACCATTCAAAATCTTACGATAATTTGGTGACTTCAAATGAAAAAGTAAAATTCGCATTTCTTCACTTTTCTTCCAGCCAGCTAATTCCGAAGAGGGAAGGAGTTTAGGTAATTTTTCGTACCCACGATGCTTGAAGTCATTTATTCCTTCAGCTTCATTTATTTCAGCACTTTCCAGCCAATTAAAATTATTCGCGAGAGTATCGGCATCGATTACATGTGCAAAAACCAGTTTGTTTTTTTCTTCTTGACGAGTTTTCTCCTGTTTATCACGTAATTGCTCAAGTCTTATTGCTTTCTGTTTAAGCTTTGGTGATGATTTATTATTAATCTTCCGAATTTCCGCATCTAATTTTTCTGGAGTACCGTATTTATTCATCGCTTTATTCAGCTTCCGTTCTTGTTTTTCAGGGTCTATCCTTTCGATTCGAGCGATTTCAGCCCGTAGCTCTTCTGTTACTTTTGCGTCAAGCAGTTGGGCAGCCTCATTCTCTACATGATGAATCTGATCACGAGCTTCAAGAGTTACGAATTTTTTAGCTTCGAGAGTTGACTCATCCACTTCACTTACTCCATCAGCACCATAATATTCAGTACCCAAAGACTTCTCTCGAAAATGCTTGAGGTATTCTTGCTCAGACGCTGAAAGACTTTCTGTAGCAGGGATTGAATCATCATCTTGGTGTGTTTCTTTTAAACACAACCTCTTTTCCCACAAATAAGGCTCATTTCTTCGAAAATGAAAAATTTGTTTCCCCATTTATTTTTGATTCATTTTTAGTTTTGATTTTCATATTATTTTACCAAAAAACGACTCAAAAAGCAACTGACTTATGCAGTTTTGAGATTAGGATTGGGTAAATCGGGGATTACTCTTCGGTTGCTACTTCTTCTGGAGTAAAAGTAATTTTAATCGTCAACGAGCTGCGGTCGCCGGTCTCGCTCACCGCCACGATTTCGAACTCATTTTCACCGACTTCCAGATTCTCGTATTTCGGATCGGCGTTGTAGATCCAACTTGTCTCACCCTCCGTAAAGCTGCTCAATTTGTATTCATTCACCAAAATCTCTTTCGTTCCGACCGGCACTTTGCCCTCGAAATGAACTGGAGCTGTCGTGAAAGTCGCGCCGTCGAGAGGTTCGATTACTTCCGGAAGACCGAAAGTCTCTCCGCCGATCTGGGGAATACCGTCAGTTTCTGTGATGGCAGGAGTGGTCGTTTCCGGAGTTTCGGCAGCTTCTGCAACTGTCTCATCGACGCCTTCTGGATTGAAGATAATTTGGAAATTCGCTGGGGGAGTCTTGTTGCCATCCGCGTCATAGCCGACGACGGTGAAATTATTCACTCCGGTTTTCAAATTCCCGAAATCAATTGCCGCGTTGTAGCTCCATTCTCCTGATCCTGCCTCGAATCTCGAAAGTGCGAAAGCCTCTCCGTCGCCGGCAGATACCTCGACTTTGGCGATTTTGGGCGACACCTTGCCGGTGACTTTGACTGGCTCGGTCACCGCGGTGATGTTGCCGTTGCCGGTGACCACTAAAGGCGCGGGCAGGGTGTTGCGCTCGGCGTCGGTTGTGATTTCGTCAGGGTTTAGAGCTTCTTCCGATAGGTTTGCACTCTCTGTTGTTTCCGCCGCAGTCCCGATTAGCGCGAGATAATTTTTAGAATTTAAAATTTCCGCTGGTGTCGTTTTGACTAAATCAATTTCACCGCCTATTCGTAGTAAGTTGACTCGTCGCTCGGAAATTTCCAAAGTCTGACCGGTTTCCACTACGAAATTTTTCAGCTCTGGGTTATTTGAATTTTGTGGATCTAAGACAGTCGCGGTAAATCCACCCGACACCGCTGTGGCAGTATCTCCTTTTTTGTCAGTTGAAATTAAAAATTTTCCGTCGGGATTTTTCAATTTTAAAAATGCGGTCGCGATTTCCAGATTTGCGTTCAATGTGCCAGCATCGATCAGAGCTGCTCCTTTGGCGAGCTTGAGACTGACTTCTTTTTTGGAAATTGAGTTCCGCAAATCCACAATCTGCAATTCGCTCGAATTGCCGAGCTGTACTACGCTGCCGTCTTCAAAAGTCAAAACTGCGCTGCTGTCTGCGTCGCTGCGCACCATCTCACCAGGATTTAGGCTGGCGGCTTCGGTGGTGATTTTCCAGGCTTGTGCGGCGGGGAGATAAACCTCGATGCTTCCGGTGACTGCGCTCAATTCTGCTTTGCCCGAAAGTGCGAGACTGCTGCTTTCATCTTCTCCCATTATTCCAAGTAGACGAATTAGTAAGGCAGCGATTATTCCGATGGAGACGATTATCAAAAAAGGCAGGAGATAATCTTTGCTACTGCGTGAAGGGGGTCGTGGGTTCATTAGATTAAAATTATAAGCTGAATCAATTTTAAATTTAGCAGAAAAATAAGCAAATCACCAAAAATATTTCAAAATTACTTATGTTGAAACTTACAAAAAACCCACCGATTTTTGGTGGGCTTTTTGTTTTGTTTTGTTTTGTTACCGTTTATTTTTGTGTTTGGCCTCCTGCCGAAGCCCCAAAGGGGTCACTTAGCAGCGGGAGAATATTTAATTTTTGTTTTTATGGTATTTGAGAATGGCTTTCACTACCGCGTTGTCTAGGCTCAAATTTTCAGTCGCCAAAACGTGGCTGCGGTTGAGTGTCAAAGAATTGTTTCCACTCTGAGATTCTTCGCCGCGCTTGACGAGCTTCTTTTTAGAACTATCGAGAAAATAAAAAACATCATTAATTGTGACGAATTCTTCATTCCCTTCAACCACTTTACCGAAATAAGTTTTGTCGGTGTCGAGATGGATGGCTTGGTAAGTAGAAGTGTCGATACTTCCCATCACCGAGCTGCGGAGTTTGTTGCCACTGAAAACGGCGCCAAAAATGAGTAGCAAAATTGCTGCTACTGCGACCATCAGAATGCGTTTGTGGTGATTGATTTTTTCTATGAGAAGAGACATTTTTTGATGAATTAATAATAAGAAATCATATTATCTTATCAAAAACTGAGCTACAAGTCAAATCAAGCTAATTGACCAAGCCATCAAAACATTTCATGAGAAAAGTGATAAAATTCCTCTATGTCTCAGACTTTAGTCGAAAAAATTATTACGAAAAATTTAGTTTCTGGCGATTCGCAGGAAGGTGGTTTTGTGAAAATTAAAATAGATCGATTGCTTTGCCACGAAGTGACGACGCCTCCGGCGCTGGAAATGCTGGAAAAACGCGGGATTACCAAGATTTTCGATGTCAATAAAATTGTTGTTACGCCCGATCATTTCGTCCCAGCGAAGGATGAAAAGTCGGCAGCTTTGGCGAAAAAATTGGACAGTTGGGTTCGTTCCGTTGGCATCAAAAATTATTACCCGATTGGACGACACGGTGTTTGTCATACAATTTTCCTCGAACAGGGTCACATCGGACCAGGGATGGTTGCGATTGCGGGGGATTCACACACCTGCACGCATGGCGTCGTCGGTGCATTTTCTTTTGGTGTCGGGACGACGGATGTCGCGGCGGCAATTGTGACGGGCGAAGTTTGGTTGGAAGTTCCCAAAACAATTCGAATTAATTTGACCGGAAAATTAAAAAGCGGAGTTTTCGCGAAAGATGCGATGTTGGAAGTTGTTCGAATTTTAGGTGTCGACGGCGCAACGAATCGAGTTATCGAGTTTGGCGGAGAGGTGATTGATGCTCTGGAAGTGGAGGACCGCGTTGTTTTTTCGAATATGGCGGTTGAAGTAGGAGCGACTTGCGGCATTATTCCGCCGGACGAGAAAACGATTCACTATGTCGAAGAAAGGGGCTTGAAAGATTACGAAGTTCTAAAATCGGATGACGATGCCAAGTTTGAAAAAACTATTGAAATAGATGTTTCCACACTTGAGCCGCAGGTGGCTTATCCACATCTTCCTTCGAATACGAAATCAATTACTGAGGCGAAAAAAGACAAGATCAAAATTGATCAGGCTTATTTAGGTTCATGTACGAATGGTCGGATCCAGGATTTACGCGAGGCTGCGGAGGTATTAAAAGGCCAAAAAATTGCGGATGGTGTACGGATGATTGTGGTTCCGGCGACGACGGATATTTGGAATCAAGCGGAGGCGGAGGGTCTTTTCAAAATTTTCACAGCAGCGGGAGCGACGATCTCGACGCCGACCTGTGGGGCGTGCTTAGGTGGGCACATGGGAGTTTTGGCAGCGGGGGAGCGGGCAATCGCTTCAACCAATCGCAATTTTGTCGGTCGGATGGGTTCGAAAGAATCGGAGGTTTATTTGGCATCGCCGAGGATTGTGGCGAGCAGCGCGGTAGCTGGTTTTATAAGCGATTAATTTACTTTTTCTGAAAAAGAATTAACATTTAGATATGAGAAAAACCTTTGATGAAATTTTCACGATTGAAGGAGAAGTGATTACACCAAAAAACAGGGTGAGAATTGGAAGTGTGGAATTTGGAAGTGGAGTTTCTTTTGGAAGTGGAGTTTCTTTTGGAGGTGTGAATCTTTCCCAATTTACTAAAAATGAATTTGAGGTTGAGGAGGAGGATGGTGTTTGGGTAGTAAAAGGTATTTATAATATTAAGAAAACTGAAATTCATGAAGAAAAATAATGAAGAATTTATCGTAAAGTTTTTTGACACTAAGGAAGAAATTGAAAAAAGATTAGATAAGCAAGAAGAAATAATGCGAGTTGTTGTTGTGGTTTTAGTTGTAGCGTTTATTACAATGCTTATTATGCTTGGTGGGTTGGTGATAGATACTTGGAGGTGGAAAACGAATACTTACAAAGATATGGAGAAAATGTTGGATACACAAAACCAAGAACTACAAGCAAATCGTTTTGATGGTATGGATAAGAAAATTAGTGATGTTCAAGAATCGATCAAGCAGCTTTCTGATCAAGTTGTACAATTATCGGACAAGAAGTTGCTTGAAGAATAAGTCGGGCATCAGGTTTAGTTTTTCCACCTTCCGCGCTTTTTTGCTAAAATCTCGAAACCTCAAAGCAAGATGTTGAAACTCAAAAAAAGAATCGCGACGATCGGTAGTCACTCCGCCCTGCAAATCCTGAAGGGTGCGCAGGATGAGGGCTTTGAGACGATCTGTGTTTGTGAAAAAAAGCGAACCAAGCCGTACAAAATGTTCCCCGTTGCGGATGAGATTATTGAGATTGATTCATTTAAAAATTTTCTCAAAATCGAAAAAGAGTTAATTAAACGTGACGCCATCGTGATTCCACATGGCTCTTTCGTCGAGTACCTCGGTTCGGAAAAAATTCAACAACTTAAGATTCCACATTACGGCAATAAAAAAATTATCGATTGGGAGAGTGACCGACGTAAGCAACAAAAATGGCTTACTCAGGCGAAGATTAAAATGCCAAAGATTTTTGATAAACCGGAAGATATTGATCGACCGGTGATTGTGAAGTTTCACGGAGCGCGAGGCGGACGCGGTTATTTTCTTGCGAATTCGACTGAAGAATTCTACAAAAGAATCGCAAAGCATCCTGACGAAAAATTTGCGATTCAAGAATATGTCGTCGGTGTACCGATTTATGTTCATTATTTCTATTCACGGCTGACTGGTGAATTGGAAATTATGGGTTTTGATAAAAGATACGAAAGCAACGCTGATTCGATTGGTCGGGTCGCGGCGGCGGATCAAATCACGACGAATCTGCAAACGAGCTACACCATCGTCGGCAATATTCCGCTCGTTGTTCGCGAAAGTTTGTTGCCTTATTTCATCAAAATCGGGGAGCGAGTAGTCGAAGAGTCTCAAAAAATTGAGCCACCTGGACTTTTTGGTCCGTTCTGTCTTGAGGGGATTGTGACCTCTGATTTGGTTCTCACCGTTTTCGAAATATCGGCTAGGATTGTTGCTGGCACGAATCCTTTTGTCGCTGGTTCGCCTTACACTTTTTTCAAATACAATGAGCCGATGTCGACTGGTCGGAGGATTGCTCGCGATATCAAGATGGCTTTGGAAAGCGGAGAGCTAGAGAGAGTCTTAGGCTAATTCATAATTGATAATTTTTAACTCATAATTAAAATGGACACTAAAAAACTTCTCGAAAATTATGATTTAGAAAATCTCACAATAGTTTCGCTCGGTGGGCACTCGGCTCTCGAGGTGGCGCTTGGCGCGAAGAAACAAGGCTTCAAAACTTGTGTCGTCGCGAAGCGAGGTCGAGAACAGACTTACCAAAAATTTCTCAAATTCGATTCGAAAACTGAGACTGGTTGTGTCGATGAAATTATTTTGGTCGACGAATTTACTGACATTCTCAAGCCAGAGATTCAAAAACAACTTCGTGAGATGAACGCACTTTTTGTGCACTCGCGCTATTTTTGGGTTTATTTCGACGATTTCGCAAAAGTGGAAAATGAATTCAACGTGCCGATTCTCGGGACGCGCGAGTTGCTTCGATTAGAAGAAAGAGATCAAAAACCAAACCAGTATGATGTTTTAAATGAGGCGGGGATTCGCTCACCGAAGATTTACGAACATCACGAAGATATCGATCGGCTGACTTTGACGAAGATTTGTAACGCGACGCGTGGCTATGAGCGGGAGAATTTTTTCGCGTCGACGCCGCTAGAGTGGCAAACCAAGGTTCGTGAGAAAAAACAAAAAGGTTTGATTGATGATGCTGGGTTAAAAAAGGCGGTAATCGAGGAGTGTATTCTTGGGGCGCAGATTAATTTCAACTTTTTCTATTCGCCGCTTTCAAATCGACTTGAGCTGATGGGTACCGATACTCGTCGCCAGACGAATCTCGATGGTTTTCTTCGCTTGCCGACAGAAGAGCAGATGCAGTTGACTCAACGCGGAAAGCATCCGAGTTTCATCGAGACTGGACACATTGCGACGACAGTCAAAGAAAGTTTGCTCGAAAAAGCCTATGAGGCAGGAACGAAATTTATCGAGACTTGTAAAAAATTCAATCCACGCGGGATGATCGGACCGTTTGCGCTGCAAGGCGCGATTGACACCGATGGTCAAAAAGAGGAGCTCGTCATTTTCGATGTCTCTTTCCGAATGCCCGGCAGTCCGGGAATGTCAGCGACACCGTATTCGAGCTACCTTTTCGGGCGACCGGTATCGATGGGTGAGCGAATCGCGATGGAGGTTAATGCGGGGAAGATGAGTGGAAAATTGGAGGAGATTGTGAGTTAAAAATTATTTCACCAACTCATAAACCCGTTCAATCTTTTTCGCTTTACCATTTTTTCCTAATTCCACAAAAACTCCCGAAACGACGATCGGTCGTCCTTCCGCCATCTCGAGTTTCGCGGGGAGCTGGGTGAGGAATCTTTTTAGCGCTGCCTCCGGTTTCGCGCCAATTGCAGAATTTAAAACGCCGCACATTCCGGCATCCGAAATAAAAGCTGTCCTGTCCGGCAGGATTCGCTCATCAGCGGTCTGGACATGGGTGTGGGTGCCGACGAGTGCCGAAATTTTACCATCGAGGAAATGGCCGAGCATCGATTTTTCGCTCGTGGCTTCGGCGTGGAAATCGAGAAAAATGTTTTTGATTTTCAATTTCACCGCTTCGGCGATCAATTTATCTGCCGCAAAAAAAGGATTATCGACCGGGTCGCCCATAAAGATTCTCCCCAAAAGATTTCCCACAAATAATTTCTGTGAACCTTTCTTTAAAACAAAAAAACCGTGACCGGGCACGCCGTCAGGATAATTCGCGGGACGTGCGAGCGGGAAACTTTTCTTCGCAAATAATTCTTCATAGCCATGTGTATCGAAAATATGGTTGCCGCTGGTGAATCCGTCGATGCCGGCCTCCGCGAGTTCGGCGAGTTGTTTTTCGGTCGGTCCGCGACCGTGGGCGAGATTTTCAGCATTCGC
>Ga0075122_10001567_pt1 | contig 16144 bp, 18 predicted proteins | sample AntAceMetag02UKB_FD_69790 | JGI IMG/M metagenome (GOLD analysis project Ga0075122, IMG submission 69790) | Saline lake microbial communities from Ace Lake, Antarctica - Antarctic Ace Lake Metagenome 02UKB | ecosystem: Environmental > Aquatic > Non-marine Saline and Alkaline > Saline | place... | reverse complement strand
AGAGGATGCCTGGCACGGATTTTTACGTCGTTAAGGAAAGCAAGGTTTTAAGGATGAAATCCAGATGCTGATGGAACGGCTGGACTCCGAAACTGAAAAAGGCGCGGCCATGTTCAGAAACCGACTCACCACCATGCAGCATCAACAGCACTGGATCGATACCCTGAATCGAATTATCTCAGGGTCGATCGATCAGGCGCCTGAATGGTCCTTGGCACTGTTGGAGCAGTGGCTGACTCAAAAACGCTGAAAGTCCGGAAATTCACCCATGCAGCCAGAAAAACGTTCGATAGTCATTATTGATTCAGGATTAGGGGGCTTGTCCATTTGCGCAGACATTGCTCGTGGATTTGCGGAAAAACGATCTGTAAAACAGGTTGATCTAACCTATTTCAACGCTTGGCCGGAACAGAATCGGGGGTATAATGCCCTGCCTGACACGGCTGCGAGGATTCGTGTTTTCAATGCTGCACTGATGGCCTGCAGGCAATTCAACCCGGACATGATTCTGATCGCCTGTAATACGCTGTCGATTCTTTATCCTCAGACACCATTTGCGGCGGAAACGGACATAGCGGTGGTGGGGATTGTCGATTTCGGTGTACAGATGGTCTACGAACAGTTGCAGAAGCATCCGGAGAGCCAGGCGCTCATCCTGGGAACGCTGACAACAGTCAATACCCAAACACACAAAAATAGCCTGGTTGAAAAAGGGATTGCGCCGGAGCGCATTATTGGTCAACCCTGTGATCAGCTGGCGACAACAATTGAGAGCGGGCCTTCGAGTCCGGTTGTCAGCGAGATGATCGACCGTTTTCTGAAGGATGCGGCCAGGAAAATTAAACAGAACGAGGCTCCCGTGTTCGCTGTTTTCTGCTGTACCCATTTCGACTATAGCCGGGAACTTTTTAAGCCATTGTTGCAGCACCACATGGGAGACCATGTCACGATGATAAATCCAAATTCGGCCATGAGTGCTCACCTGCTTGGACTGTACCAGAATGAAGTTGTCCGGGAAACAGCGGTGCACGTCCGCGTCGTCTCGCGGATTGTCTGGAATGATGAAAAGGTAAAGGCCATTGCAGCTGCTGTCTCAGAAATTTCTCCTCTGACAGCCGAAGCCCTGAAAAACTACCGGCAGGATGCAAACCTGTTTTAGAAGTAGGGAAAAGACTGAAGACCAAAGATCGAAGACCGATAGGGGGCAGGATCGGTCACTTCAGTCTCTAGCCGCCTATTCACCATCTTGTCATACCGGACCCCGATCCGGCATCCAGAGCCTGCCCTGGGGTTGGTTAATGTCCCTGGTTCAAGCACGTGATGACTGATTAGCCGAAATTCTTGTTCGTATAAACACAATTGAAAAAAAATCTAATCGAAATACCTAAATAGAGAGTTATAATGAAAAAAGTATTGATTATTACGGGTCCGGCTGGGGATGCCCAGGGATGGGGCGATTTGCAAGTGACCGAAACCATGTGTGAGGCCATCAAGGCCAATGGTCACGATGCCGAGATTGCTTTTGTAAATAGTATGGATGAATTTAAACAAGTGATCGCTGAAAAATCCTATGATATCGTCTGGAGCGCTCTCTATCACATTTCGTCCAACTCCGAAATTATCGGTCTGAGCGAAGATAATGACGCCTGGCTGGCAGACTATTTCGATGCCGAGGGCATCCCCTATATTGGACCGAATGCGTTGACGATGAAACAATTGATTCAAAAGCACTGGACCCATCAAATTCTGCAGGAGAACGGGATTAAGGTTCCCTATCACTATCTGGTTGATGTGAATGATCCGCTGCCTGATGTGGTCTACCCAGCATTTATCAAGCCCAGTACAGAATCAAGATCAGTGGGCATCAGCGATGAGAGCGTTGCCAATACGCCCGCGGAGTTGGAAAAACAGATCAAGTGGGTTCAAAACGAACTGGGACAGCCGGCGCTGGTGGAAGAGTACCTGCCCGGACAGGAGTATACGGTCTTGATGCTTGGAAATGGCGATCGCCAAGAGTTTCTGACTTGTGTCGTGCATGTGGATGCTGAGCATTACAAGAAGTACCCGATTCTCAGAAGTGATCTGCGGGGGGTTGGCATCACCAAAATGCGGTTGCCGACAGAACGGATCGAAGAGGCTGTCAACCTCTGCAAGCAGGCGACAGATATTCTGAAGTGCTGGGATCATGTGAGGGTGGATATGCGGGTCGATGGTAATGGTGATCTGAAAATTATCGAAGTCAACGGTATTCCGGGATTAAAGCCTATAAAAAGCTGGAGTCCCCAGATTTATACACTTTATCACCCCTCCGCTGAAGGTGAAATGGTGGACTACCAGAATCTGATGGCCCATGTAGTCGATTCTGCACTGGCCAGGTATAATCTGCTTTAAACCCCGGTTTTAAAAACGCTTATGTCTCTTCCATTCGATCAGCAACTATATGACATGTTTCTGCAAGCGGACCGCCATGAGGGGGTCGACGATCTGGGTGGTTTTGCTTACAATCTGGATTTGTCTGTTCCGGCAATTGCAACTGCCATTCATGCCGGACACCGGGTCAGAAAAGAGCTGCTGCCGCTGATGGAAATCACCGAGGCCGGCCGGCTTTTCGAAGAGGATGCAGCCACCGATGAGATGATCCAGGGTTTTCCCAGCGCTATCTGGGGACTGGATTCTCGTGTGGAGTATGATATCAATCGTCCGCCTGCAGATGCCCTGCCCCTGACGCCTGAAAAATTCTGGGGGACCCAGGTTTATCGGACTCCGCCTTCAGATGCCATGAACGCCCGCAGCCTTGAAAAATTTCACGCCTTTTACCGGTTTAGTGGTAGCTACGTGCAGGCCCTGATTACGCGTCATGGCAGGTGTGTTGTCTACGATATCCATTCTTATAACATCTCCCGCCAGGTGGAAAAAGGGATCGCGAACCCGCCGGTGTTTAACCTGGGAACCGTGTTGCTGGATAAAAAGAAATGGGGAATTCAGATCGATGCCTGGCAGCAGCAACTGCGATCCATCTCTATTCCCGGTCATGAGACAACTGTCGCAGAAAATGAAGTATTCTTTGGTCGTGCCCATCTCTGTCGCAGTTTCACTGAAAGTGGTGAGAATGTCCTGGTGCTTCCCACCGAAATCTCAAAAGTCTACATGAACGAGCATGAGGGAACTCTGAAAACTCCTGTCGTCCAGGCTTTAAAGCAGGGCCTGCGAAATGCAATGCAGCAGCACAGCGAACTCTTTGCCCCACTGTTGGAACAATCATCCCCGAAAACCTCTGCAAACTAAGCCTGCCTAGTGGGGTGGGCTTTGTACCAGATGCGGATACATTCCAGGTTATTATTCACACCTAAACAATTAAAACAGGAAAAAATTATGTCAGTCCTACTCGAGTTTTCTATGGTCCCTATGGATAAGGGAGACAGCTTCAGCGAATATGTGGCGCGATCCATCAGAACCGAACCCTTTTGGAGGCTAATTATTGTGTGGGAACATCATTTACAGAAATCACCCCTGGTGAGGTGAAAACCTTTTTTTGTGTCTACGTTTCTGGGAATTTTTCAGCTCTCGATTTTTCCAGAATGGACTTTGTTGCATGAATCAAAATTTGAGTAATTCTCTCTCCCTTTTTAACTTGAATTACACTCGGACTGAGACAGGCATTCCGAGGCTGGTTCTCTTTTGAACTTGGTGATATTTAGTTCTCCTGTGTGTTGAAGATCAGAAAATGTTCCAGGGTCACCTGATAGTGTGGACAGGGTTTTTAAAGGGTTAGATAAAAATTAATTTTCATTCGAAACTCTTATGAATGCAGCACTACCAAATTGACAAACAGATTTACCTATGTCATGTTTCCACATAAATATCGCCTTTTATCTCTCGTTTCCTCAATCTTTGTGAATTATGATGAGTTCACGCTTGAACGATCGACTTCCTGAGCCTTTGTTGGATTTATTGAGCAGGGGTTGTGCGGCGCTCGTCTTAACGGTTGGAGCAGATGGTTTCCCAAACACAGCATACTCCTGGGCAATAGCTCGGGACAATACCTCAATACGCTTTTGTGCAGATGATGGAAGTGAGACCCTCGCCAATCTCTATCGGGAACAATGTGCTTCTCTGCAGATTATTGGTCCGGGGAATATCATCTATCTGATCAAAGGATCCGCCTCACAAACAAAACCTCAAATTGAAGCTACCCCCTTTAGGATCGCCATGCTGACGCTTCACGTGAAAGAAGCTAAAGACCAATCCTGGCCTGGTGTCAGTGTACGCCCGCTGATTTATGATTGGGAGCCTGAGCAGCGAAGAGAGATGCTGGCCATGGAACAGAACGTTTATTCTGAAATGCGGCACTGGGTCGGATAATGAGACCAGGACAAATAGTGCTTTCCGGACGAATCACCACCGGCCTTGGACAGGGTGCCTCATTCACTCAGCTGGATTGGGCTCGAAAGCAGTTTATCACCAAACTAGGCATTGACCCCTACCCCGGAACACTTAATTTAACCATTGATTCCCCGGCTGATTTGGCAATATGGGCTGAAGTAAAGGCAGATTCCGGCTGTTTGTTAAATTCCCCCTTCCCCGATTGGTGTGATGCTCGGTGTTACCCTGTTCGCATTGGCGGACAGTTTCCAGGCGCCATTGTTTTTCCCGAAATTCCAGATTATCCGGAAGCACAAGCCGAGATAATTTCTGCGCTGTGCCTGCGTGAGAGACTTAATTTAGCAGACGGCGATCAGCTTTCACTTGAAATCTCTAAACCTCAGCCCTATACGGTGGTTTCAATTTAGACCTTAACGTTTTATCTTCAATAACAGAATGTTAATCGTATAATTGATTTTGAACAACGAAAAGATTGACATTCAAAACTTTGGTAGTATACTACATGTTACACGTTACGAGTTAAATATCTCAGCAGTTCGAAACTGGGTAGGAAATGATAATAATTGAAATAAGGGAGAGATCTGATAAACAGCAGCTGCAGATTCCGGCGACTTTCCCAAAAAGAGAACATTGTTTATTTTGAGCTAAATGAATTAACGAAAACGGAGATAGTTGAATTTCTGGAATCGTATATTCGGGGGATACCGGCGAATGGAGGAGTTGCTCAAGTGTCTGGCAAATATGGGGATCAAGTCACAAGAGGCCGTTCTTTCCGGTTCTGCAGACTCAGCCTTATTCTCCATCGAAGGCCCCGAACGGATTATTGATTCACACAAACGTTTAATTGAGATTATAAGTGAGTAAATTTTTGTCCCAGAAAACCTTGGCCTATCTGCAAAGCCATAATGTTTTGTCGCTGGCTACTTCCGGCCCGGAAGACTTGTGGGCCGCGGCAGTATTTTATGTAAACAGTGATTTCACACTCTATTTTCTTTCTGACCCATTCACTCGCCATAGCAAGAATATTGCGGCAAATCCAATTGTGGCTGCCACAATCCAGGAGGATTATAGGGATTGGCCTGAAATTAAAGGTATCCAACTTGAAGGTCAGGCGTTTCAAATTCAAGGAGTGGAAAAGATTGCAGCAATTGCAAACTTTGGTGCCAAATTCCCCATAATTGAAAACCTGTCTCGAAAACCGGCTGAAATCGCCAAGGCAATGAGTAAAATCAACTGGTACAAATTGGAGCCGCAGCACCTTTATTTTATAGATAATTCGCTTGGCCTGGGACATCGAGATAAAGTGCTGTGAATCTGGACGTTGAGTATCAATCCAACAGTAAAAAAAGTCGTTGATTGGCTATCTTTTTTCATCAAATCTGATTTAAGTGTTCCTGTCTCCCCGATTTTTCCGAAGTTCATCGCTGACGAATCTAAAATCTCAAAACTGAACGATCTCTGAGAGATCGGGGTAAGTGGACCTCATTAAAGGAATATCATTGTGGCAAATGGACTTACGGCGTTTGTGAAGGCCTCCATCGTCTCTTTCTTTGGAGAAAAAGATCTTTTAAGCCAAAAAATGTATATTTTTTTGCTAATGCTAACGGTCGCTACTGCACTGGGCTTCCAGTCATGGAGAACGATATACAATAACTTTGCGGTTGAAGTGGTGGGACTAGATGGATTCCAGAATGGTGTTGTGCAGTCTTTCAGGGAGGTTCCGGGATTTCTGGCACTGCTGATAATTTACATCCTGCTAGTCATTAAAGAAAATCGACTGGCTGCTCTATGTGTTCTGATCATGGGAGTGGGGGTTTCCCTGACGGGGATGCTGCCAACTTTTTACGGGTTGCTTTTTACAACAGTGCTTCTTTCTTTTGGATTTCACTATTTTGAAACCCTGAATCAATCTCTCACCCTGCAATATTTTGACACAAAAACAGCACCACTGGTGTTTGGTCGTTTGCGGTCACTCTCCTCCGCCAGTAACCTGGTGGTCGGAGCACTGGTTTTTGTCCTGGTTGGACTAGTATCCTATCATGCGATTCTCTTGATATTTGGATTGATGGTGATTGCAATTGCGTCTGTTTGCCTGTTAATGAAGCCTTCAGATAAAAACATACCCTTGCAGAAAAAAGGTATTGTCTTGAAAAGGCGGTATGGGATTTATTATGCACTTACTTTTCTGGCCGGCGCCAGAAGGCAGGTATTTGTTGCATTTGCTGTTTTTTTAATGGTGAAAAATTTTCACTTTTCTATTCAGATGATCACTGTTTTGTTCGTCTTGAATAATCTAATCAATTATTTCCTGAGTCCTTTGATCGGAAGAGCCATCAACAGATTTGGTGAAAGAAAGGTCCTCTCTGCAGAATATTTCAGTCTGGTATTTATTTTTATCACCTATGCTTATACCAGCAGTGCAATAGTTGTAGGCATTATGTATATTCTGGACCATATCTTTTTCAATTTCAGCATCGCCATTCGAACCTATTTCCAGAAAATCGGTTTAGCCGAGGACATCGCTCCGACCATGGCTGTCGGATTCACGATCAATCACATTGCTGCTGTTGTTATTCCGATCACCGGTGGATGGTTGTGGTTGATAGATTATCGAATTCCTTTCATCGTTGGTGCAGCACTAAGCCTGGTATCTCTGGGGTTGACCCAGTTGATAAAGCTTCCATCATCAGTTCCGGACCAGCAATAAATTGTCGACTCTGGTTTGCATGGATTGTCTTTGAAGATGGAAGTCTTTTCCTCGATAAACCATTTGGCATTGCTTATGTGAATCAGCATCGCCAATAAGCATCCCGAGTCAAAATGATTTACCAACGATATTCTGATCAAGGACGGCTTTTCCTGTTTCATCATCCCTATCTCAGTTTGACTTTGAACGGTTTTTTGGTATTTGTTAGGAATATTTAATATATTGCATCAACTATAGATTCGAAATTCAATTCGTTCCGCTTATTTTTGTATAGATACAAAAATCTGTTTATACCGAATGTGCAATAAAAAACGATTGTCCCCAATTCGCTCACCAAGAACCAAGCATGCTAACAGAGGTTGTTAGCAAAGCGACTTGCCAGATTCAGGTTGTTTTAGCTAAAAATGGGTTGCCGACTAAGGAGGTCTGGTTGATCATGAAGCGAACTATTGGATCGAAGCCTTCCTATTCATTCTTTGTCAGCAACGCACCGTCAGTTCAAGGCTCGCACTATTTGTCTGGTTAAGTGGTGTTCGGTGGCCGATCGAACAATGTTTTGAAGAGGGCAAAAGTGAATTGGGTATGAATCACTATGAAGTCCGGAAATACCTCGGTTGGAACCATCACATGCTGATCAGTATGCTTTCCCATTTTTTCCTCTGGCACTTGAAGATAAAATTGGGAAAAACACACACCTGCGGTTACTATTGCCCAACTTAGAGTCCTATTTCAAAATTTTTAGATAGCGCCCATAACCAGAGGAGCGTTATATGACAAAGGACCTGAAAGCTGAGGCTTTGTCGTTTTCCAAGAAAGTAATATCAACCCAGAAACCTGAGTTGATATTGCAGGTGCTTGCGAGTTTTTATAACCCCTTTAGAGGGTTTTTCGCACTACTGCCCGGTCCAGACCCCCTTTTCCTTGTAGTATTTAATGACCCCAGGATGAAATTCAACAAGTGCGCCTTGAGTAGCAGTCTTTAAGCTGATATTCCTCATTGAAGGATGGCTTGCTCTGACCCTATCTAATTTTTCAAAGATGGCTTTTGTAACCTTATAGGCAGTTTCATCAGAAACATCCGAGCTAATGTAAATACCGTTACCGGTTCCCAAAGTTGGAACTGCTTTATTCTGCCCTTTATAGGTCCCTTCGGGAATCACCCGTTCCAGATAGAAGGGGAATTTATTTAGCACTGCTTTTCGATATTGTTCCTTAAATCGGAGCAGTTTCATACCGTGAGTCGTAGCGAACTGTGTGGCAATAGGGGCTGGAAAGGACATGTAAAGAACAGCCGCCTCGACTTTCCTATCTCCTAAGGTTGTCATGGCCTGTTGAAACGGCAAGTACACAGCCGTCAGATCCTTGAATCCAAAGCCCATGACGCCAAGGATCTGCCTCAAACGGATGAGGCTGCCATGCCCTTGAGGGCCAACCATGACCTTGCGCCCTTTTAACTCTGACACGTAATTGATGTCTGATCCAGCTAAAGTGAAGATCTGTAGAACACCTGCTTCCATATTGGGAAGCAACGATCGAATATTGGTGTATGCATCCTTGAAAGGTCTTTTTCCTTTGGATGCTGAACGTGCAATCACATTAATCGTGATGCACAAATCAATATCTTTCGTTCCTAAAAGTTTGATGTTGGAGATGGCGCCACCGGTTGTCTGAGCTGTTGCCGTGACACCTTCAACGCTATTGGTAATGATATCGGTTATCGTCCCGCCAGCAGCATACCACGATCCGCCCGGGTGTGATACGCCCATGGAAAGTAATATTTCCGCCTGTGCCGAAGTAATAAAAAAGAAACTAAGCACGAGAATAAAACCGTTTACTTTTTTAATCATCTTGATCCTCATTCTATAAATAGGTTTTTGGAAAAAAATATAATGAACCGGTTAAAATTTTTCACCGCCACACTTTCAGGGGCTCCCCCTTGCACTCAATCCTCCTCCTGTGATGATCGTTATGCGAAGCCGATCCCATGCGTCAATGTCATCATCCAAAGCAATGGCTATCTTGGAATGCAAGTATGGCCCAGAAAGGGCGGCCATCAAAGCCGTTTTGGACTGCCCTTCAAACTTGGGTCTTAATTTAATGACCAGCATCATGACGCCTGCTGAATCGACAGTCTTCACATCCAAAAGGTCCAATCCACCTTCGACATTCCGCAGATGGTTCTTCGTCGCAACCGCGATCCCCAAAGCCACGACCACCTGTTGTTGGTGGACAGATATATTACGTACACCTGTTTCAGCGTCTTTGACTATGGCCAGGCCTGACGCAAAATACCTTCCTCCGTCCTTCTCGGATGTGATCATGGAGGGAATGTCAAAAAGATCCACTTCATTTCCTGATAGGACGACTTCTTTGACTGGAGCCTTATCACGGTTCACCTCAACTGTTTGCACCGGGTGATTGAATCGCTGTGTGATGGTATCAAGGAGGTCATCCTCTTTGATGCCGAGTCCAAGGGCCCATCGTCTCCTGTCGGCCAGAATTTGACTGCAGCCCTGCCAGCCTTTATGTTCCTTAATATTTGTAAACAGGCTCGCTTTTCCCAGTTTACTGAAGGCCTTACATTTCACAGTAGCCATATTGGTTAAAGGGTCCACCTCTTTGTCAATTCGAATCAGATCTCCCTCGTCCTCCAGGGTTTTCAACAAAGAACGATGGGATTGATCGGTCATGTTTATTTACCTCGTAAAAAGTCGTATTACAACGATTTATTCTATAGGAGCCTTCCTCTGGGAGGCCACATCACCGTTCAGGGAATAGTCTCCTTCCACTGCCCGTTGGGCTTCTTTTTGATTCTCCTCACTCCAGTACCCCAGATCATAACCGTACCAGGGTTCCTGCAAATTAAGCTTTGGCAGGCCGAGTTTCTGCCACATCTTGATGGCATCGTCCATGTATTCCTTCGGGGGTAAAGATACTGGCGGATAGGCCCATTTCATGGTGGTATCGATCAGCATAACACTTCCTTCAGGCATTTGTTTAGGTTCCGTTTTAAATGCTGGAATTTGAGCTTCTCCGTCTGGCGGCGGCGGACCCACGGAGTAATCCTGGCTGTCGGGGACGTTGATTTTTTTGATTTTGATGTCCCTATGGGGTTGGCAACGATAGGTTATAGCCCAGTTGACCCGGTTGGCATCCCACGGGTCAATGTCCTTGTCAACAGCAACAACGATTTTGCTGAAAGCTGGGAACTGTTCTGGCATGGCCTCCAGGAGTTTCCATACCTCCTCCCGGGTGCACTTATCCACTTGCAGGACCACGTAACGGTCTGTGCCATTGTTGAAGTTCACAGCTGCCTGCCTCAAATAGGACATGCCCATATCCTGTTTGATCCGTTTGGGAATGATGCTGGAGCAGGCAATCTGCCGGATTGTACTGCTTTCGCTGGGGGGAACCTGACTGATAAAAGCTTGCCAGATGGCATCCTTTCGATGGGTGATGGCCTTGACTTCAAAAACAAATGACATCTCTCGCTGTCCGACATACCCTGTTGCCTCACCAAAAGGTGCTTCTGGTTCTGTATACTCGGTACTGATCAGGCCCTCAATGACAATTTCTGCGTTCGCAGGCACCTCAAGATCCACAGTCTTGCATTTAACCAGTTCGACGGGTTCCCCGGCAATGCCACCTGCAATTGTGTATTCATCTACGTCCGTTGGCAACTGGGACACTGAAGCATAGCCGATATTGGGTGATGAACCTATGATAACAGCTACTTGGAGAGGTTTCCCCAACTTCCTGGCTTTCCGCCAGTGATAGGCAATGCCCCGGAAAAATTTGCCTGAATGCACACCTGTCCTTGTCGGGGATTTTATCTGTGCTCGATAGGTCCCCACATTCCGAATACCCGTTTCCGGGTCCTTGGATACCCAATAAGGAGAGGTTATATAAGGTGCAACGTCCCAACCAGGGGATGATATGGGTATTGGAAACTCATCCAGGCCCCCTCGCTCCAGCAGCTTGTCTCCGGTTAGTACCACCTCATGCACGGGACCGTCTTTCACGATTATCGGGTCTAATGGGTTCAGATGTGCCTTCTCCCATTTTTCTCCGATCTCGCTGACCTCGTCGCACTGCATGCCGATGGCGTAGACTTGGGAGCTGGCCCCGAGAGCTCCAACAAGCACGGGCATGGCATACGAATTGCCCTTGCTGTCAAAAACGTTGTCGAATAAAATCGCTTTGCGTTCCTCCTCTGGAAGACCCCGGAATTGAAGCCGGGTCAGAGAATGCAGCTGTGTGTCTTTATTGATGGGCTCACTGATTCTGAGCAGTTTTCCTTTGGCCTCAAGGGCACTAATATATTCCCGCAAATCCTTGTAGTAAGACATTTCCTGAATCCTTGTTAAAATTTGACCCAAAATCACCAGTGTCGCGTTGTGAGGTAGCACCCTCAACTATTCCTTGTCATTAAGGGAATACAGCGCGGTTTAAAATTTTTTGATTTGAATTTTCATTCCGCATCCGTTGTAGTTTTCAATTTAGAGTTTGAAAGCACAATGAATGCAGGAAAAAGTGTCTTTTCTCAGATTGTCGATCTGTACCCGAAGTACAAATTTGACAAGACTGTAACCAAAAACAAAGGAGACCGAAACACCCGGAACTTTAAAACCTGGGATCAATTCCTTTGCATGACATTTGCCCAACTGACCTACAGAAGCAGTCTACTTTAAAAAGGCTCTACAACATCCATAAGGGTTTTTGTTACTTCGTTATCCGAGCCAAATGAAACCTGAAATTCAGGCGCCAGTATTCGAACTTGAGTGATCCAATGTCGAACATCAGAGCCGACCAGATCGGTGTGCTGGAAGCCTTCTATGCGAAATGGGTTATAGAAATATATCAGCCAGAACTGTTTGTTTTGCGGCTGTCAATATGATCAGTTAATTCGTTGCTATCAGCTCCATAACTCATTCAAATTATTGTAATTTAATCGCTGTCGTGTATATTAATTATTTTCCCACAATAAAATCATCTCAACCTATCCAATAGTAATTTCTTGGTTGGATATGTTACGTACTACATGTGATATACTACCTTAATATTTAATGTCAACCCTTTTTTTCAATCTTGATTATTACCTTAACGGCGCCAAGCGTAGCCTGTTAGAGCAAGCAACCGTCGACATATACAAAAGCAGCAAAACCATTCGCTTTCTCGTATTGGATCTTCTTTGGAAACCGGTCAAGGAAAAGATCCGTTTCGTACTGTTGATAGACGGAGACGAACAAATCATATTGATGTGTGCCGATCTGTCATTGTCGGCTGAAAGTATCATCTTAGCCTATGGATATCGATTCAAGATCGATGTAACTTTCAAGGTGCTGAAACATCTCATTGGTACCTTTTCCTATCATTTTTGGACCAGTGTTTGGCCCAAGATCGGAAACCGTACCCAAAGCGATCTGTCTGACTGTTTCGTCGCATATCCCAGGATGCTGATTGCGCAGACCATAAACGCTATCGAGGGATTCGTTAACTTCGGATGCATTGCCACCGGCATCCAGCAACTGTTGTCGATCAAGTTTCACGACACTATTTGGAGTCAATATCGCGGTTGGTTGCGAACGATCAGCTCTTCTATTCCAAGTGAGGAGACAGTAAAGCTGGTTGTCCAGCAAGAATTCTATCATAATTTTCGCAGTTTCAAGAATACCGCGACTTATCGAATAATTATGTCGAAGTTCAGGCAATTGTCTCGACAAATCCACCTAATAATATTGACAATATATTATCGATTAGACTATTTTGTACTAAATAAAGAATAATATATTACTAATAATATAGAAATCATGGAACATTTACTGTTTACGTCTCAAGAAATCGCACATACGTTAGCCGATCGACTTAAAAAACTGCGATTATCGAGAAAATGGAAAAGGTCAACGCTCGCGCAAAGATCCGGCGTATCTGTTGCTTCCCTGGTGAGATTTGAACAGAAAGCGAAAATCTCTTTCGAGAGTTTTCTCAAGTTGTTAAATGCATTAGGGCGTTTGGATGAAGTTGAAAGACTTCTACTGCCGCCAAACGCAAAATCAATCGATGAGTTGGAAAAGCAAGAGATTAAAATACCAAAAAGAGGTTCACTTTGAAACGTCTGCAGGTCTTTTTAAGCTTTAAACAGGAAGATGAAATTCTTGTTGGAGAAATTGCGGAAAGGGAGCATAGAATTTATTTTCAATACAGTCCTGATTTCCTGGGTAAATCGCTCTGGCTTTCTCCATACAAACTGCCGCTTGGTCCGGATCTTTTTGAGCATAAAGATCGGGAATTTGGTCCCATTTTTGGATTGTTTGACGATTCTCTGCCGGATGGGTGGGGACTGATGTTAATGGATCATTTTCTCCGGAGCCATGGATTTTCGATTGAACAACTCTCGATTTTAGACCGTCTCTCCTTTCTCGGTTCAAATACGATGGGGGCATTGACTTACAAACCGGTGCTGGAAATCGAATCTCCCGCAACATCTCATTTTGACCTTTATAATCTCTATGTTCAATCACAAGAAATTATAGCAGGCAAGACTCAGACAGTGCTGGCCGAGTTGATAAGAGCAGGTGGAAGCCCAGGTGGTGCGAGACCAAAGGTACTGGTGGGTGTTTGTGAAGACCATCTAATTTCTGGAGAGGGATCTCTGCCGCCGGGATTTAGTCACTGGATTGTAAAATTCAATGGAAACAATGATTTTATTGATGCAGGCCCTGTCGAATATGCCTATTCGTTGATGGCTAAAGCGTGCGGAATCAAAATGCCGGAAACACGACTGTTTACCAGTGAACAGGGGAATTGTTTTTTTGGCGTTAAACGTTTTGATAGAGAAGACAATAAACGATACCATTTACATACCTTTGGCAACTTGATTCACTCAAATTTTCGTATACCATCATGTGATTATGAAATGTTTTTTCGGTTAATCAATGATCTTACCAAAAACCAGCAGGATTTGCTCAGAGGCTTCAGGCAAATGGTCTTTAATGTAATCGCCCATAATCGGGATGATCATGTAAAAAACCTGGCGTTTTTGATGGATCATAAAGGTGAATGGTCGTTGTCTCCTGCATATGACCTGACTTTTTCTCCAGGGCCCGGAGGGGAACACTCCATGACCATCGCTGGAGAGGGAAAATCGCCCTCCAGAGGGGACATTATCCGACTGGGCGAAAAATCAGGTCTTCATAAAAAGGATCTTACATTGATCATTGATGAAATTGCTCAAGCAGTGACGAATTGGCCCAAATATGCCGAAAACGCTGGTGTAACCAAAACAACCATGAAAACAATCCATGACAGAATCAGATGACAGGAAACGATTGAGGTGACGTGAATGAGGGGGTGCTTCGTTCTGGGGGGGGGCACAAAAAAAATAATGCTTTCTGCTGCAGTCTTGGTTGTCCTGGTGGTTGGCGTCATGCGTTATGCCCGCCGGGATGCAATCCGGCCAGCTGCTGATGTGCAGGAATCCTGAAAAAATTTATATTATTCGGAAAAGGGTCTTAAGAAATATTCAAGATTTGTGACCTTTACAGCTTTATCAAAAAGATACTCATTAGGAGTTCGTGACATTAAATATCTTTTACCTGGCCTTATTAATAAGGCTTGGTTTTTTGAACTAATGTCATCGTACACACTATTTAGATTTTTTATATCTCGTTTCTCAGGCTTCGTTGTCCATTTAACTTCATAAAAATCCAATTGACCATCAGCTTCAATGATAAAATCTACCTCTCTTCCTCTATTGTCACGATAAAACCAGGTAACGGCATCTGGTTTCTGGTTTTTAATCCATTTTCTGAACTCTGACAGTATAAAAGATTCCCAAATATTACCAATAAAGGGTGAATTCTGTATGTTTGAATCGTTAATACCCAGTAAAAAACATAGTAGGCCAATTTCACAAAAAAATAGTTTTGGTGATTTAACAATCCTTTTTCCAGTATTTGCGAAATAGGGTTCAAGTAATACGATTTGATTGCAGGCTTCTAAAATACTCAGCCATTGGTTGATCGTATTCAAGGTAACACCAACATCTTTTGCTATATCACTTTTATTAAGAAGCTGAGCATTTCGACTGGCACACACTCTTATGAAACGCTCAAAATTTCTTAGATTTCCAACATTAACAATCTGCCTGACATCCCGTTCCAGGTATGTCGCTAAATATGTTCTGTAATAGTCAACTACACTTAAATCTGGTTTGCGCCACAGTTCAGGCAAACTGCCTCGAATCAGAACCTGATACAATTGCTTAAGATCTTTGGGGTTCAGCTTACCCTGGCTTAGTTCTGTAAGGTTCAACCCTTCCAATTCCAGCCAAACACATCGTCCTGCCAGGCTGTCTGATACTTCTCTCATTAAACTGAACTTCTGAGATCCGGTAATGATAAATTGCCCGGCTAGATCACGATTTTGATCAATTATTATTTTTAAGTGCCGAAACAAAGCAGGCGCATATTGCGCCTCATCAATAATAACTGGAGAAGGATTACTCAACAGAAACTCTTGAGGATCATTTTCTGCCTGCTCTGCTAATGATGGCAAATCAAGCGTAATATAATTATATTTTGGAAAAAGCTGCCTCAAAAGAGTTGTCTTTCCAGTTTGACGCGCGCCTGTCAAAATTATCGCTGGGTATTGCCTGGATAATTTGAGTATTCTTGACTCAATTTCCCTTTTATAATACATACTTGACAATTTGATTAGTTATACTATGAATTTGTCATATTATGAATATCAATATATTTATCAAAACATAACGTGAAATGTCAATCAGAAATGCACTGGAAACAAGAAAAATACTCAATTATTCGAATCAATATTTTTTGGACTGTCCCTCCTCATAATTACATCATTCTATAATTACAACTGGTTATTCGTCCCAATAGCCGGTTGATTATTCCAGAAAAAAACCGATACATTTCCGGCTTCAAACATAAAATTTATCACGGAGCATACCAAAAAATGTATCAAATGCTGACCAGGCTTTTTACAATCATCCTGAAGATTATCCAGACTCTTTTCAAATCAAAAAGCGATTTG
>Ga0075122_10001562_pt1 | contig 16206 bp, 14 predicted proteins | sample AntAceMetag02UKB_FD_69790 | JGI IMG/M metagenome (GOLD analysis project Ga0075122, IMG submission 69790) | Saline lake microbial communities from Ace Lake, Antarctica - Antarctic Ace Lake Metagenome 02UKB | ecosystem: Environmental > Aquatic > Non-marine Saline and Alkaline > Saline | place... | reverse complement strand
TTCTCTTTTTTCTCCATTTAATGGATCTGCGTGCCCACCATTAATAAAGTAAGTGACATGTGCATATTTTTCTGTCTCAGAAATATACAACTGACGATATTCTTCACCAATAACAAGTGGTAAACAATCTTCTAAATCAGGACTTGGAAAAGCAGTAAAAAGCCCTGGTAAATCTGGGCCAAAATCAGTCATAGCCACAAACCTAATATTTTTAGGAAATTTTTCTCTAACAAAAGATTTCTTATTCATTTTTTGAAAATCTTTTTGTACAAAAACTTTTGTAATTTGACGAGCTCTGTCACTTCTTGAATTTATAAAAAATATTGCATCACCATCTTTTATTGTGGCAACAGGCTTATTATTTTCTATAATAACTGTTGGACAAATATGTTCATCTGTATCTCCTCTATTATACGATTGTATGAGGGCTTCTTCTGCACTTGTAGAAACACAACCACGCCCAAGCACCATCGCTTCATACGCCTGTTTAGTTCTTGACCAAATTTTATTTCTATCCATTGCATAAAAACGTCCAATCACAGTAGCAATTTTCTCTTTACCAAGCATGTGAGTTCTTAATTCTCTCAAAAATCCAGCCGCCCCAAATTGAGAAGAATCACGACCGTCAGTGAATAAATGTAAATAAACTTTTTCTTGACCAACCCTTCTAAAATATTCAAGCATTGAATATAGGTGCTCTGGATAAGCATGAGCGCTATTATTATCTGTTAATAAACCCATTACATGCACAGCAGTACCATGCTTTTTAGTATGATAAATAGCTTGTTTAAATGCTTCATTCTTAAAAAATGTACCATCATGAATTGCTTCAGATATCTCAACAAGATCTTGTTTAACAATTCTGCCTGCTCCAATATTTAAATGACCTGCTTCACTGTTTCCTTGTTGCCCTTTAAACAAACCTACATTTTCTCCGTAAGTTTTTAATTTAGAATTCGGATATTTATTCATTAAAGAAAAAATATAAGGAGCAGTCTGTGGAGTAATAGCATTACCAGGATTTTTAAAATCAGCCAAACCAAAACCATCCAAAATCATAAGCATTGCTGGTTTCTTTTTTATTATTTTTTTCATAATTTTTTAATACTAATTGCCCAATTCTTGCTCAATTTCCATTAATCTATTATATTTTTCTACTCGTTCAGAACGTGACAAAGAACCTGTTTTTATAAACTCTGCATTAACAGCAACAGCCAAATCAGCAATGAATGTATCTGAAGTTTCTCCACTTCGGTGAGATACAGAAATTTGATATTTATTTTTTTGAGCAAGTTTTATTGTTTCTATAGTTTCTGATAAAGTTCCAATTTGATTTAATTTTATCAAAACTGCATTCCCAACTTTTTCATCAATACCTTTTTGCACTCTTTTAACATTTGTAACAAAAAGATCATCTCCAACATTCACAATCTTTCTACCTAATTTTTTTGTTAAAACTGCCCAATTATCCCAATCATCTTCACCAAGCCCATCTTCTATCGAAATGATTGGATATTTTTTAGACCAATTAACAAGCGTCTCAATAACTTTACTTGCTCTCCAACCTTGTTTTTTATTAACAAAATAATACAAGTCTTTTCTGTAAAATTCAGAAGCAGCAACATCAAGCCCTAAAAATACATTCTTCCCAGGTTTCCAACCTGCAAGTTCAACAGCTTGTAAAATTAATTTAATAGCAGATTCATTATCTTTTAAATTTGGTGCAAAACCACCTTCATCTCCTACAGCAGTACTATAACCTTTTTGACTTAATAGATTTTGCAAAGAATGAAAAATTTGAGAACCCATTCTGACACGCTCACAGAACCTAGAATGACGTGGAATAATCATAAACTCTTGAATAGACAAACCATTGTCAGCATGACGTCCACCATTCAAAATATTCATTGTTGGAATTGGCATTCTATATTTTTTTTCTTTTATTCTATATGATTGTCTTATATATTTATAAAGTGGCTTTTTTTGAGCCTTTGCACCAGCACGAGCACAGGCAAGCGAAACTGACAAAATAGCATTGGCACCTAACTTTGATTTATTAGGAGTACCATCAAGCTCGATCATTGTTTTATCAATTAACCGTATTTTTGTAATAAGCATTCCTTTTAACTTTTTGGCAATTATGGTATTTACATTTTTTACAGCTTTTAAAACACCTTTCCCACCAAAACGTAAACCCTTATCACGAAGTTCGAGTGCTTCGTGAATTCCAGTCGACGCACCTGATGGTACTTTTGCGACGGCTGTAATACCATTCGTTAATTCTACTTTTGTTTCTATTGTAGGATTTCCACGAGAATCAAGTATCTCACGAGCTTTGATGTTTTTAATCTTCATAACGTTATGTTAGACTGTTTAATTTAACTTATTATACCACAATTAATCAATTTTAAAAGCCAACCCACCTGAGCCGACTTTTATTTATTTATTTAATTCTATTATCGAGCAATTTCGTAAGTAATATTAACATTTACGCTAACATCTTGACTTCCGCTTGCAACTTCTGCCACGTTACCACCCATACCAATTGCTTCATCATACATAATTTTTGCATTTGAACGAGGATAATATTCACTACTTTCATATTCATTATATGAAACAACGCTTACAATACGAATACCCAAATCTCTCGACAATTTTGTAGCCTTTTCTTTAGCATCTTCTATTGCTTTTTCACGAGCTTGAACTTTCAAATTTTGTGTATCATCAATTGTAAATTGCAAACCAGAAAGTTGATTAGCATCATATTTTCCAGCTAAAGATAAAACATCTTCAATTTTACTTAAGTCACGTATTTTAACAGTCACATTACTTGTAACTTTATATCCTTTAAACTTTCTACCATCTTCTGGATGATATTCATATTCTGGATAAATAGTATAATCACTTTGCAAATCTTTTTTATCAATTCCCATATATTCCAAATCATTCATAATTCCATCCATCGTTTTTTTGTTTACTTTTTGAGCATCTGATACATCAAGAGCTGTATTTGAATAACCAAGTGTAGTAACAGCAATATCATTTGTTCCAACTGCCTTTCCATATCCATTAACAGTAATCATTCTTTCTGATTGATCTGTTTTACCAATAAAATAATATTCTTGAATATTATTACGTATCATTATACCAACATAAAAAATAATATAGACTAGCAATACCCCCACTAAAGTCACCATTATTTTTTTAGTAAAATCACAATGTGTAGCACAATAACTTGGCGCCATGTTTACTTCTGGCTTTGATTTAGATTTTGATACCGCTTTAGTTTTTTTTACCATATTATATTCCTCCCACAAGTTCTAATGTATTTTAAAACTTGAAGTTATTTATTTAATTATTAATTATTTTAATATTTCTATTCCTGGTAATTTTTTTCCACTCAAAAATTCTAACATTGCTCCCCCACCTGTTGAAACCAAATCAACTTCATTTATAACTTCTAAATTTTTTAAAACTTTTACAGTTTCACCTCCACCAGCTACTCCAAATGCTTTTCCCTTTGACCTATTAGCAAACAAACGAGAAATTGCATATGTTGCATGTTGATATGGGGGTTGTTCAAAATAACCTATTGCACCATTTAAAATTAAAGTATTAGCTTTTTTAATATACTTAGCATAAAGTTGTACAGTTTCTGGACCAACACTTAAAATAGCATGTGTTTTTGGAACTTTAAACTTTTTATCAACTGATAAAACTTGATAATTTTTTCCTTGATAATCACCTACTACCAAATCAACAGGTATAATAACTTTTTTATTTGAACAAATTTTTAAAATTTCAACTTTATAATCTTTATCAATAATAGATTTACCAATATCGTATCCTTTTGCCCAAAGATACGTATTTAAAATTCCACCACCAATTAAAATCTGATTTGTTTTGGTTAAAAGATTTTTTAAAACTGGAATTTTTGTTTCGCATTTTATACCACCAATTATTGCAACGAGTGGCTTTTTAGGTTTTTCTATAACTTTTAACAAACCTTTTATTTCTTCTTCTAATAAAAGCCCTGCATATGTTGGTAGATATTTTGTTATACCTATTACTGACGCGGATGACCTGTGAGAAACAGCAAAACCATCCATCACAAACACATCTGCAATTTTACTTAATTTTTTTGCCAAAGTTCCTTCGTTTTTCTCTTCTTCTTTATAGTAACGAATATTTTCAAGCATTGTAACATTTGCACGTGTTGGTTGATATTTTTCAAATTCTGTAAATAACACTTTTCTACCTAATAATTTTTCTAATTCATTGGCAACAGGTTTTAAAGTAAGCGTTAAATCTTTTCCTTTTGGACGACCAAGGTGAGCAACTATAATAACTTTAGTTTGTTTATCAAGTAAATACCGTATTGTTGGTAAACTTTTTTTAATGCGAAAATTATCTTGTACTTTTCCATTTTTTATTGGAACATTAAAATCAACTCGTACTAATGCAATCTTTCCTTTTAAATTATGAAGTTGTTTTATGGTATTTATTTTCATATTAATATTATACCATAATTTTTGAAAAAAATTAACAAAAAATATCTTAAAACTTTTTAAGTTATTTTATTCAACCAAATCTTCATACCCAATCTCACCTGGCCAAAGATAATTACTAAAAATCCACTCTGATAAATCTTTAACTTCTAAAAATCTATTTTCATTTACATCTGCACCCAAAGCTATCACCATTATTTTCTTTCCCTTTTTTGAAGTAATTTCACTTACGAAGTTATAACCTGATAATTCAATAAAACCTGTTTTACCAACAACTTCTTTAAAATTATGTGGAATCCATTTTGTTACAAGCCAATCAGTACTCCAAATTCTACGCTTTTTATCCAAACCAAGTGGCTCTAAATAATATTCCGCAATCCCAAGTGATTCTTTTATCTTTCCATACTTTAAAGCCTCTTCTAAAAGTTTAATTATATCTGTTACATTGCCAATATTTTCTTCATTAATACCTGTTGGACCTACAAAATGCAAGCTATTAAGCCCAATACTTTTTGCTTTCCTATTCATTAACGTTACAAACCCATCATAGGTTACTCCCGATGTCCTAACAAGAGCAGTAATTGATTTATTTGAAGAATTTATTAAACCAGCGTTCCACAAATCAAGTGCAGTAAATTTTTCTCCTATTTCAATAGTATGACTACCATTAAAAACAGCATCGCTCTCTAAAATTTCTATAACTTCATTCCACTTTCGCGGTAATTCTAAAAGCACCATAGCTGACATTAACTTTGTAATACTTGCCAAAGGCCTTACTTCTTTTGAATTTTTATCAAACAAAACTATACCTGAATTTTTATCAATCGCTACGATCGATTTAGATGTTAAAGCACTTTCAAAAACATTTTTATTTTTTTGCAAAGGAATGATTGGTTTTGCAAATGATGGCACTTCTAAACATTCATCACCTCCAACGATATTTCTTTCTCCGGAAATTGAAAAATAAACATACTCTGAATTTTTTTTAATAGACAATCCACAAGAAAATACAAAAAGTAAAAAAATACCGACAAGCATCATTCCAAATGAAGATAGGAAATTAAATAAATTTTTGTTCACCCCGTTAGAATTTTCAATCATAAAATATTATCAACAATAACATTTAACTTACTTAATTTAATTACAAACCTTATTAAAAAACTTTAACAAAATTCATAATTTATTATTCTTTAGCATCATCTAAAGCTTTTTCTATATATTCATGCTTATGTAAAGTTTCATAATCTGGTAAATCCTCAACACTATTTAACCCTAATAAACGTAAATAATCTATAGTTATTTCAAAGCTTGGTAAAAGCTTTGTTTTATTTGATGATTCTTGAACCAAACCTCTCATCATTAAATTTCGAATTATCAAGCTACAGTTTACTCCACGAATTTGTTCTAGCTCTGGTTTGGTAATTGGCCCGCGATAAGACACAACTGTTAAAGTTTCAAGCTGTGGACGAGTTAGTTCTCCAGTTATTTCTGCTTTAACAAACTTTTCTGTAATGTCCACATTGTCAGGACTAGAAACCATTTGATATTCATCACCATTTTTTAATATTTTTATTCCGCTTCCTTCGCAATTATATTTTTGCACCAAAACTTCTAAAGATTCTTCAATCTCTTTACGTTCTTTTTTAAAAACCTTAATAAACCTTTTAATTAATAATGGCTTTGAGGCAACAAATAAAATTGATTCTAATTGTGATGTTATATTCATAGTATGAAAGATATTATAACAAAGTTTGATATTTATTTCCAATATCACTATTTTCTATACCTTCTTAATTTCAAAATCATCAAATGCTTTTGTTTGAGTCATATACGCTTCTCCTTTTTTAACCATATCAAGTATTGCTAAAAAATTAACAATCACTTCTGTTTTGCTTTTTGAATCTTTAAAAAGTTCACTAAACTTAAATTTTTTAATTCTTTTTAAAGTATCTTTTAAATGTTTTACTACATCACATACAGAAACAGAATGATCAATATTGGCAGTAGGTAAAGGATTGACTGGTTTTAACCTTTTAAGCAAATCTACAAAACTTTTCTGTAAATTATCTTCAAGTGCATTAGAAGGTAATATAAATTCTTTTTGTTTTTTAAGAGATTCTATTCTTCCGTAAGATTTTTGAACATTTTGCCATAATTTTTCTATACTTACACTTGCATCAACAAATTTTTTATACATTTTTAATTGATCTGCTAGATTTTCTTCTTCCTCCTCTTCGTACAAATATGGTAAAAGTTGTTTTGATTTCAAATATACAAGTTTAGTTGCAATAACCAAAAAATCAGCAAGGTCTTGTTCTTTGCTATTTTCTATTTTTTCTAATTCTACCAAAAAGTGTTCTGTTATTTCTGAAAGTGAAATTTCTGTTATCTTCAATTCTTCTTTATCTATTAATTGAAGTAAAAGATCAAGTGGTCCAGAAAATTTATCAGTTTTTATTTGTTGCATGATAATTTATACTTTTTTAATATGCACATCTTTTAAAGCCTCATCTGATACCTCACCTGGAGCATCAAGCATAATATCCCTCGCATCCGAAGTTTTTGGGAAAGCAATTACTTCACGAATATTTGGCTCACCTGCTAGCACCATAGCAATTCTATCAATTCCGGGAGCAAAACCACCATGCGGAGGTGCACCAAATTCAAACGCTTCAAGCATATGACCAAATTTCTTTTCTTGATCCTCTTTAGAAATCTTTAAAAAATCAAAAATCTTTTCTTGCATCTCACGAGTGTGAATCCTGATTGAACCAGATGACAATTCAAAACCATTTAAAACTAAATCATATGAATCCGCTCTAACTTTTAACGGATCAGATTCAAGCAAAGCTTCATCTTCTTCTTTAATTGCACAAAATGGATGATGCATTGATTGTATAGTGCCATCATCAAGCTTTTCAAACATTGGAAAGTCAGTAACCCAAGCAAACGCAAGTTCATTTGGATCGTTTTTATCTTTTCGTAAATCTGGTTTATCAGTTCCATATTTATCCATAGAATCAGCCCAAGTAAGTCTTGCAAAAGGCATCTCTGCAATCTTTTTATCTGGTGCAACAACTTTAATCATTTCAATAAACATTTTTTCTGTAAATTCCAAAATTTCTTCCTGAGTTGTAAAAGACATTTCAAAATCAAATTGTGTAAATTCAGGTTGACGATCTCCTCTTTGATCTTCATCACGAAAACACCTTGCCATTTGAAAATACTTTTCATATCCCGCAACCATCAAAAGTTGCTTAAATTGTTGAGGAGACTGAGGAAGTACATAAGCTTTACCTGAGTATACTCTACTTGGAACTAAAAATTCTCTTGCACCTTCTGGGGTTCCTTTCATTAAAATTGGGGTTTCAATTTCTAAAAAATCATTTTTGTGCATATAATCACGAAAAAAATTAATCATAGCACCTCTCATGCGCATATTTTTTGTCATTCTCTCACTTCTTAAATCTAAATAACGATACTTCAAACGAAGTTCTTCATTAATCACTTTAGTGTCTTTATCAATTTCAAAAGGTGGGGTCTTAGCCTCATTTAAAACTTTAATTTCTTTTGCCAAAACCTCAACCATTCCAGTTGGCATTTCTGAATTTTGTTGTCTTTCCCCTCTTGCATTTACAATACCCTTTATTTCCACTACAAATTCTGAACGAATTTTCTTTAATTCTTCTTGAGATTTTTCATCAAGCTCGGCTGGCACACCCACCACTTGAACAATTCCTTTCATATCACGCAAATCTAAAAACGCAATCTTACCCATATTTCGCCTTGCATTAATCCATCCTTTAAGCAAAACTTCTTCTCCTACTAAATTACTTGCTTCAATAGTATACTTTCTTTCTAACATAAATTTATTATTTTTATCTTATTATGTTACTTACCCTACAACCCCAAAACTTTAGCTGAGGTGGTACTAAAATATAAACTCTTTTACCTAATATTAACTTTTATTTTTATTATATAATTTATCTGCTGTCTCATCATCTAAATGAAACCAATATTTTTCAAAACAACAAGGACATTCAATAACCCTTGCTAAATGATTATCGCCTGACTTGTACGGAGCCTCTTTAACACCAACAGTACATTCATCCCATTTATTAGTGGGCAACATTTTATTATATAATTTACAATCATCTTTTAGACATTCTAAATAAGTACTATGATTATCGTAAGCAGGATTTCCTTTACCCCAATATAATAATTTATCTTTTTTTTCTTTTTCTGGATTAAATTTTAATTTTTCTGACATATTGTTTATTGCTATTTAACAATATAAAGTTCCGCTAACTCTACCATTCTATTTGAGTAACCTGTTTCATTATCATACCAAGAAACAACTTTAACCAAATTTCCACCAATAACATTAGTTAAATTTAAATCAATAGTTGAGGAATAAGTATTACCAACAAAATCAGACGAAACAAGTGGTTCATCAGTCCAAGTCAAAACGCCTTTAAATCTATCAGTCTTAGCTGCTTCTTTATAAGCTTCATTAATTTCTTCAATAGTAACATCTTTTTTTAATAAAATAGTCATATCAGACAAAGAAACAGTCGGTACAGGAACCCGAATAGCAAACCCATCAAAATTACCTTTTACAGTTGGAATAACCTTACCAACAGATTTTGCAGCCCCAGTTGTCGTTGGAATAACATTTTCAGCAGCAGCTCTAGCACGACGAAGGTCTTTATGTGGTCCATCTTGTAAATTTTGATCTGCAGTATAACCATGGATTGTAGTCATAAAACCTTTTTCAATTCCAAATTTTTCTTCAAGTACTGCCATTGCAGGACCAATAGAATTTGTTGTGCAGGATGCGTTATCAATTACAGTTGCTTCTTCTACAGAACATTTTGCACAATTAACAGAACGGACATACATCGGTACATCATCTCCTTTTGCGGGAGCTGACAATATAACTTTTTTAGCGCCAGCTTTTATATGAGAACTAGCCGATTCTTTATCACGAAATCTACCAGTACATTCCATTACAATGTCTACTTTCAAATCTCCCCAAGGAAGCTTTGTTGGATCAGGTTCTGCTAAAATTTTTATTTTTTCACCACCAACAGTAATACTTGATTCATCAAATTCAATCTTTTTATCATAAGTTGGGTATGATGTATCATATTTTAATAAATGAACTAAAGTTTTTGTATCAGTTAAATCGTTAACAGCAACAACTTTTATATTTTTATTTTCCATTGCCACTTTAAAAACATGGCGACCAATACGGCCAAAACCATTAATAGCGATATTCATCATATTCTTAGTATTTAAAAATTATTAAATCTTTGCACAATACACATATAATACCAAATCAAAACACCCCACGCAAGGGCGTGAGGTGTTATATTTGTTTTTTGTATTTTTAGATGTTTAAATCATCTACAGCACTTGTGTCTATAGGTGTCTCATCTACAGGAGCAGTTTCTGCCACAGGAGCAGTTTCTGCCACAGGAGCAGTTACTTCGCCTTCTTCGCGACGAGGATTAGGACCACGTCCACCTTCTGGTTCGTTAATTTTTAAATTAACGCGAGCGTTTGATTTTGCACCAACAATCTTTAAAAGAGTGCGGACAGCTCTTGCTGTTTGACCTGAGCGGCCAATTACATAACCCATATCTGCTGGATTAACGTCTAAGGTTAAAAGTACACCTCTTTCGTCTACAGTACGAGTTGATTTAACATCATCAGGATTACCAACGATTGATTTAATGATGTCTTCTAAGAATTTCTGATCAGCTTCCATATGTTTCTATTCGATTAAGTTCTTAAATAATACAGTCTGTCGACGTGTGGAAAACCACCAGCACTGTGTGAAAATATATTATCATGATATATAAAAAAAGTCAAAATGTGGATAATTAAAAATTCGCTCAAATTATATCAAGCGAATTTTTTGATTTTAATCAATATTTTTGTTATGCAGTTTTTTCTTCTGGTTTAATTTCTTCTTTCTTTTCTTCTTTTACTTCTTCAACTTTTTCTTCAGTTTCAGGAGTAGTTTCAGCAGGAGCAACTTCTTTTACTTCTTCTGCTTCAGGAACAACTTCAGCTGGTTTTTCAGCTTCAGCTTTTTTTGCTTCAGCTTCAGCTTTTTTTGCTTCAGCTTTTTTTGCTTCAGCTTCAGCTTTTTTTGCTTCAGCTTCAGCTTTTGCAACTTCTTTAGCTTCTTTTTCTTTTACTTCTTTAGCTTCTTTTGCAGCTTTTTCTTTTTCTATCTTTTCTACATTTTTTGCATCTAATTTAATTTGACGTTTTTTAGAAATTACAACAGATTTCTGTTTATCTGCTTTAATAACACCAGCTTTAACAAGTAAATTATTTACTGTTTCAGATGGTTTAGCGCCATTTCCAATAAAATGTTTAATTCTATCTTCTTTTATAACCAGACCATTTTCTTTATCATGAGGATTATATGATCCTAAAATTTCTAGATGAGCAGCTTGAGTATCTTTTGTGTGTTCAGAAACCACAATACGATATGTAGGCATTTTGTGTCTTCCAACACGTTGTAAACGAATTACTAACATAATTTTTTATTTTTTAAATTTAACTATGACGTTTCCATCTTCGCCAGCAAGCGAGACAGAGAGAGCGCTATAATAATAGCATCACACAAGTTCTTTGTCAAGCTTAACACTCATTAAATGACTTACACCGTCACCTTTCATTACCACACCATACAGTGCATCAGCGTGATGCATGGTTACACGATTATGAGTAATAATAATAAATTGGGATTTTGATGATAAATCTGACATAATTTTAGCAAACCTATTCGAATTTGATTCATCAAGTGCTGCTTCAACTTCATCTAAAACGATAAACGGAGACGGATTGCAAGACAATATTGCACAAATAAGAGCAATCGAAGTCAAAGTTCTCTCACCACCAGATAAAGCATTTAAATGCTTTATTTTTTTACCAGGAGGATTGGCAATAACATCAATCCCTATTAATATTTTCTTTCTTCTAGCTTTTGGTTTTTCTTCACTATCATCGTCTTCTTCACCTTCTTGCGAATCTTCATCCTTATCTTTTTCATAACCATACATTTCTTCTAACTTTGCACTTCCTCCATCAAATAAAATTTTAAAGTATCTATCAAATTCTTTTCTAATCTTTTTAAAAGCAATCGCTCTTTTCTTTTTCATTACAACATCAAGCTCTGTAATCAATTTATTTAAATCATTAATGGCACTCCCCAGATCAGTTAATTGATTTGTTAAAAAATCATACCTTTCTTTAGTTTGTTCATATTCTTCTACCACTTCAATATCTATTCCACCTATAAGGCTAAGGGTATACTTTAATTTTTGAATTGTTAAAGATAAAGTTTCAAGTTCATTCATTTCTACGGTTAAAGGACCTCTTTCCATAATTGAAACAATACCAACATTCATATCATTTTCTACTTCAGAAATAAGGTCTTCTTGTTTTGTTTCAATGCGTGTTAAAGAAATACGAAGTTCATTACGATTTTGCATTTTTTCATTTACAACCATTTGCAAATCCTGCATTTCTTTTTGCATTGTAAAAACTGTTTGTTTTTTTTCTTCTTCTTTTTTATTAAATTCTTCAATTTCAATTGATAATTCTTCTACTTCTTTTGTTTGCTGTTTAATGCTTGTAAAAATAACTTCTTTTTCTTTTTCTAAATCTACAAGTTGATTACTAAACTCTTGAGGATTCTTAATTAATACTAATTCCCTATCAAGCCCTGATATTTCTTTTTCAAGTTCAAAATTTTTATTATCCAAAACTTCTAATCTTGCATTACCTGTTTCACGAGCAACTTTAAATTCCAAATTTTTCATTTTTAAATTTTCTATATCCGCTTCTAACTCTTGCAAAGAATCTTGTTCTAAATTGATTTGAGATTGATAACTTTCTGTTCTTTCTTTTTCTGTAAGTGATATTTTGCCAGAAAATCCCATACCTTTTAGCTTGCTTCTTCTAAAGCCACCCCTCATTACTCTATTCTTTTCAACCAAATCACCTTCTAAAGTTACCATTCGAGCCCGACCCAGTCCTAATCTTTCTGCAACTTTCAAATCTTCTATTACCAATGTGTTTCCTAGTGCAAGAGAAAAAATATTATCAAATTCAGTCGAATATTTAATCAAATCAGTAGCCAAACCCAAAACACCATCTTCATTTAAAAGATCTTCTACCCCTCTATCAACATACCTTCCTTCTATTTTATTAACTGGTAAAAATGTTGCAACGCCAAGTTTATTTTCACGAAGATAATTAATAGCATTACGAGCGACAATCTCGTCTTTTACAACCAAAGACGTTAAATGACCAGAAGCCGCAACTTCAAGTGCAATTCTATAATCTTCTTCTACTTCTCCCAACTCTGCCACAATTCCAAAAATCTCTCCTAGCTTATCTTTGTTTTTTAAAACTGATTTAAGTGCAGTCAGGCCACTAAACTCCCAAAAATTACGTTCAGACTGTGAGTCAAACATTTGAGTTTGTAAACGGGCAATTTTTACTTGCCGCTGAGTACGATCAGACAACAATTCATCTATTTTCTTTTGATTTTCTAATAATAAATTTTGTTTTTGCCCTATTTCTTGAGTTTGTTTTTTAAGATCATTGCTTAAAGCTTCTTTTTGAACATTTAATTCTTTAACTTTATTTTCCAACCAACTAATATTTCCTTTTCCTTCTTTTCCATATTCACTGTGCATTTGTCCTTCAAGTACAATCAATTGTCTTTCTAAATCATTTTTTTGCCTAACTGCTTCTTGGTGTTTTTTCTGTATATCTGCAAATAAATCTTGACGACTAGAACTTTGAGCGAGACCAGCCAATTCAGTCTGAATTTGTTCAAGCTTAGTAAACGCAATTCTATATTCATCTTCTACTATTTTTAAATTCTCTGACAAACCATCTATTTCACCTTGATAATTAGAATAAATAGTAGCATAATAACTTTCTTGAGCTTCGGTTAGTTTAATTTCTACTTCTTGACGTTTCTCTAGTTTTTTAACCTGACGAGACAAAAGTTTTAAATGAGGTTCAATCTCTGCAACCAAACGTTCTGCATTTTCTACATTGTCTACTGAACGATTTAATTTAAGCTCGGCTTGATGTTGCTTAATTTGAAATTCTTTAATGCCAGAGGCTTCATCCAAAAAATCTTTACGTTCACTTGGGCTAACTATTAACATTTTATCAATCATTCCTTGCCCAACAATACTATATGAATTTTCTGCAAATTGAGCTTGAGCAAGTAAAAGATGAATATCGAGTAAACGTGACTGATTACCATTTATTAAATATTCGCTTTCTCCACTTCTATAAAGTCTGCGAGTTATCACAATTTCCGGATAATCTAAATTTATTTTATTGTCAGTATTATCAAGTATCATACTTGTTTCTGCCATTCCTAATTTTCCTTTAGATTCTGAGCCAGAGAATATAACATCTTCACTTTTTTTACCACGAATATTTTTCATTGAGGTCTCACCCATTACCCATCTAATAGCATCAGTTACATTGGATTTTCCAGAACCATTTGGACCAACAACTGCTGTAATAGAAAATCGCCCATTTTTAGGCGGTAAAAAGTCTAATACAGTTTTTTGAGCAAATGATTTAAAGCCGTTTATTTCAAGTCTTTTTAAATACATAATTATTCTTACATAAAAACCCTCTTTTCCAATATTTTTATATTATATCATAAGTTTTGACACTTGACAAAACTACATGTTTACTATATACTAACTCGTTAATTAAGAATATAGATCAATATTCGTAATATTCATTACAATTCGCAATATTAACATTATGAAACACGTAGCCAAAAAAATTAAAAAACAAATAGAAGATGCAAAAAGTATCCTTATTGTGATGCATCAAAATCCAGATGGTGACGCACTTGGTTCTAGTATGGCTATGTTTGAATATGTAAAAAATTTAAAAAACACCCTACCTACTGGTAAACAAAAAAATATTACAGCATTCTGCTTAACAAACATTCCTCAAAATTTAAATTTTCTACCAAATACCCATATCATAACGAAGGAAAAACAAGTTTTATTAAACAAATATGATACCACTATTATTCTTGATTCTGGTGATTTAAGTTATGCTGGAGTAGAAATTATACTTGCAAATAAACCAAAATGTCTTATAAATATAGATCATCACAAAACAAATAAATACTTTGGTGATTTAAATATGGTTGATGAAAATGCTGCTTCTACTACAGAAGTCTTATACCATTTCTTCAAGTTTAATAATATATCTATAAATCCAAAACAAGCTACTGCACTTTTAACAGGGCTTATTACTGACACTGATAATTTTACAAATTCAGCTACTACAACTACTGCTGTTATGATCTCAGGAGAACTTGTTAGACTAGGAGCAAATTTACCAAATATAAATACAAAAACAATAAAAAATAAAACTGTTGATTCTCTAAAACTTTGGGGCACAGCACTTTCAAGACTCAACAAACACGCAGAAATGGATTTAGCACACACCCACCTTACTCAAGCGGATTTTAAAAAACACGGAGTTAAAGAAGATGCAGCCGATGGAATTTCTAATTTTTTAAATAATTTAGAAGAAGCTAAAATAGCACTTATACTTACAGAAACAAAAGACGGAAAAATAAAAGGAAGTTTACGTACAACACACGATGATATAGATGTTTCAAAAATTGCCCAAAGCTTTGGTGGCGGTGGACATAAAAAAGCAGCTGGTTTTACTTCAGAAGGTGCAATTGAAGATATTTTAGAAAAAATTTCTAAAGTTTACAAAGAAGCCCAGGTGTAATATAATAAAAGCATTAAAGAATGACAAAAATATATGAATAATAAAATAAAATCACAAACATTAATTCCTACAGTTATTGAAAAGACTAACTATGGTGAAAGATCATACGACATATATTCTCGACTTCTAAAAGATAGAATAATATTCCTCGGAAGTTCTGTTGATGATACTATGGCAAATGCCATTATTGCTCAATTTTTATTTCTAGAAAATCAAAATCCAGAAAAAGATATCAAATTATATATAAACTCTCCTGGCGGAAGTGTAACAGCTGGCATGGCAATTTACGACACTATGCAATATATAAAACCAGATGTTTCAACAATTTGTGTGGGCATGGCAGCCTCAATGGCAGCTGTACTACTCGGAGCTGGAGCAAAAGGAAAAAGACTTGCACTACCAAATTCAGAAATAATGATTCATCAAGTAATGGGAGGAATGGAAGGACAAGCCTCTGACATTAAAATAAGAGCTGAGAGAATACTCCGCATTAAAGACAAACTAAATAAAATTATATCAAATCATACAGGTAAAAAAATTACAGAAGTTGAAAAAGACACCGACAGAGATTACTTTATGACTGCAGCCGAATCTAAGAAATACGGTTTAATAGATCAAATTATTAAATAAAAAAAGAATAATAACAAATAACTCCTTAAATGGGGTTATTTTATTTTAGCTTAAATTAGCCAAAATACGTAGTTTTCCACAGCCCACGATTCTCTACCTGTTGACAAAATAATCAAAATATGTTATATTTATATGTCGTTCAAAAAGACAAATACACTAATTGTGATTCGAGTTAAGAAATTTTAATAGATTTTTTAACTCGTATCCGCAAGCATGGGAAGATGTGTAAGTGGGTAGTACAGGC
>Ga0075122_10001561_pt1 | contig 16210 bp, 19 predicted proteins | sample AntAceMetag02UKB_FD_69790 | JGI IMG/M metagenome (GOLD analysis project Ga0075122, IMG submission 69790) | Saline lake microbial communities from Ace Lake, Antarctica - Antarctic Ace Lake Metagenome 02UKB | ecosystem: Environmental > Aquatic > Non-marine Saline and Alkaline > Saline | place... | reverse complement strand
GAAACTAATTTTTAATACGATAAAAGGACAAGACAACTTCGATCTAACAACAAAAGATGGAGATGAAAATTTTGAGTTAACAGATAAGCAAGCGAAGCTTGCCGATCAGGGGTCGGGTGGGCGGGGACTCAAAAAACCAAAGCCCAAACACAAAGGTGCAATTGGATTAGTAGACATGGGCGACTTCTGCGACAAAGAGATATCAAATCTAATAGAAGCAAGAACAAAAGAGATAGCAGAAAAGAACAACTGGAAAATTAAAAAAATAGAACTTCCACTCGACATCGGAATCGAGACATACTACATCATCGTATACACCGAGTTCTTTTCAGGAACCAGGAAATTCGACGGTCGAAGATTCGGCAGAAAGATCGAAGAAGTAGCCGGTCCAGAAGTTATCCGAAGAATCATCGGCGGATCAGAAATAACCAAGGCCGAGCACGAAGGGAAATTCTACAGGGAAGCGCTCAAGGCAAGAAGCTACGTGAAGCAACAGTTCGCTAAGATCTTCGAAGACGTCGACGCAATAATTCTTCCAACAACCCCGAAGCTTCCACACAAAATCGGAGAGTCAATCACCGTCGAGGAAATGTATGCATACGACATTACAACGGTCCTGGCAAGCATCGCAGGGCTACCGGCAATCTCAGTCCCAGCCGGGAAGATAGAAAACAAGGATGTCGGCCTACAAATCATCGCGCCGCACTTCCAAGAAGATCTCATCTTCAAGCTCGCGGAGGACTTCGAATGATCAAAACTTCTAGAATAGGAGAAATAAACTTCGGTAAAATGAAAACGGAATTTTGTATGACCTCCAACGCAAAAGCCATATTGAAGAAGTGGAAAATCTCACCCGCGATACTACTGCCCCCTGGATGGGCATGGTACGATTCGGAACTCCTCGAAAGAATAGATGAAAATAGTGACGGCAAACCCGACGAGAAATTCGGAAACGACTTCAAAGTTATCTACTTCCTACCAGACAACAAAGAAGCCATTAAGGAATTCGAAAAAGAAGCCCTTTTTATTTCCGATTCAAGAGTAAAAAATATCAAATTTAAATACGCCGCACTAAAATGCCAGAGATAACATTCGCACAGGCGAAAGAATTCTTAGACAATATAACTAGCGGAGATAAGGTGGCAATAGTACACCACGGTGACCTAGATGGATACGCATCGGGAATCTGTTTTTACGATTGGTGCGAGCAAAATGGAGCCAAAGCAGAACATTTTACATATTTCATAGGACCATCTTCACTAGATGATTACCCGCTAGAAAAGTTCAACAAAATAATAATCACCGACGTCGCACCAAACCTGATAGCAGAAGACCTTGACACGATAAAAGAAAAGCAAGTTTTCTACACCGACCATCACAAAAAAGAAGAAAAGATCCCAGAGGAAATACTAGAGCTAAGGACAACTGACGATGGATACATCCCCTCCTCGAGGACAGCCTGGGAGCTAACGGGAATAAAAAAATGGCTCGCTGTCGCTGGGACTGTTGCCGATGCCGGAGACCTATACCCCGAGAACGAAAAATTTATTGACAACTTCCTAAAAGAAGTCGATATCACCCTAGACAAATTCAAAGAAACGGTCACGGGCATAATATCAAACTCCCTAATCTACTTCGGAAAAGATTCCGATAAGGCGTTCGAGGCTATACAAAATATCGGCACACTAGATGATATCCGACAACTAGAAAAATATTCGGAACCAGTTGAGGACGAAATTCAAAGATTCGTAGAAGATTACGAGGAGAAGAAAGAAAGAATCGGGGACATAAATTACTACTACTTCGAACCAGAATTCAAAATAAAGAGTGCCGTAGGGTCAATCATTCATAGAAACAACCCCGACGAGGTTCAACTCTTCGCAAGCCCATACGATAACGGAAAAATGCTTTCGATAAGCCTTCGGAACCAAAGCAAGAAAAGAAACATGTCAGAATTGGGAAAGGCCGGAATAGCTGGACTCGAAAAAGCGACCGCTGGAGGTCACGTACCAGCCGCCGGAGCCAAGATCCAAGCCAAAGATCTCGATAAATTCAAAAAGAACATCAGGGAGTTTTTAGAAAATGGAAAATCTGGGTAAAAAGGCAGAATCACTAATCAGCCTAAAAGAAAAGGGCATCTTCCAGCAGGGCCTGGTGATACTCCCAGAGCTTCCCGAGTATTCGGAGTTAGAAGAGCGCATGAAGCTAGAGGGATTTCTTGACGGAGAAGACCTCGCCGTGAGATTCTCTTCCCCAGAAAAAAACATAAATCTGCCTCGGAGCATTATCCTAGATTCATTTGAAAAGATTCACGAATTCATAAAAAACAATATCGAAGAGAAAACCGCTGCAATAGTCCATCGATTCGCAATTCCAGAATTTAGCGGAACAATAATAAAAATAGGTGATAAGTCATATATCAGTTTAATTAACGGAGCATGGGAAACCTCATCTTCAAAGAGCTGTGACAATATTATAGTCTCTAACAAGGTCGCGAAAATTCAATTCGACCCGAAAGAAAAGGAATGCTTATTTGTAAACAGGGATAAGCTAGAAAGAAAACCCGTGATGAACGGCAAGGAGACTCTCTCAAAAAAAATAGCTGACATTCTAAAAAAGATCGGAGAACTTTCTCTGGAACAAAATATTCTTTATGAATTTATATTAACTCCCGAGAAAGACCTTGTAATTATGGAGTTCAAGGAGTCCACCAATTTTAATGAATTTAACTTCGAACAAAATTCGAAAAGGATTTTCAAGATAGAATCTTTCGAGGACATAACCTCTTGGGACAAAAAAACCGACCTATTAATTTCAGTTCCTCTAGGAAGAGATGAGGATTTAGAATTTATCAAGCTAATCGAAAAGATAAAACCTCACAAGGAGAAAGTTTTTGTTTCTTATGGCATAACCTCCCACCCATGCATTTTACTGAGAGAAAATGGGATTGGAACATTCCCAGAGTCCGAAGACAAAGAAATCTTTGAGATAGAGTTATAACCCCTATCCCCAAAAACATCCTTTCAACCCCATATATCTTTATAAAACGAAATGCCCTCGGAATATTAACTCACTCAATCAACTGAAAGGAGGTTTAAATAAAAGAGAATATGCCATTAGATTTTGCAAAAGAAGCGATACAAAACTCAGAAGCGAACTCGATAAATTTCGATGATCTTAAAGCCGGTAAGGCTAACATTAAGGTTTTCGGATGCGGGGGTTGCGGATGTAACATGGCTACCTGGCTTTTCAACAAGGGACTTAACGGTGCTAGCATCTACGGGATCAACACCGACGCTCTTCACCTTTCCATTACAAAGACAGACGAGAAAATCCTTATCGGTAAGGAACTAACTCGAGGTCTAGGAACAGGAGGATACGCGAACAAAGGACGAGAAGCTGCAAAAGAAGCTCTTACTGACCTGAAGAGAGCCGTTTCGAATTCGGATATGGTTTTCGTTCTGGCTGGTATGGGTGGAGGAACAGGGACGGGAGCCGGACCTGTAATAGCGCAGCTAGCTAAAGAAACCGGCGCGGTAGTTATAGCGGTAGTCACAATGCCTTTCGAGGCAGAAAAAGCAAGAATCGATAAGGCAGAGTTCGGTCTTCAAGAATTAAGAGAGACAGCCGATACTGTAATTGTCCTAGACAATAACAGATTGGTTGACATCGCTGGCCAACTACCAATGGAGCAAGCCTTCGCAGTTGCGAATGAACTTGTATCCACAATGATCAAGGGTATCGTAGAAACAATTACTTTACCGTCGCTGATCAACCTAGACTATGCAGACGTTTCTTCTATCATGAAGAACGGAGACGTAGCCGTAATCGGTATTGGTGAGGATAACTCGAACGCAAGAGTAGACGCAGCAGTCCAACAAGCTCTAACTCATCCACTGTTGGATGTAGATTACAGAGGAGCAACGGGCGCGCTAGTCCACATCACTTGTGGTCCAGACCTAAAACTTGAAGAGTTCGATAATATCGGACGACTCGTAACCGAAAACTTGAGCCCAGAAGCCCAGGTTATCATCGGAGCAAGAGTCAATAAGGAATTCCAGGGAAGAGTCAGAGTCATCACGATTATGACAGGAGTTAAGTCTCCATACATCCTCGGGAAAAACAGCGGACGAGATTTCGACGAGAAGGAATCCATCAGCGTAAACGAACTCGGCTTAGATGATTTAAGTTAAACATTAATGGCGCAATAAATGATTTCACAAACTCAAGGAACTGCCAAAGAAGATGGCGGGGATTTCGACAAGCGATCACGCGAGACAAACGAGCCGTGATCGCAATTAAAAATAAGCGCACGAAGCGCCAATTGTCGAGAGCAAATGAGAAACTGAATCGAAGCGCCAACACTTTATTATTTTTTGCCCCCTTTATGGGGGCTAGACATTATTTTTAGAACTAATATAGGATAGCTCCGCCCCATTCGACAACTGTGAACCCATCTCTAACGGGTGTCACAATTTCTGGGGACTCAATCTCATATGCCCCGTCGACAGCTCTAAAGGAGAATATTAACCTGATCTCGGTGTCAGGCTCGGGAATAATTATCAAATCCATATTCTCATTCAAAAAGCCAATATCAAATAACTTAATCTCATAATATTCCGAATCTGTTAACTCTGGCATCCAATACTCCTTAAACTGAGCCTCTTCTTTTTCATTCAAACCCATTCTAGGCAAATTAGCATCAAACCAGTAATACAGATCATCTCTTGCGACAACCCAGCCTTCTTCTGGTAAATCTATCGTCCCCAATGTATTCTCGTAAAATAGATAGTCATACTGATTTTCGATAAGACCGTCCTTGGTCACGAAAACGTCCCAGCCATCATTGTAATCCGGAATATCCTTTATTATCCCCCCATTAATATCCAAAACGACACTAATCCTGGAATCCTCCTCGGGATAAAGATAAATTGCCGGTTTCTTCACTGTCGCAACAGTCCCATACATAACAAATGCGGCGGAGATGGCAACACAAACCACAATAATTATTATAATAAACAGAAGCCACTTCAATGCCCTATTCATAATAACGCGTAAGCTAAAACACTTATATACCTTTTTATAACTCCAATCGGATTAGAACTAAAACGAATTCAACTTAACCCTAGACATCGGCTCCATCTTCTTATTCTTCCACTTATCGAAATACAAAAGATTCTCCAATTCGGGCTCGTTTTTCGGACGCCCCTTTATAGCGGTCTCCTTGCCGATGGGGAAAACCGCCTCGACGGTCAAACCATCGGGAACACCAACGACGCTCTTTATCTGATCTTCATAAAAATACCCAACCCATGTAGTTGCCAAACCAAGCTCGGTCAAAGCAAGTAAAAAGTTCTGAATCGCCGCTCCGGCCTGTTGGCTAGAATACCTGACGCCCCTATCTCCGTACAGCTTAACCAACTTCGAATCATCCGAAACAGCGACGACAATATATTTCACAGTCCCGACATAGCCCTGCTGAGTTGCCGCAGCAATCTCAGCGATCTTCTTCTCATCAGAAACCAAAATAAACTTCATCACAAAATTATTACCTGCCGATGGGGCAAACCGCGCCGCGTCAATTGCCTTAATAATCTTCCGCCAGTCCGGCTTCTTGCCCATAAACCGCCGCACGCTCTTCCTCTTCTTTATCGCATCTTTCAATTGCATAAAATGACAAAGAAGAAGAGGTATAAAAATGTTTAGGCGTCACGTTTTCAAATTCATAAAATAAGCGAACGAAGTTCGCCGAAGAGGGATCGGGTGGGTGGGGAATTTGGACAGAACGCTTGAGCGAATGAGCCGATCCTCTAAATCCGCAGCAAGCGAAGCGCGACCGGATTTTCGCAAGCATCTCTGATGCGACGGTTAAAATTGAAAATTTTAACAAGTTCGAGTGCGACTAAGAAGCAACGCTTCGAGGAAGCCCAGAATAAATGAGGGGACGCCTTACGTAGTGTCCTACGCGAACGATCTTTTTAAATCTTGTCGTTGGTGATTGGGATAATAGTTTCGATCACTCTTCTAATATCCCCTCGATCAATGTTAAAAATTCCTTAGCCCTTTCTAAAGATGTCTGAGCTTTTGATTTTTTAATGTTCTCAGTAGTTTCGTATTGGAACGTAGACCTTTTAACTTTCTCAAAACCATACCTTGTTAAATAATTATCACTAATCGACAGGGCTTCGTCCCTTCCCATTTCATAAGCTTTCAGAAGATGATTTTTTATTTTATGTCTACCCTGAACTATTAAAGCCTCATTAATTACTTGATGAACAATCTCATGTTTCGTCTTATATCCCAATTTATATAGATACGCGCAAGCCATATAGAACATAGAATAATAACTACTTACAACCACCCACAGCGAGGAAGAATTGTTCTTGAATAACAAGTTAGCCACGCCCAAACTCTCTCTCGCGTTTCTCAAGTACGTTTCATAAATTAAAGCTTTATGGCTGTTTATCTTAGTTATTTTTCCATCTCTTAAATAATTTTTAAAATTATCTTCCGCCAGTTTTATTCTTTTCTCATCCATTTTGAAATTAAATTATAATAGCTCTCTTTTCCGTAAAGTATAATATTGTTTTTAACTATTTCGTTACCAAGATTGTTTTGATTTTTTTCGATCATTGAGACAAACTCCTTTGACGTAAATTCTTGCACTTCTAAGTTTAAAGATAATAAATTTAGTTTTTCATTCAGCTCTATGGACTTAGACTTGTCATCTAAAATTATGCAGATATCAATGTCCGAGTTTTTCGTATTAGCTCCCTTAATGTATGAGCCAAATGCCAATATAATTAAAAAAGGATAACTTAATTCTTCAACATATTTTCTTACAACCTTCAACCTCGGGTTTTTTGAAAAGAATTCTTCGGTTCTTTTTTCTTCTACTAAGAGAACCTCTATGTTATTATTTGGACTAAATTCGATCAGATAAGAGTTGCCATGCTTAGTTTTAGAGTATGACTTACTGCTTATCTTGGCAAGTGCCTGAGAAGTATTTTTATAATCTGCTTTCAATTCTTTAGAAATTTTCATTATTGAATGATGGGATTCTTTATTTTCAATTAAAAATTTCAATATCTTTTCTCTTAGGGTATAGTTTACCATAGTATTATGGTATATAATACCATATTTAAACTTTATGCCTTATTTATTATAGGTATGTTGGATTAAATGATAATATAGAGGTTCTTTCTTTGTTCCCGTTTATCTGGCATGATTTATCAACACGACCTCCAACCACATCTACTCAAAGAATCCTTTACCAATAAAAATACCAGCCGCAATCCCGATCAAAAACAAAAGCAACGGCCCCGGCTGCTTCTTCGAAATCAATATCGCCGCAATCGCAATCGCCGGCACAATCCAGAACATCGCCTTTCGCGGAATAATTATATCAGCCTTCTTTTTCTTTTTCATGATTATAAACAGTATAAGAATTATTTAAGATTTGGGGTCGCGGATTGAACACGATTAAACACGGGATTAAAGAGTGCCGTCTCTGAGGGCAATAAACACTGGATGATCGGCTAACAACTCTGGAGCGGGCTTCGTCGCTATCATTTCCCTTATTAATCCACTTTCTTCCTGGAGGCGAGTCACATCAGTATCGGGATTCCCGCCAACACCAGTTGGAGCATTCATCTCGAATCTACCTCCATTATGATATATGCAAACAGGCTTATCGTGCCTAAAATAATATTCGTCGGAGACCTTCAGGTCCTTCGGTTTATCGACCTCTCGAAATCTTACCCCAAGAGGTAAATCGCGAGATACAAATTCATGATCGCTATCGGCTGCAACAGGGTAGGTGAATGTCAAAACTACAAAGTGTCCATCCCCAAGACTTTTATCAAATGCACATTCATCAACAACGATGTCGAACGTTCTCAGCGATGCCCTTCTAAGTATTTCTGCCATCCAATTTTCTGTTTTTGACATTTATAATTATTATTGTGATCTTGTTTCGACCTTCGACGCGGGGATTGAACGGATTGAACACGATTGAACACGATTAAACGGATTGAACGGATTGAACACGATTGAACACGATTAAACACGACGAGATTGAACTAGATTGAACTCGACTAGATCGTATAATTTTTAATTAAGAATTCCTGGATTCTCCCTCGGTCACTTCCGACAGAATTAATAGATCTAGGGCACGAAACCCTCTCCCAAATATAACCTTCATTCATGGGATATCTCTTCTTTACACCATCAGTAATGTTATTACTAAACAAAACCCTAGCTTCTCTGCGTCCCATTTCCGCTACGAAACAAGCAAGACGATCGCTATCTTCATCGCAAAATCTTTTCGGCGTATACTTTGCGAAACTTGTTTTCTTTAGCGGGTCGTAGCAAGGATCCAGATAAATAAAATCCCCTTCCTCTACGTGCGCCCTTATCGCTTCATAATCCTGACACTTAATTATTACCCCTTGTAATAATTTACTTGCGAGCAATATTGTTTCTTCATCAAACATGCTTTTATTTGGGCATCCTCGATATGGGACATTAAACTCGCCCTTGGTATTCACGCGATAAAGACCGTTGAAGCAATGCTTGTTCAAATAAACAAAAATCGCGCACCGCTTTAATCCGGCATATTTATTCTCGTTAAATTTAGTCCTAGTTAAATAGTATTTTTCCTTCGTGGACTCTTCGAGTTTTCTTAACTCCAAGATTAATTCCACTGGCCGATCTCGCACCGCCTTGAAGGTCTCTATTAGATCTTCGTTTACATCCGAAATCATACAAAACGAAGGATTGTATTTCTGTTTAATATAAAAAAACACCGCACCAGCCCCGAGAAAAGGCTCGAAGTATCTGTCAATCTTTTTGGGAAGATGCTCATCTATCTGTGGCAACAATCGCCTCTTCCCTCCAGCCCATTTTAGAAATGCAGGTATTTTCATCACCATATCACATTGCCACACATTCGCTCCTTAAAAAACCTTTTAAGCGGAGGCCTCTATCTTAAAATTCAATCCGAAAAGTCTTGCCAATACTGACTCCACCGTATCAGAAAATATTTCTATATCCCTGTCTTGTAGGTTTATCGCCGCCTTTTGGTGGATCAGTTTGCATCTAAGGTTATAATAATATTTAATCAATTTCCACTCTTTTATGGGAATCGAGGCGCCCCTGCGATACTTTTTTATCTCCAAGCACACCTGCGTCCGATCGTTAAACAGGGATAGTAATCTTGAGTCACTGTAAGAGCCACCAGAATCATTTACCAGAAATTCCTTGAAGGCAATCTCCAACGTGCTATCTAGAACAATTAATAAGAATCGGTTTCTTTCCGAGAAATCTTTTCTTAGTATTATCTCTTTTGCCTCTATTCCCCCGAATACTCCTCTCGTCCAAGGCTTAGAGTCGAAGAGCGTCTTGTTCGAGTCCTTAACCTTTACTATATCTTGTTTCCTTGGAGGTGGTAGGGGAGGCAATTCTCTACTTAGCATTCTTTCAAAGACTATGGATTTTTCTGCGATATTGCCAGAAGAATATTTGAATAATTTTTCGGCCCAGTCTCCCTCAAGAGCTCTAGATATTTTTGCATACCTAATAACCAAATCGCATATATGCTTTTGTATCTTTTTGAAAGTTGGATGAGAATAATTTATGGCAGACTTGCTACTGTTCCAAGGCATAGCATTAGATTCGCCAGTAATAAAAACTAAGACATTTAATAAGGATATGGACGGATGTGGTTTCCCGGCAAGCCCAGTTCCGAATCCAACCTCAAGTCCCTTTAGATTTTCCCCGACTAACCTGTTGTTGCAATAGACATGAACACCCCAATCCCCAGAAGGATTCGACGAATTAGATAGGCCTGCCAAAATTTCAACCTTGATGTTCTCGGCGCCATTGTTAATGAACCCGCTATACTTGGTTGGAAGATATTTTGGGGAATAGGACCAGTTGTCAAAAAACACAGGATTGACCAGTGTATCATTAAGTTTCAACTCAAGAAATCCCTCTTCAATAAAAAATGCATAAGTCTTCGAGAGGTGTTCGTAAATAGTTTTTATAAGATCATGATCAAACGGCTTTCTCAAATTCGTTAACTCTATGATTGTTTCAGAATTATTAATCTCCTCATCTTCATTTTCCGCGATGAAGGGGGTGATAGTCCAATTCCCTGAATCCTGGATCCATGATTCATCATATTTTAAGAATTTAGTATTTTCTCCCTTTATTCTCGTTTTAATACATATGTTTTTAGCCAAGGCAACAGCGGCCCTTTTTGTTCCGACCCCGAACATGCCGATTAGTTCCTCCTTGGATATATTGCCAGTCGCCCCGGGAGAAATCATGTTTCTTAACTCCAAAACTCCCCCAGAATTGTCTGATATTTCCATTGTCTGTGAGGGGATATGCATCAAAACGTTGACAGAAATCTTTGGGAGAGAGTTGTTCCTCCCATTATCTAAAGCATTGTCGACCAACTCACAAACCGCCTTCTCTATATTATAATCTGCAATTATAGAAGAGTAGATTCTCTTTTCGGGCGTAACATCAATAGGGTCAAGGGCCTTCATAAGATTCACACTCTTAACAACTTTTTAAGGATTATTGTGTTAAGGAATAAGACACCATTTTTCTAAGACAACGATAAAACCCCGCTTTCCACCCAAACACCCAACACCACCAACCAATTCCCACACCTCCCACCGCCAATTCCACGAGACTCTCCCACCACCCAAAGCATCCAACGAGACTCCCGTCCCATCAAACATTCTAAAAATTATAAATCCAAAAAATCAAATTCATAATAAGAACAGTATAAGAAATTCACCAACTAGATTATTTCATTCTCTTTCAAGTGTTCTCGCTTAATTTGAGCAAGCTCTCATTAAACTCAAACAAAAAAGTAACCCAATAGATAACCCTTAAACTTATTGGGGGTATTTTCGACGTCCAAGCAAATCGCATTCATACCCCCAAGAATCTACATATCCCATCCATTTATCAAAGCCTTTATCTAGGATTGCCGTCAAATGAGGATTCGGCCGCTTCCACTCTTCATAGTCGGGCACATCGGATGGTGCTGATTTGGCAACTATAGGTTTTCCTAGATTGAAGTTAGCGTACCAGTGATCCTTGGCCCTTCCTCCTTTCCAGCCTGGAACAAAGTGCAGTACGTCAACATTAATTTCAGGCCCCTTAATGCATCCCTCAAGTTGTTCCCCACAAACACCAGAGTAAATTGGCTCCGGGTTATCAATCAAGTCAATAATACGCGTACGGTGTGGCGTGCGTCCCACCATCAACCTAAGCTCGGGAGTAATATACAAGAATCCGACATCAAAACTAAAGGCCTCATTCTTAGCCGTTGCTCTCCTGATTACCTCAAAGCCGGCCGGCAAAATTCTTTCATCAGCGTCTAAAAACAAACCCCATCTGCAAAGTGGATCTGCAAATGAGGCATTCCGCGAAGGACCATACCCGTCGAACGCACGATCACCAACTTCCAGGTGAGGATATACGGCCTGCATTTCTTCTAGCACTTCCCTTGTTCCATCAACAGATCCCGTATCTAGTATCCGAGCATGCTCAACATAGGGAAGTGTTCTGTGGCAATAATCTTCGATACCTCCGGCCTGATTTATCTTTTCATCTCGAACAATAGCATAAAGTGCCAAATCCTTTATGGGAACAGCTTCTCCGGGTTTTGCAATTGCCATCTTATCTTAGCCACCCTCTTTCTAATCTTTCAATATTTTCAGGAGAAAATCCCACTGGAGGTTTTATCTCTATGCAGCCCATTAGCTGAGAACCATATGGACACTCGCCAAGTTTTTTTATACAGCAAGGCCTACAGTCCTCATCGGGATGTTCTAGGCCAAGGGTGTGTCCAAGCTCGTGGGCCAATACGAGCCCGCTTGGTCTCGCATGAACGATCCCGCCATCCCCCGCCATACTAAGGATGCCTTCTTGGATAATTGCAACGACCCCTAAATTTCTCTCGTCTTTTATTCTTAAGGCCTCTTCTCGTGCGACGTGAAAGCTGTCTACCAGGGGTGGATCAAGCAAGGTGATGCCGTTCACATGATAAATCGCGCCAAGAGGATAATAGGACATAGCTACACTTACAATCTCTTGCAAATCGGTCATTCTTAAGTTCCCAGGCTGCGCACAACCCACAACTCCGAATCCTAAGAGGCCATTTCCGGTATTCATTTTAAATTTATCAGAACTCTTTTTCCTCGGGTAAATTTCAATATGAATGACCGCTTTTAATATTATCTAATCAAATTCATAATAAAAAAATTCACAAACACAATCTCTAATCCCTCATCAACCACAACAACATCGGCATACCTTCATTCTTATCAATCCCCCCAACCGCCTTCTTCAACTCTTCCAAGTCACGATAATAAACCAGCCTGTAACAAAACTTCGACCGCTTCTCCTTCAACTGCGGAAACTCCGAAACCAACCCCTTCTTCAAACGAAGAACACTCCAGGCCTGAGAACTTTCGCTATAAGCGACCTTGCCCTCACTCTCCACGCTAGTCCGCGCAACTAAACTCCCCTTATTCTTAGAAATCACCATAGATGCCCCCTACCGTCACATAGTATATATACATATATACGGAGCACCGATTCGGGTGGCAAAATACCATATTTACCGACGACGAAACTGACTTGACACCCAAAAAAAGCGGGTGACAGTTTTCTAGCTACTTCAAGCATTCTTCACCCACTTTTCTATTTTCTTTCTTAAGTTCTTTCTAGTAGAAACATTCCCAAACTCCTTGTATTTTTTAACCAAACCCTTATTCGAAACAAGAATCATCCAACGATCTCGATAAGTATCCTCAAGAGACTCAATCTTTTCCCTTAACTGATACTTCTTCCTAATCAAAGAACCTCTCTCGATTTCTATAGCATAAGTTTTATTCTTTATCACGAAAGTCAAATCCGCGTCCCGCGTCTCGTGCTCCCTTATTTTTTCAATCTTCAAAAATTTCTTCAGCAGCTTCTTAACCGACCACACAAGAAACGCATGAGTCGGAGAATGATTCATCGGCGGCTTAACCAAAACAGACACAAGTTTGTTCTCCAAAACGCAATACTCATTAATCGCATGGTATCCTTCTTCCCTAGCGATCTCTCTCTCTCTGGAGCTCAAATTATCTCTTTTGAAAACTTCTTTTACTCCGATGTCCAATCTCTCGATAATTTTCTCCCTCTTTTCCTTATCCCTTAGCTCCTTGAGATAAATTTCATGATTTATCCTTTCAAGCTCCTGTCTTGCTTCTTCCTCTTCTCCTTTTATTTGATTGAGATTTTCTCTTGCTTCTTCCTCTGCTAATCGATTCTTTATCTTTTTTGAAATAATGCGAAATTCTTCTTTGTGTTTTGGAAATTCGGTATGCAAATTTTTATATTTATTAGATAAATTTAGTAAGTCCTTGCGCTCTCGGAATTTCAAATCGACATATAATAAATTTTCTATCCTGCTCTTTCTCAATTTTCTATCATACACTATTCCTCTTTTTATCAGGATTAGTTTATAGATACATTTCCAAAAAAGATAAATTACTAATTCGAATGCTAAGGTAACGAAGATTATTTGGACTATTGGATCTGAAATAAGGCTATTAAATAAAGCCGATATCGGATGGTATACCTTTAATGAAAATTCTGTTATGTCTTGTTTGATCTGAACGAGTGGCGGTAATATTACTGAACTTACAATTATAGATCCCACAATCATTAAAATAATATATTCTCCTGTCTCCATCTAAGAATTGATTTCGCTTGGCTAATAAAGGACGACGGCTCGAAAAATTCGATTTTCCCCTTATAAGCTTTCGGGGACTTTTTAGCTGCTAAAAAGTAGTCTAAAAAGTAACTATTTTGTCTCCGATTTAATTTAAGGTTCTAAATATTCACTTTATAAACTTTCGGGGCAAAAAATTGGGCAAAATTTTACCCAAAAAATACCTCCGATCAAATATAAAATGAAAACGTCCCGTCCCCTCATGGAAGAAAGGATCACACCAGCCAGAAAAGAACTTCCAGAATGGATTGTCGTTCTAATGCAGGCCTACAAAGAATACATCAACACCAAGGGAGTAAAAGATGCAGAGTAGTAAGGGTCTTTACGGATTATTTTTCAAAAGAATTCTAGAGGCTAAGGGTAAATCTCGAAGAGAAATTATACCTTTCCCAACGCTATTTGAGAAGTTATGTAGAAGTTTTAGTATTCCGAAAAAAGAATGTTGGGAGATATTATTTCTACTAAGAGATGTGGGATTTATCGAAATTATTTGCGGGCATGGGGTTCGGGTTTTGAGGGAGATGTGATTATTTTTATCAAGCTTGTATACGCTTTGATTTTATCCCCTAACATCTTCTTCTCCAAGAGTCACTTCATACACATTATGGAATGTGCATAAATCACTCCAGGTCACTTTTGCGGTATCGCCATGGAGATATAAAGTATTGTCGCCCGGTTCAGGTCCAAGTGGACGGAGCCACTCATAACTTAGCTTGTCGGCATCGAATACTTGCCGTCCGTTACCATCAATTATCGAAGAAGTATGGATCTGAGATTTTATATCGCCAGTGCCCTTTTCCATATAATATAATTCAGAGTATTGTGAGCAGCCAGTCCATCCGGCCCATCTCTTCCCATCATCTTCTCCCTCTCGCCAATGATTTGCATACCATGTAGCAGCTACTACTCTCCATCTTTTATTTTCTGAATAATTTAAATTTATAACTTTCGCCAAAGAATGTTCCCCATCTTTCTCAGATTTCTCTCTATCGAGTTTACTACAAACCTCTGGAAATCTATTATCTATTGCTTCTCGCATCCTTCTCATTCTTTCGTGTCTCCTCATCATTCTTTCTCTTTCTTGTTCTGCTAGTGTAGGTATAGCCATTTTACTTCTACAAAATAGCATCAAGGTAGTTTATAAGACCGATTTGTCTATGAATAGACGAAACACTTAAAAAGATTCAAGCATATTAAAACCAATGGTAGATTTTGAAAGACTAAAGGGAATAGGACTCTCAGACAGCGAGATAAAGATATTCATAACTTTGTTAAAATTCGGAGAGTTGAATGTCGCAGAAATAAGTCAGCATTCAGGACTACACAGAACCAATATTTATGATAGTTTGGAGAAGCTGAAAGAAAAAGGCGTTGTTTCTTACTTGAGCAAGGAAAATAAGCAGTTCTTTAGAGCGATGAAGCCAGAGAGCCTAGTGACTTATCTAAAAGATAAAGAAAACGAAATAAAACAACTTGTTCCGGAACTCAAAAAGATCCAATCTGGGATTAATGAAAAAGTAACCGTTGAAATTTTTAAGGGGAAAGAGGGAATAAAGTCTGCTCTTAAAGATATTTTAGTCAAAAAACAATCTGTATTTGGATATAGTATCTCGGGTCAATTAAGAAAGTTTTTGCCGAAGTTCTCTGAATATTATTTTATCGAACAAGAAAAACACAAGATAGTCCATAAGTTCATTTATACGAAGGGAACCATCACACCGCCTTCAAAATATTATCAGGTAAAATATCTTCCCAAAGAATTTAGCGAAACAACAGTAAGTCTTTGTTATGGAAACACAATCTTGAATTTAATATGGGAGCCGGAGCTTGTTGTGATCAAAACAAAATCAAAACAGTTAGCTGACGATTTCAAAAAGCATTTTGAACTTCTTTGGAAGATTGCCAAGAATTAATCAAACACCCAGCTTCATCTCAGCCATCTTCTTAACCAACATTTGCAAGAACTCTGGATTTTTTACGAACTCATTCATTAGATCATTTGTCTTATTTTTCTCTTCGTCTTCTTTTATCGCTTTCTTATCAAGTCTCAAACTACACAACTTAACGTCTATTTATTCAGATTTTAGAACTTATCCTCAAAATTTCTTCTTTCAAATCAATCTCATCTTCATTTTCTATCAAGTAATTTATTTCCTGTTTTTCTTATTGTCGATAGGACTACGTATAATAGTGTTATCTTAAATGATAAAAACGGATATTTAAGTTTCCCTTTATACCTTTCTTATTGCGCGTTCATCTCCACCATTTTCTTAACTGACACTTTAGAGACTTGGGACTTATGATTATAATGTCATAATTGTCAACTACCCCGGACTAAAGTCCGGAGCGTGACTAGTCCCAATGCTTGCCCTGCGATTCTTCGATGTAATATCTGACTCTCTC
>Ga0075122_10001559_pt1 | contig 16227 bp, 16 predicted proteins | sample AntAceMetag02UKB_FD_69790 | JGI IMG/M metagenome (GOLD analysis project Ga0075122, IMG submission 69790) | Saline lake microbial communities from Ace Lake, Antarctica - Antarctic Ace Lake Metagenome 02UKB | ecosystem: Environmental > Aquatic > Non-marine Saline and Alkaline > Saline | place... | reverse complement strand
GTGACTATATAGGCTCAGGGATCGTTAAAAAGTAACTTCAGGTAGTAACCTAATTTTTTAGCCGACCCTCAGCGGGAACCGAAGATAGCGCTGCCAATCCTGACATAGGTGGCACCTTCCATCAAGGCCTGTTCAAAATCTCCTGACATACCCGTGGAAATTTCGACCATCTGGTCTTTTAAGCCTAGTCGTGCTGCTTCTTGTTGGTTGATTTCAAAGAGACGGGCAAACAATTTCCGATTTTCATCATCAGAGGCATGAAAGTCACCCATGGTCATTAAGCCGGTGAGTCTCAGATTGTCCAGGGACATGATCCGGTCTGCCAAGGCGTGCAATTCATCAATTGAGGTGACACCCGATTTGGACTCTTCATCAGTGAGGTTCATTTGGATCAGAATATCCAGTTTTTTGTCAAGACTTCGACATTTTTCGTCCAATGTCTCGGCAACATCAAAGCGATGGATGGTGTGGATAGTTGAAAAAATTTCCGGGCAGTATTTTGCTTTATTCTTCTGCAAAGGACCAATCAGGTGCCAATCTAATTCCGCGGGGAGTTGCGGGTGTTTGTCCCGGGCTTCCTGAACTCGGTTTTCACCAAAACGGACCTGCCCGGCCTGAAATGCATCGAGGATCATTTCAATAGGCTTGGTTTTTGAGACGGCTATCAATTTGACATTGTCTCTGCCTGCTGAGGCCTGCTGTATCCGTTGCAACACTTCTTCTAGGTTGTCTTTAATGCGGTTCATGGTCACCCGTTGCTGCTTCAGATTTTTTTGAATATCAGAGTGGCGTTGGTGCCGCCAAATCCAAAGGAATTGCTCATGGCTACTCCGATCTCTCTCTCCCGGGCTACATTCGGCGTCACGTCCATATCACAATCCGGGTCAAGATTCTCGATATTGATGGTAGGGGGAATCAGATTGTTCTGCATGGCCAGGATGATCAGTACGGCCTCCAGTCCGCCAGCACCTCCCAGGAGATGCCCATGCATGGACTTAGTGGAACTGACTGAGACTGTATCCGCGGCTTTATCACCAATCGCCTTGCGAATGGCTCTGAGTTCGTTGATATCACCTACCGGGGTCGCCGTACCATGTGCATTGATGTAGTCGATATCTTCACCACTGAGACCTGCATCTGCTATCGCTTTACTCATTGCCAGCAGCGGACCTTCCAAGGACGGTATTGTGATGTGGTACGCGTCAGAACTGAATCCATAGCCGGACAGTTCCGCCAGGATTTTTGCGCCGCGGGCACGAGCGAACTCGTATTCCTCAAGGATCAGAATGCCGCACCCCTCTCCCAGCACAAATCCGTCACGATCCTTATCATAAGGTCGGCTGGCTTTTTCAGGTTCGTCATTGCGGCGTGAAAGGGCCCTCATAGAGCCAAATCCGCCTATTGCAAGAGATGAGATAGTGGATTCAGCCCCACCCGTAATCATAATTTTGGCATCTCCCCGTTCGATAATGCGTGCAGCATCCCCGATGGAGTGGTTCGATGATGAACAGGCAGAAGTAGTAGTCGCGTTGTATCCCTTGGCTCCGTACTTCATGGAAACATAACCGGAGGCCATATTACTGATAGTCATGGGAATAAAAAACGGGGTTATTTTAGAGGGACCCCGCTCTGCAACGATATTGCTGTAACGTTGGATATTCGGTAGGCCGCCAATACCGACGCCAATGGACACACCGACGTCAGGGCCCAAATCCTCCGGGATCTCCAACTCTGCCATTTTCATTGCCTCATCGCAGGCAGCAAGAGCATACTGGATAAAGATATCCATTTTTTTAAGCTCTTTTTTTCCAATGTACGCCAGGGGATCAAACCCCTTTACTTCTCCCGCAATCTGGGTCGGAAAACCGGTGGCATCGAATTTGGTAATCCGGGAGATACCGCCGATACCCCTGGAAGCCTTATCCCAGGTCTCTTCCAGATTATTCCCCAGCGGATTGATGGTTCCGATTCCAGTAACAACAACTCGTTTTCTCATGCCCATGATCTATTATCGGGTTAAAGCATAACCGGTAGAAGGTAATTTAACTGACCGCTTCAACGATATGATCGATCGCGCTACCAACTGTTGTGATTTTTTCAGCTTCTTCATCAGGGATTTCAAGGTCAAACTCTTCTTCGAAAGCCATGACGAGTTCAACTGTATCCAATGAATCGGCCCCGAGATCATCGATAAAGCTTGATTCAGTTTTAACTTCGCTCTCTTCGATACCCAGTTGCTCAACAATAATGGCAATCACTTTTTTTTCAATTTCACTACGATCAATACTCATTTTTCTCTCCAGTTATTAAATTAATTCCCCGGCGTTTTCCCGCAGATAAAACCCGGAATTCCTCATTTCATTACTTCGTCCAGGAAACAAACCCCCGAAACCAGTAAGAACCAAAAATATCTAACGATTTAGAAACTCTGTCAAAAACTTTTTCCTACCACACTGTAATTTCAGCATGAATTACAATCATTCTCCCCTTATTCCGAGGGAGAACTTGAGAATTCTAGAACATGCCACCGTTTATATGTAAGGTTGTCCCCGTAATGTAATCCGCCATAGGAGAAGCTATGAACAACACCCCATTGGCAATATCTTCCAGGGTTCCCATGCGATTCATCGGGACGTTTGCCAGCATGGCTTTCTTCTGCACTTCATCCAGTTTGTCTGTCATTTCCGACTTGATAAATCCCGGTGCAATGGCGTTACAGGTGATATTTCTGGACGCCACTTCTTTGGCCAGGGATTTGGTAAACCCTATCAGACCGGCTTTCGCCGAAGCGTAATTCACCTGACCGGGATTTCCGGTAAACCCAACGATAGAGCTGAGATTGATGATTCTCCCATATTTTGCTTTAACCATGGGGCGGATCACCGCTTTACACATATTGAAGATGCCACTGAGGTTGATGTTGATCACATCATCCCAGTTCTCACGGCTCATCCGCATGAACAGTGAATCACGGGTAATACCGGCATTGTTAACCAGAATATCGATTTTATTGAAGCGACCCAGGACCTCTTCAGCGATTTTCGTACACTGATCCAGATCCGCCACATTTCCCTGAAAAAATGCACATTGGCCGCCATAGGCCTTGATCTCTTCTTCAACCTGTTCAGTACCTTCTGCGATAAGATCGACAAAGCAGACATCTGCACCGGCCTGAGCCAGTTTTTCCATAACTGCTTTTCCGATACCCCGGGTTCCACCGGTTACCAAAGCTGTTTGTCCTTTCAGATTAATCATTGTATATCCGCTTATTTCACGTTATTGAGATATTGAAGAGCAAGTTAACTTAATATCGATTGATAGGCCAGAATACCCTCACTCATTCGCTCCATCCACTTTTCATCCGCAGCCTTCTGGGCAAGGCCAACTCCAAAGCTGATCGCTTCGGGGTTCGATTTTCCATGACAGATGATTCCGTTGCCTCTCAGCCCAACCAACGGAGCTCCACCAAACTCGGCATAGTTGATCCGTTTTTTCAGTTTTCTGAACGAGGGTTTGAGCCAGAGCGCTCCAAATCGGGTCGACAAAGAACGCTGCATCTCTTCGGTAATCAGTTTGACCGTAAACGATGCCGCGGCCTGTACAGATTTGAGCAAAATATTTCCAGCAAAACCGTCTGTCACTACAATATCGACTTCCCCACTGAAAAAATCTTCTCCTTCGACATTTCCAATAAAATTCAACGAGGTCTGTTTGAGCATGTCAAACGTTTTTTTCCTGCGCTCATCCCCCTTACCCTCTTCGGATCCGACATTCAATAATCCGATGCGGGGAGAAGGGATGGCATGCAGGTCAGACATATAGATATGCCCCAGAATGGCAAACTGGCAGAGCTGTTCAGGTGTGCAGTCGATATTAGCTCCGGCATCAACCAGAAGGACTTCTCCCCCTAGAGAGGGCAAAATAGCGCTGATGCAGGGTCGACTAATCCCGGGAATCATCTTCAGAACAAATCGGCCAATAGCCAACATTGCTCCGGAATTTCCAGCACTGACAACACCATCCACAGTTCCGTTTTTATGCAGGTCAAAACAGACCCGCATGGAAGCATCCTTTTTCGTTCTCAATGCAGAGGCAACAGGTTCGTCCATGCCGATAACCTGGCTGGCGTGGGCTATTTCAATTCTGGACCGATTGCTCTTGTGCTTATCCAGTTCTGCTTTAATGGTAGGTTCGTCACCCACCAGCAGCACCTTTATATTAAGCTCATTGGCTGCTTTCACAGCTCCCAGTATCGGACTCTCAGGGAAAGCGTCACCACCCATTGCATCAATCGCTATTGTCATAACCGTAAGACATGCCTCGAAGATTATTGACGTTGAGGCAGGTCGCCCTTATTCGTCCATAGCGATGATCTGTTTCCCATGCAGATGTCCACATTTCGGACAAACCCGATGGGGTAGAATCAGCTCCTGGCAATTGGAACAGCTGATGAAGTTCACTTTTTCCAGATTTTTATGGGTTCTTCTCTTTTTGGTTACGGAACGAGAAATCTTTCTTTTTGGTACAGCCACGATATCTCCATTGACAAATGGTTTTTTGGAATCACGCTGAATCCCAGGATATTTTTTATACCTGAATTATTCAGTGTTCCAAGTCGCCGAGAACTGAAAAAGGGTTATTCCCGTGATTTTCAGAGCACTGGCAACTTACAGTATTGCGATTAACGCCACAGTTAGGGCAAATTCCTCTGCATTCTTGCGAACATTTGATGGACAAAGGAAGATCCAGCAACAGTTGATCCTCGAAGTATTCTGATAAGATGATCTCCTGTCCCCTGTAAAAATCCATATCATCCGATCCCAGGGAAATCTCCACATCACCTTCCGGCTCTGTATAGCTCTCCTCATCCATCAAGTTCAGATCAAATTCTCGATCCAACTTGACTGAAACCGGATTCAGACAGGTGTTGCAATTGGTTTCCAACTCGACTGAATAGACCCCATGCAGCAGAATTGCACCCCTTTTATGAATCAGTTCGGCGCTGCACGCCATCGAGTCAAATACAAAACGATCCTCCAGCTTCAGCAGATCCTTACTTGCTAATTGAAAATCAAACTTCGCTACCCGTTCGCTGATCTGATGCAGCTTAATATTCATAATCTAAACATTAAAATATAATTTAAAGTGCATTTATCTGTCAATTGAAGTCTTTATTTCCCCGATGATCTTTCTGTCATCAGTTTGTTATTATAAGACTAATAAAAAACTCTTGTTTTATAATCAATCACCACACAGAACACTTTAACACAAATTACATCGACTTTTCTAAGGGCTCGGTTGAAACGGAGACTTCGTAATTCATCAGATAGTCACTCACATTGCTGTTAGGAATACAGTGCAGCACATCAAAATCCTTCATTTGTTGGATCTGCACCAGGAAAAGCCGGGTCAGCTCAAGAATGGCCATCAGTGATATGATTATTTCTGGTTTGGAAGGATTTCGTGGACATAAATCTGGAAATGTTTGCATATCCCCGGACTGAAAAATCTTGAGGAATGCCAAAATTCGTTCCTCCAGGGAATAAGCTTCAGATACAATTTCATGGGACTTGCGATAGCCCTTTTTGATAATAAGCTGGCGGTAGGCTTTGATCAAAGAATAGATTGACAGGTCCTCGAATGATTCAATACTGTTTTCCATTTCCGTTTCCACCCCCTCCGGCCTGCCAAACATATCACGCCCCAACAGCACGCGTTGATTCAAACCTTCTGCTATAGATTGAAATTTCTGATACTCGATCAATTTTTGTCTGAGCTGCTCTTCCGTACCCAACATATCATCATCCTCCGTAGTTACCGAACTCTGTGGCAGCAGTGTCCTTGACTTTATCAATATCAGAGTAGATGCGATATCCAGGAATTCGATGGCAACTTCCATGTTGAATGCTTCCATCAAGTCCAGTTGTTCCAGGTAGGGCTCGCATATCTCAGAAAGTGATATTTCACCGATATCCATTTTCTTCTTGCGAATCAAATCCAGTAATAGATCAAGTGGTCCTTCAAACACCTTTAAATTGACCTGCAGCAGATCAAATATCTCAAGTTGTCTGTTTTCACTCTCCACTGGCTATCTCGATGAAAATCGGTTGTTTAATTCGACGGATACATTTTTTCAATACTGTTTTTTCGGGTCTTTCCCTATGTATTTCAGCTCCCGATCTCCCTATTTTGAATCTACAGGAACTGTTTGGTCAATTGAAATAGAGACCCGTTAGCAGACTTGCCTTTTATCGTATCAGTCAGGTAAAAAGGAAGAGTAGCACACGCTTCTGGATGACAGAACGATCTTTAACACTGAGAATTCTGACCAACTAAAATTCATTGATGTTCCTTTTCAACTTATTGTTCGGAGATAGTTACCATGACGATTACCATAACCTCTCGACCTCGCCGTAACAGGGTTTCTGATAGCATTCGTTCCCTTGTCAGAGAGAACAGTCTTCAAGTGACGGATTTGATCATGCCCCTTTTCATTATTGAAGGGAACAATATCCGCCAACCGGTGGAATCAATGCCTGGTATTTCAAGACTCTCCCTGGACCTGATCGTAAAAGAGTGTCAAACCCTTCATCAATTGGGAGTTCCCGCAGTTGTGCTCTTTCCAGCCCTGGATGACGCCCAGAAAGATACTCGTGCTTCAGAATCTGTCAACGCAAATGGCCTGTATCAGAGAACCATAGCAGCCATTAAAACGGCAGTTCCCGAAATGACAATCATGACCGACGTGGCGATGGATCCGTACAGCTCCGATGGGCATGATGGATATGTAACGGAAAATGGTGTGATTGATAACGACATTACCCTGCAAATTCTGGCTGAGATGTCGGTTTCACAGGCTAGAGCCGGCGCCGATGTTATTGCGCCTTCTGACATGATGGACGGCAGGGTGGGTTATATCAGAGAAGCGCTGGATGCAGCCGGATTCACCCATGTCGGGATTCTGGCCTACAGCGCCAAATTTGCCTCCGCATTCTACGGACCGTTTCGAGACGCGCTGGAGAGTGCGCCAAAATATGGGGATAAAAAGACTTACCAAATGGACCCTGCAAATGTAAAGGAGGCAATCCGAGAAACGCTGCTGGATATTGACGAGGGCGCAGATATGGTTATGGTCAAACCCGGGTTGCCTTATCTGGATGTGATCCGAGCTGTCAGTGAGGTGTCGGAAGTCCCGGTCGCCGTCTACAATGTCTCCGGGGAATACGCCATGATCAAAGCAGCCGGTATGAAAGGCTGGATCGATTATCAAAAAGTGGTTTTGGAAACCCTACTCGGATTCAAACGGGCAGGAGCCAACATGATTCTGACCTATCATGCCAAAGAAGCGGCTGAATGGCTAAATGAGTAAATAAGAAAAGGGGTCATCCCCTGAGCCAGGAGATGACCTTCCCCTGAAGCAGGGGATGATCTGGCTGATCAGGCCTTCAGAATAGAAAGGGCTGAATCGTTCTGGGCATCGGACATATACTCAATCCCCGTTTCCTCAGCGGTTTCCTTATTCGCGGCCATCAGGTCTGAACGTTCCAGTTCTGAAAGGCTGAACTTTCTTGCCCCAGCCATAAACTGCTGCAAACCGCAGGCCAGTTTATCAGAATAATTCCACATCGCCACAGCGCCTAATGGAATATTTTTCATTTCGTCTTTACCGACTTTCTTCTTGACATCCTCCCAACCCACAAGAATCTCATCTGGCTTCGTCCCGTATTCCAGAACAGACGATGGGAGTTTATCCCAGCAGCCATTCACCTTTTCTTTATTTTCATGATCCAGTGCGCCAGCAATATTCGCTCCAAGGTAGCCTGGAATCATGGGTGCGCGACCCATACAGATTATTTTTGCATAGGGCGCACAAAGTGCCAAGGCTTTAAAGAGGTGATCTTCCCGTGCAAAACCGCCAGCCAGAGAAAGATCGGGCACCTTGATCCCTTTTTCATCCAGGATCTTGGCATATTCATAGGTCTTAGCATGCAGAGAGAGAGAAGGAACTCCCCAATTCTGCATCATATTCCAGGGGCTCATCCCCGTTCCACCACCTGCACCATCAATGGTCAACAGGTCCAGGTTCGCATCGGCTGAGTAGCGGAGGGACATGGCCAGGCCTTCCATTCCATAGGCACCTGTTTTCAAAGAAATCCTCTTGAATCCCAGAGCCCGCAGACCCTCAACCGACTTCATAAAATTCTCCTGCACTTCAGCAGGCGAACTCAGATCCGTCGCTCCCAGTCGACTATGCCGAGCGAATGTCTTGATCGCCCCTTTCTCAAAAGATTTTTCCACCTCGGGACCATCTGGATCCGGGTCTACTATATAACCTCGATTCTTTAGAAATTTGGCATATTTAATCGATTTGACCTGAATTTCACCACCAATATCCTTGGCGCCCTGTCCCCATTTCAGCTCAATAATGACCTTATCGCCGTATTTATCAATGATGTATTCCGCCACCCCATTCCGGGTATCCTCAACATTCATCTGCACAAAGATAGCTCCGTAGCCATCATAATATCTCAAAAACTTCTCGATGCGACGATCCAATTCAGGGGCCTTGATAATTTTACCATTACTCAACTCTGATTCCCGATCTACACCGACAACATTTTCGCCAATGACAATGGGGAATCCGCACAGCGCTGCGCCGACAGCAAATCCGTCCCAATATTTTTCAGCGATGCGGGTCGACCCCAGCGCACCGGTCATGATCGGTAAACGGGCTTTAACCTCAATCTCATTACCGAAGGAGGCCTCAACATTCACATTCGGAAATTTGCAGTAGTCAGGATCACGGGAACCCCCTTTTTCGATACCATGAGCTCCGTATGGATACCCTTGAATTCTCAGGGCATGATAGCCGATACCCATTGACGTAATATTCGAAGAACCGGAAGTAATCCGACCGAAATCCCTGGGATATAGAAGCGCTCTGCCCCGCAGAGATGCAAGCCAGGTTTCGCATTTTCCTTTACAAGCCGAATCGCAAAGTGTGCACAGTCCAGATTCACAAGCAACACCCCTGTTAACGGAACCCAGAGCATCATTTTTTTTTGGCCATTCAATCATATATCCTCCTCAATTTAAATATTAATGAACGTTATTATCAGTGGTCCTTTCTGATTCCCCTTACTAACATTGAATCGGCAAGGGGTCTCCAAGTCCACTACCAGGAAAGCAAAGTTGCTGCGTCATACTGCAACCTTTATGAAAACACCGCTTTTGACTCTACCGGAGATATTATTTGATAAGCGATTGATTTAATAAAGATCAAGTTCAGGGTAAAATCAATCCGCTACACACAAAAACACATTAAATCCAGCGGTAGAAAAATTTGTGTAAAAAAGGTGAAGACAGCCTTGATCGGCTTTATAGGAATAAGCAACCCGCGAGACAGCAGTTTGACACGGTTGGAGGAACCCTACTGGCAAGCTTATTTCAGTAGAGATTAACCACAGAGAAACAGATAGGTACTGTTCCGCTGCTCTATTCCTGATGCTGCTTCAGTTTTCTAGATACGCAGATATCGTGACCTGACCACAATATTGAAAAGAGGGATCGTATTACAAAGGGCCATAAAGATACTTCGAGAACACCGCTTCTTCAGCAGTTGTCATTCATCTGACTTTATTGAGCATATTACCGGATAATATCTATTCGATTTATTAACCCGCGTATCTATGAAACTCAAAAAATCATACCGAGGTAAAACCCTTTCATAAAAAGCTACAAAGTGCAAGAAATTTTTTAATTCTTGTTTTTTTAGTTTTTTATAGAATAATTATAATCCTTACCAATGTTGAGCTAACAGCTCCAAGCTGCAGTTTTTCACCTCCAATTCCAAGACATCTCTCAAAGAACCTTCAAAAAACTACAGAAATCCCAATCTTTGCCCAAAATAATCAAAACTTGCCCTTTTAAAACAAAAAATGGTGGGATCATTTTTTTTTTGCATTTTTTTGATATTTCTATTGCAATATTATTGATGATCCTTTTTAATATCCTTGAAGAAATGATGGATTGAGGTAGAAGAGGGCGCATATATATATGGAGAAAAGGAATGACGCATTGGCATATCCGGAGATCCATATAACTATCACAGAACTGGTTGCAGTCCAGCAGGCTTCAACCATATTTTTGTTAGGAGAAAAAATGGAAGTGAGAAGTGAGTTGCTGTATACCGAAGAACATGAATGGTTAAGTATCGACGGAAATATTGTCACTCTGGGAATTACAGATTTTGCACAGAATGCACTGACCGATATCGTTTATGTTGAACTTCCGGAAGTAGGAACGATTGTAGAGTCCGGTGAAGCGGTCGGAAATATTGAATCCGTCAAAGCGGTCTCAGAACTCTACAGCCCGATTTCCGGCGAAGTCTTTGATATCAATAGGATATTGGAAGAGGAGCCTGAACTTATCAATACAGAGCCCTATGATGAAGGCTGGATCGTAAAATTGCAAATTGACCCGGGTGAAATCGACGCCGCTCAACTGTTAAATGAAGAAGCGTATCTTAAATTGACACAGAAAGAAAATTAGCCGCATCTCGATAATGCAGCCAGCGGTTTCCTGGAAGTCTAGATAGTTGAATTGAACAAACTAAGCAGGGCTGTGTGCAGCAATCTAATATCGTGGCATCCACAGGTCTCTCGAATGGAGTGCATGGCAAACGTCGGCACCCCAATATCTAAAGTTTTTATCCCCAGGTTCGTGGACGTGATAGGACCAATTGTGGTGCCACAATTCAGATCACTGCGATTGACAAACTCCTGCACAGGCACCTTGGCTGTCCGGCAGATTCGCCTGAAAAAACTCCCTGTTTCCGCATTGGTCGCATATCGCTGATTGGCATTGATTTTTAAAACCGGGCCCCGATTCAGAATCGGTCCGTGATTTTCATCATACCGAAGCGGGTAATTCGGATGCACTCCATGGGCATTATCCACCGACACTAAGATGGAACGAGACAGAGCACGATAATAATCCTCCCTGTTTTTCAGAACTCTTTCCAGAACGGACTTCAGCAAAGGGCCTGCTGCACCGGTATATGAATTGCTTCCGACTTCTTCATGATCATTACAAACGAGCACGGATGTCTTTTCCCCGTTTGAATCGATTAACGCCAATAATCCAGAGAAACAACTAACCAGATTATCCAACTTTCCAGCACAGAGAAATTCGTTGTTGTAACCCACAGTGGTCGGATGCTGTGTGTCGTAAAGACATAGGTCAAAATCATCGACTGATTTGATTTTGAGTTTCGGTTGGCTATTTTGAACCTCTGCCAGCAATATTTTTTCAAACGTTTGCGCATCCTTATTTTTTGGGGATTCAAACTGCATCAGCAGGGGAGGAATCTCCGTCTGACGATTGATCTTTTCCTGCGCGCTTTTGGCGGGAGTCAGATGAATGGGCAGATTGGGGATGACAGCTATAGGCCGTTTAAAATCGATGAGGGTGGTGCCCGCCTTCTGATTGATGTCCGTGTATGCAATACGACCCGCGATAGATAAATCGCGGTCAAACCATGTGTTCAATATGGGCGATCCATACACTTCCACACCCAGTTTGAGATAATTTTTAAACTTAATCAACGGATTGGATTTAATCTTCAGCACGGGACTGTCTGTATGTGCTCCGGCGATCCTCAGCCCCTCCACAGGGTTATCTTTGGTGGCCAGCCGGAAGGCAATCAACGATGATCCGCCTCTAGTAAGATAGTAGCTGCCACCCTTTTTTAAACGCCATTTATCCGCTTCGGTTAATTCTGTATACCCGCAGCTATCAAGCAGGTCAGTCATATATTTGACCGCATGAAATGGTGTGGGAGAAGCGATCAGAAACTGATTCAGCTTTTTTATGATTTGCTGTTTAGTCATGAGTAACCGGATTTGGGGGCTGAATTACTAAGTGAATGGATATTTTTCGGCATCCCTTTATCGAAAGACATGACGAAAATGGCGCTTTGTTCTTAACACGGTATGCTATTTTTACATGCTGGTTTGTCTTGAAATGGAAAAAACATCACTGAGTTGGCGCCATCAGGAGCCTTTTGTTGCGCGAGCATAGACTCGTGAACAGGTCTGGCATACCGATCTGAAAACCCTGTTCCATCTGGTGAGACTTTTTTCTCAACATTTGATCCTGAAACGTGCGGACAGGCTGGTTGATACCAATGGCGATGTGATTTGAACGGTCGGCAACTGGTAGAATCATCGCCTGGGATTTGAAACACTTGAAGATGTTATAGACCATTTTTTTATAGATTTGTTCCGGCTCACTCCAGAGATTGACAATCAACACACCGTTTTCTTTCAGTCTGCTTTTACAGGCACTCATAAATGAAAATCCCCGGATTGAATCGGACATGCCCTCTTTGTCGTATACGTCCAGCACAATAATATCGTATGCTTTTGTTTTGATAGACCGAAAATACTCTTTAATATCGCTAATGAAGATATTCAACCGGGGATCCCGGGGCAGGTGAAAATAATTATAGGCCAGATCGACCACTTTCTCTCTGATTTCTACGACATCCACGTTGCAATCAGGATAGTGATGTAACAGAAACTTTGGAATAGACCCTCCTCCAAGACCCACGTTGAGAATAGACTTTGGTCTATCCACGAACAGAAGTCCCGCCATCATCGCCCGTGTGTAGGAAAGAACCAATTGATGGTGAGACATCAGGCTCATGGAGCTTTGCTTCTCTCTGGAACCAAAATGCAGGGAGCGATGGTCAAGGTCGTCCACGACTTCCATCAGCCCCATTCTATCATGGTCTTCAAAGATTAACTGTCCCCTGTACCGCCTGGCGGCTGGTTTTCCTTCTTTCTTTCGTCTACCCAGCATATTTGAATATTTACCTATTTTTCAATCAACCTTTCTCTTCTGCTTTCTTCTTCAAGTACAGGTGTTTATACTCTAATGAAAGTGTATCGAAGTCCTCCCTGGAGACCTTTCCCATCTGGTAATCCATCTCCAGTTCCGTAATCATCTCAAGAACAGACAGAGATTCGCTGAAAGCATTATTTTCGGAGTCGGACTCGAAATAGAGTGCCTGCTTCTCCTGAAACAAGGGTTTAAAAAGCACAATGTAGAAGATAATGACCGCAAGAACGGTCGAGATAATCAAGCCGGAGTCAGGCATATGCGTCTCATCTATAAACGTTGCAAATCTTTTTCAATCTGCTTCTGTTCTTTTTCAGAAAGGGATCGGGTTTCAACAGGTGGTGCCACAATCAGAGATTTTTTCCATAGATACTGAAACAATAACAGTATCGTAAGCAGTAAAATCAAACCGGGAAGAGTCCAGAGCAATAGTGAAAACCCCTCCTTTTTAGGAGATCTGAGAATCCATTCACCATACCGCTCCACAAAGAACTCAAGGATCTCCTCCTCGGATTTGCCCTCTTGCAATAACTCCCGGATCCGCGTTTTCATGTTCACAGACAGACCCGCATCAGACTCTTTGACAGACATTGCCTGGCAGGTCGGACAACGCAGCATATGCGCAATCTCTCTCACCCGGTTATCCAAATCATCGGCATTCGCGATCATCCCCACAACGCATATCCCGATTACTAATAAAAATCTTTTGACATTCATGGTTAATATCCAATTTAACACGCCTTAAGCCGGCTTGCCTTCCCTGTTATAATTGATTTGACAGAAATCGCTCAATTTGGAGCTTTGTGATGGCTCCCAGTACTTTCTCAGTTATTATACCATTTTTATCAATCAGAAAAGTTTCAGGGACTGCTGTTACACCATAATCTAAAGATATTATCCCGGTTTTATTATCCGGGGCAAGCAGATAGGTTTTTCCGTAACGGCGAATAAAAGCCAGGGATGCATCGCGGGTATCATTAATAGCGATCCCGATAAATACAGCTCCCTTAACACCGTATTTCTGATATGCTGTTTCAATGATATGAGCTTCTCTCCGACAGGCGACGCACCAGGATGCCCAGAAATTGAGCACAATCGGCTGTCCCCTGAACTGTTGCAAAGAGATAGGCTGACCAGCGAAGGTTGTTGTCTGAAAAGGTTTGGCCTTTTGACTGATCTGGGCTGACGGTATGGCGCCCGGCCTGCTCGCGTAAAAAAGTCCATAGATTAAAACCAAGACCAGGCCTGCTGTCACAAATATCCCCAGCAGGAAATAGGGTTTTCCTTTCATATTCTCTGTCCGGTAATTACAATTTCATCCGTTTGGTTAGGGAGCCGTGTGCTCATTTTTGCCTCAACTGAACAGGCTTGTAGGACATACTATAAATAAATCCGATGAAAAAGAAAATCACACTGACCCAGATAAGGCTCACCAGTGGATTGATATAGGCATTCAGTGTAGCGGTTCCGTCACGGTTTATAGATGCCAGGCTGAGATAGAGGTCTTCAGTCAGCGCGTGATAAATCGCAACTTCTGTCATCGGCTGTTGTGATGTTGGATAGTATGACTTCACCGGAGTCAAGACACCGATAGTGTTCCCAGCCTGAAAAACCTCCACGACAACACCTATATCACGGGAATTTCTGTTTTGGGTTTCTGATGTCTCTTTAAACTTCATTATATACCGACCGAAGCTATGTTCCTCACCCGGCCCAAATGTAAAAGCTGTTTCCTGGTTAAAGAACGAACCGCAAATACCGATCATCATGATCACAATTCCCAGGTGAATAATCAAGCCCCCTTTGCGGCGACCATCCTTTGTCAGTGATTTTAATATGCGGGCGCCGAAGGTCACTCTTTCACCACCCGTCGACGCCACACCGGTGCGACGGGACCGAATCAGTTCACGAACAACCAGATACCCTGCAAAAATGGACACGCCTCCCAACAGCACCATCTGCCAGGGGGGAGTGAACAGGAAAAAGGTAATTACCATCGCAGCAATACTTAGAAGAGAAGGGATCAGTACATTTTTTCTGAGTAGTCTCAGGCTGGTTTTTTTCCAACCCAGGACGTGGGTGATACCCATTAATAAAATCATCAGGACAGCAATAGGCGCCATAATGGTGTTAAAAAACGGCGCCTGAATCGACAGCTTCTTATCTGCCAGACCTTCCGCCAACAGAGGAAATATCGTTCCATACAGAACGGTGAAGCACATGACCACAAAGACGATATTGTTCAATAAAAATGAATTCTCTTTACAGAGGATCCCCGCCGTCTGGCTTTTCGAAACGAGCAGCGATTGCCGATAGAAGAGCAAACCCATAGAGAATACGAGAACCACAACGATAAATATCAAAAAAGCAGGCCCAATATTTGATTTTGCAAATGAATGGACAGAATTCAAAATCCCTGAACGGGTAATAAATGTACCCAGAATCGTAAGCGTGAACGTGGCAATGATCAGTACCATATTCCAGATTTTCAGACTGTTGCGCTTCTCTTGAACAATCACAGAATGCAGAAAAGCAGTTCCAGTCAGCCAAGGCATCAGCGATCCGTTTTCGACAGGATCCCAGGCCCAGTAACCGCCCCAACCTAATTCCACGTAGGCCCATCCACCTCCCAGAATGATACCTATGCTGAGAAAAAACCAGGCAAAAAGGGTCCAGCGACGAGTCGAGACTATCCATTGATTGTCCAGTTTGCCTCGCATTAAGGAACCCATAGCAAAAGCAAAGGGAATACTGAATGCGACGTATCCCAGATAAAGAGATGGTGGATGGAACACCATACCCGGATTTTGCAACAGGGGATTCAACCCGTTTCCTTCAGGCGGCACCGGAAATTCACCTGCCAATGGGTTACTCCAGCCAATCAGCAGAAAAAGAACAAATATTGAAATCAGGTTTAAAACGATTAAGGAGTGGGGCAATATCTCCCGGTTGGTTTTCTTATACCGAAAAGCGACAATGGCAATAAAAAATGCAAGTATCAGCTCCCAAAGCAAGAGTGAGCCTTCCATTCCCCCCCAGACCGCAGTTATTTTATAGAATACCGGCAGATCAGTACTGGAATGTAGCGCCACAAAGCGTATGCTAAAATCATCATTAATAAAAGCAATTGTGAGCGAGAGATAGGCTGCAACCACCAGCATCAGGATGACCATCGAACTGTACCGCGCAGATAAAATCAGGTTCCGGCTATTGCGTCGAATCCCCACGTATAGAGTAACAACGGCATATACCGCCAGCACAAGTGCGAATAGGAGTGAAAAGTATCCAATATCAACAATCATGAAATTTTTACTTTAGGGTTAT
>Ga0075122_10001558_pt1 | contig 16231 bp, 20 predicted proteins | sample AntAceMetag02UKB_FD_69790 | JGI IMG/M metagenome (GOLD analysis project Ga0075122, IMG submission 69790) | Saline lake microbial communities from Ace Lake, Antarctica - Antarctic Ace Lake Metagenome 02UKB | ecosystem: Environmental > Aquatic > Non-marine Saline and Alkaline > Saline | place... | reverse complement strand
AAGAATGAGCCAAAGACAATAGTTACCGGCGTAGGGAATAAGTATTCAAACCAATCGTGGGCTGTTAAGACATGGCAGGACCCAAGAGAGAGAACAGACCAAGGAAGCTTCTATGGGTGCTACTTTAATGATATTGAGGGTAATTTCTGTTCATGTCCTAAAGAGGTTCTATTAAAGATAGGGGGATTCGATGAGAAACTTGATTTCCTAGGGTTTGGGATGGATTGGTACGGAGTGTTCGAAAGAATAAAAGACTTTGGAGGCTACGACTTTAAAATAGATCAATCTAATAAGTCATACTCGTTAGGACACCCAAGAGTGGGTGGTGAGAAGAGATGGGAACACAACAACCTCATTCATGGAGGATATATAAAGAGGAAGAAAGAATTAATAAAGAAAGATGTATGGCCAAATCTTGACTACATTGGTTAAACATGATATAAAAAACAAAAGGGTCAATTACCCTAGAAAGGAGTAACCCGCCAATGTTTCATGGCGGGATTTTTTATGGGAGAAAGAAGCAAATATTTCATGGACGATATGAACTACCATAGGGTGGCAGAGTTTTTTGATATATCATTCGAAGATAGAAAGGATGCCGGAATGGCCGGTAAGTTAGATTTCCTTTATGAGTGGGGATTAAAAAAAGCGAATGGGGATAAGATGGATGCGTTACTCGCAATCAAAAGCTTATCTAACTCGTTAGGACTACAAATGAAGGGGAAAGAACTTGCAAGCAAACTCCACCAATGGGCAAGATTAGACCAAGACAGACAAAGGATAGAATCAAAGATGGAAACTATTAGTATTGAACAGAAAGGAGAAGAAGATGGGCCAGACACACACGGGGAACATGCAACCTCAGATCGATCATGAGGAACACCAACACCCAGACGGATTCAACGCTAGCAAAAGAGTAATGGTTGTGGGGTTAAGACAACCTCAGCTATCAACAGTTACAGTATCAACTACAGAGACTCTTTGTCCAACAGCCTCGCTTCAAGAACGCAGGTCTGTAATTCTTTATAATAGTAGTGCAAGTTATGACTGCTATATAGGGGCATCAGGATTAGCCTCAGGCTCTGGAATATTACTAAGCTCAGGAGAGAAAATGGTAATAGATTCAGAGAGCGGTTTAACAGCAATAGCAGAAGCAAACTACGTTCTTCTAAATCTATTAGAGCTTAGATAATGCCAAGAGCAGACTTCTATACCACTCCAAGAAATGTTCTTGATGACCGTTATGTCAATGTAACTGGCGATACCATGACAGGGCTTCTCACGATGTCTGATACAGGTATTACTATCAGCACCACTGCTGGTAATGAAACATCTCCACTAAAATTTGATCCAGCTACTGCTACAGCAATAAATGTTTATCAACGGGCTGGGTCACTTACTATTGGGACTGGATCTGGGACAACTAATAGAGCGGTGTCTATTGCTTATGCTGGGGGAAGTGGAGGTCTTGCTATGCACGGCGCAGCTCCGACTTTCTATCCAATTACTAACAAAACTGGTTCAGTTGGGAAAGACTCTCTTTATTGGGGAACTACATATACTGAAAAACTCTACCTTAATTCTACTGCCATTTTAGATGGTTCAAGTGCAGGATTAGTAAAACTTGATGGTAATCTTTTAGTTGAACCCTCTACTGATTCCACAACCGCCTTCCAAGTTACCCAGGCAGATGCTACAGTTGTTCTTAACGTAGATACTACTAATGCAAGAGTAGGCATTGGGACTACTAATCCAAACAGCCCTCTCAATGTTTACAGTAATTCTGAAATACAGGCAATATTTAATGGCTGGGATTCCATAGGTGGAGCACAAGTTTATAACGGTTCGATAGCGATAGGTAATAATTCAGCATATCAAGGCATTATTCATTATAACGGCAATGGTGTTTCAGATTTATATATTGATAACACATATGACAGTGCCGTTCTTGGTGGAATTTATTTTAGAACAAGAACTGCTGGAACTCCTGTAAATGCAATGTCTATATTAAGTTCTGGCAACATCGGTATTGGGACTGCGGCACCAGGGGCGAAGTTGGAGGTAAATGGAGCAATTTTGTCGTCTGGAACTTCTAAGCTCCAACTTAGAGCCACTAGTGGTGATCGGTTTGAAATGTTCTATGATGTTGGAGCAGAAGCAATTGATCTTATTGCATATCAGGATAATGATACTGAACGTGGGGGAATAACTCTTTTCAATCCTAATAATGCTCAAACGTCTTTAGCTTTTTATACAGGTACAGCACGGAATGAAAGGATGAGAATTCAAAGCGATGGTGACGTAATAATGATCGGCAACGTCGGCATCGGGGTAACAGACCCAGACACTAAGGTAGAGATATTGCATGCAGGCAATCAACTAAAACTATCCTTTGATGCAACTGATAATGCTACTTTTGCAGTAGATACTAATGGGGACCTCACCATAAGCCCTAGTGGAAGTAATTTTATCATTCCAGATGCAAAAAACTTTACTTTTAATGCTACTACAGGAACTAAGCTAGGTACAGCTACAAGTCAAAAGATAGGGTTTTACAACGCTACTCCAGTAGTACAACAAGCCTATACTGCAATATCAGACCCGCCAACACAGGCACAGGTAACCGCCATAAGAGATGTTTTAGTTAATTTAGGATTTATGGCAACTAGTTAAAAGTTATTAGTTTATAGCCAGAAAGGAGGTAAATATGACAGACAAAAACGAAAAATACGTATACGAAGAAACAACAATAACTGATGCTAAGGATAAACCTATCGTCAGGACTTTTGATGCACCTCAAACAGAAACATTTACTATTAAGCAATTAGAGGAAAAGATTGCTAGAATAAATGAACAAAAGACAAACCTTGATGTTGATATAGCTAAGGTTCAAGCAAAGATTGATGAGGCAACAGCAGCATTAGTTGCAGCAAAGTAATATGACAACTAATCCAGATAAGCCTCTCTACGTTGGGGAAAGCAAAATAAGATTTAAGATTAGGTTTTTTCTTTGGCGGATAAAAAAGTGTTATACTAAGGACGAAAGGAGGAAAATATGAAAGAAAAAGATATTAAGCCTAAAACAGAACAGGAGTTGGCTAATGATTTTATTAAAGAGTATTCGGATCTATGTGAAAAACATGGTTTCCAGATAACAGTCAATCCAGCTTTCAAATCGATGGCTGATACTGGTACTTTTAACGTGGTTTTGCAGACTTCAGTAGGCAAACTACCGAAAAGAACGGAGTAACTATAGTTGACATACACATTATAGTTTGATATAAAGAACAAAAGGTCAGTAAATATTAGAAATATAAGGCCCGTCATTAATTCTTGACGGGTTTTTTTGTATATAAAAAAGGAGGTGAACAATATGGCAGATACAATAAATCTATATGCGGAGAGCCAAAGAAACATTATCGGAGATGACAACAGTCCTACACTAGAACTTGAGAACGCAAGCGCATCACCAGATGCAAATGCAGTTGCTTTAAACGCAGTTCATACAGGAGCAGGTGGAGGAACAGCAACAGTTGCTGCCGTTAGTGCTTTAAACTCAACGGTCTCAGGACCAGCACTAGAGTTCAAAGGCGGATCTGTAATTTCAACTGCATCAGGCGGAGCTACACTAGCATTTGGTGTCAGAGTGAAGTTTGGTGATGTTTACGGATGGGTCAATGCATATACAGAAATAGACGCTTAATACAATGGCAACAAATGTAACTGAAATACAAAACAGAATAGCTACAATTGTAGACCAGTCTCCAGACGCCCCAACAGCTGGCGGTGATGACTGGAATCTTAGATTGAAATACATGAACATGTCTCAAAGAGAATGGTCTGAGTCGTACCCATGGCAGGTTTTATACAAGGAATATAACTCCTTGACTAGCCAACCATCAGGAAACTCTACACTCTCTCTACCGACGGACTTCAGGAAGATTTCTAGTTTTCCAAAGATCACCGCCGACGGGGCGACAACTGAAGACTATCCAGAAATAAGGCCACAAGAGAAAGATCAATACTCAGGTAGTGATAGATATTGCTACGTGATAGGGAATTACTCTGATGGCTATTCTCTTTTTGTAAATCCAGGTACAGCGAACGGAAACATGGTTAGCGGAGCATCAATATATGTTCCATATCTAGCAACTCCAGGATCACTCGCAAGCCCAGCGGACGCCTCAATGTGTCCAGATCCGGAGTATTTAGTACAGAGAACAGTTGCACTTTTATGGGAGTCTCGTGAAGATGCGAGGTTTCCACAAGCTAAGGCAGACGCAGAAAAGATCTTAGCGAGATTATTAGAATTAGAATCTACTCACACCGATGCAGCTGTTTACGGACAAGTAAGGACAATCGAGCAGAAAAAATACAACTTTAGGTGGGGTAGGAATGGATAGAAAGGAAAGATGTGCCAATATTTGACACGAAAGTACCAAAATTTAGACCACCGAAGGAACAGGGCCTTTCCTGGGACAATTTTCGTGGTGGACTTAATACACTACTAAGGGTAAATGAACTTAAGGCCAATGAACTGGCACAAATGGACAATCTGTTACTGGATGGTAAAGGGGTGCCCACCAAGAGGTGGGGGACATCTCTCTACTATCTAGCAGGAACAGGATCTGTAAGAGGTTTAAAGGGTTATTACCCAGCCTCAGGTACTAGTGAAATAGTATCTCTGACAGATAGCGGACTTCTGACAAAGAAGTCTGGAGCAAGTTATAGCACATTAACAGGTGCATCCTGGGCATCAGGATTTAGCGCTGATATGGCACAACTGGAAGACAACTTATATGTTGTTAGTGAGTCTAGGGAAATGGTTAGATATGACGGATCAAGTCTTTCTGGATTTCCAACTATAGCAACACCAACTGGTACATTTGCAACCCAAATATCTGGAGCAAGTGGGACTAACACTTTTAGCTATAGAGTTAGTGCAACAACAGAAGTAGGAGAAACACTAGCTTCATCAAGTGTCATTACACAAAACCAACCACAAGACCTAACAGATGGATCTATTAAGGTTACTTGGACAGCTCCAAGTGCCGCTAGTGGAGTTCTTAAGTCTTACAGCATTTACGGAAGGGCTGAGGGAGCAGAGAGATGGTTAGGAGGAGTAGATGGGAACAGCACAGCATTTATAGATGATGGCACAGCAATCACTCAAGACTTCACATTACCACCTACAGCTGATTCGACAGGAGGATTAAAAGCCAAATACATAGAGAGGTTTCAAGACAGGCTTATCTGGGCTGGTATAGACGGAGAACCAAGCAAGGTTGTCATAAGCGGAAAAGCACCAAACCATGAGAAAACAGATGTGTCTTTCGGAGGAAACTTTATAAGAATTGAGCCAGACGCCGGAGATAACATAACAGGAATAAAGACCTTTAAAGATAAGATAATTGTTTTCAAAGAAAGGTCAGTGTGGCAAGTTACTCTAGAGAGCATACCAATCGGTAACTTCTTTGTTACACAGCCAACAGCAGTCTTGGTTACAGGTTCAGTAGGTTGTATATCTCCAAGGTCTATTGTAGAAGTTGAGAACGACATATTGTTTCTATCAAGAAATGGGATCTACACACTAGGAAACGAGTCAGGCTTTATAGGAGACATCTTGAGAACAAACGAGATCAGTGCAAAAGTTAGACCGTTCTTTGAAGGAGTTACAGTTTCACAGAAGCAAAATGCTTGTGCCAACTATAACATGTTTAAATACATCATATCCTTCCCTGGATTGGATAAGTCTATGGTTTTCGATAGAGAGAGATTAGCATGGATGGGACCATGGAACACAGATGCTAACACATATGAGACATTCTATGACTCTTCTAATGATGAACTACTACTATACGGAGAGGACGACACAGGTAATGTTATTCAATACTCTAGCGCATTCGGGGATGACCAAGGAACTAGCATAAACACGATTTTGAGAACGAAGAGAGAGGATTTCGGAGATTGGGTAAGATTTAAGAACGTCAAGGACGCTTATCTACAATTTAGGAACGTAACAGGAACAGTAGATGTCGATATCAGGCTACAAGAAAGGTCTGGTAACGTAATCACTGCTAAGAGTTTCAGTATTGAAACAAAAAGTGGTAATGCAGGATGGGGAGCAGATGGTTGGGGAGATACTCTATTTGGAGACTCAGAGGAAGAAGGAGGAGCAAGCGATATTAACGAGCTCTATAGATGGACGAACCTTAATAAGTCAGCAAGGAACATTCAGTTCATAATAAAGACTGACAATAGAAACGACAATTACGAATTACTAGGTATTAAATCTAGAGCCAATATGATGGGTCTAGGATTCCTACCAACAGACGAAAAAGTTTAAATATTAACAAAATGAAAGGAGGTGTAATATGGCGACATATTGGAAAGCACCAACAGCAAACTATTTTAGTACAACATTAAATGGCGCTATCGCAGATGATGCGGAAACTATTACATTAAATTCTGTAACTGGACTTCAGGCTCCAGGATATATTGTAGTGGACAGAGAAGATGGAAGTGGTAACGCTACTTCAGGTTCAAGAGAGATAATCACATTTACAGGTGTAAGTGGAAGCGATCTAACCGGATGTACAAGAGCAGCAGATACTTCTACAGCCAGATCTCACTCAGACGGAGCACTAGTTGAATCAGTTATGACAGTCGGAACGTTCAACGATCTAAGAGATGGAGTTGCAGCCGCATTAAATACAGATGGAACAGGTCTTCATGTAGCTAATGCAACTATAAGTGAAATTACAAGTTCAACAAGAATAGTGTCTTCTAGCATTGCCTCTATAGCAAGAGTAGAAGTCGGGACACTTGTCGCAGATAGTTCATCACTTGATGACCTTGATGTGGCAACGTTATCTATTTCTAGCATCGCATCCGTTTCTAGAGCCGAGGTAATTCATATAGAAGCAACAACACTCTCAATTTCAAGTATTGCATCTATTGCTCAGTCTAATCTATTAGAAGCAGAATCAGTCGGGGAAAGAATGGAACATGGTAATAATCAAGTAACAGCCCCAGGATCTGGGACTTCATTTGTAGCTGTCATACCATTCGCTACAGCATTCAGTTCAGCTCCTGACGTATCGGTTGTTCCTAAAAACTTCACCACCGCATTTAGCATTTACAATGTAACATCGTCAACAGCGACATTAAGCGTTGGAATTGCTAAGACATCAGAATTTTCAGCAGAAGGATTGCAGTTTTATTGGATAGCAGTTGGAAGTTAACATGAATAATACGATAAACTATTCGAAGGGAGGTGAAAAGTAGATGGCATTTAATTTTGGAAATTTTGTAGGGGATATCGGGACAAAACTCGGATTACCTGAATTTGGTATATCCGAAAAATTAGGGGGAACTCCAATAAGTCCTCTTAGCGGTCCTATCTCAACAACACCACAACAACAGACACCATCATTTCCACAGGCAGAGGGTATAGCTACTGGAGCAACTGGAGGTCAAATCCTTGGAGCACAAGCTCCAGCAGGAGGAGGCGCAGGAGTCGGACAACAAGCAGCCGGACAACAAACGGCTAGTGCAGAAGCTCCATTGGAGCAAGCACCAGCAGAGCCAGAGTTTGACTTTGATTCCTTAATAGCCCCTTCATTGGAGGCATTAGGACAAGCAGAGCAAGCCTCAAGGGCAGAAACAGACGCTAACCTTGCAGGTATTGATTCTAATCTTGAATCTGCAGTAAGTGGGCAAGAAGGAGAGCTCTCAAGAAGAGAAGGACTTTATGAACAACAGCAAACAAGGGAAGAGGGCCGTATAGGAGAAGCAGTTGCTGATACACAATCTGAAGGCACAGGAGCAATTAATGAAGCACAAAGAGGTGCATCACAGTTACTTCAAGGTATTCAGTCAAGGTTCGGAGGAACAACTGGTACAGGTAGATTTGCAAGTGAGATCTTAGGAGCACAAACAACTAAAAACATCGCTGGGGTGAGACAACAAGTAATAAAGACAATTGGTACTCTTAGAGCTAGGCTGCAAGAAACTGTTAACCAGATAGACATGGAAATTCAGAACACAAGGGATATTGCGCAGCAAAACATTGCTGATGCAAAAAGACAAGCTGAGACATTGAAGCAACAGGCAAGATCAGGACTTCAGAAAGCTTTAGCAGAAATCGGTATCAGAAGAGGTGAGTTAGGATCAAGAAAGGCAGAGTTTGTATTCCAAGCTATTCAAGATCACAGAAACACCGTGAACGAGATAAACGCAAGGAACACAGAATTTGAGCAAAGATTGTTTCAATCTCAACAGCAAGCAGAGCAAAAGTTATCACAAGCCAAGGATGTATCCGTAAAGAATATGGAAACTGACTTAGCTAGGAACGCAATAACATTGCAAAAGATGACAGCGGGTGGATTCACTTCTACACCGGAGCAACAGGAATCAGTTCTCAGAACAGGTCAGCTTGATGAAGGAGAAAGTGGGGGATTAACACCAATCGGTGCGGGGACACTTTCTGAAGATTTAACTAAAGAGTTAACTGGGGGAATTTAATCTACTTAACTATGGCAAGACTTAATATCTTTGACGAGATTAAATCTGCTTTGTTGAGGAGAGTTCCTGGATCCCAAGAAAGAAAAACTGCTTTTAAGCAATTAAAAGAGGGTCCGGTTAGTAGTGTCAAAAAATCGGCAAAAGCCTATCTAAATCCATCTACTTTAGCCAAAGCAAAATATATTTCTCCAATCAAAACCTTCAATCAACCGTCTAATTTGTGGACTACTCCTTTTGCTAGGAGTGTGGGTTCTTTCCAGAAGAAAGCAGAAGAAAGAACACTACCAAAGGTAAACCTTCAACAATACGCTGATAGGATAAAATCACCAGTCACTAGAGTTATTGGTAAGTTTGGTACTGGTGCAGCTGAACAGATGATAAACCTTCCACAAAGGCTTGCAGAAGCAGGTGGAAGACTAGGTGTTGATATAAGGGCTGTACAGAAAGGTGAAACTCCATCTCTATCAAGAAGGCTTGGTACTGGTGCAGAGATTGCCCTTCCTCTTTTAGATATTGCAACAGCAGGAAGAGCAAGTGCTGTTAAAAATGTCGGGGTAGCAGCTATAAAAGGAGCTGTTAAGGGCGGTTTTAAGCAAGGAGTCAAGCAAGGAGTCAAACAAGGAGGAGCCTGGGGATTATTGTTTGGAGGATTACAAGGCATGTCAGAAGGAGATAAAGCAGAAATCACAAACGTCATAGGAGGGGCAGTTACGGGATTAGCGATAGGAAGCACTTTAGGAGGATTTGTTGGTGGAGTTGGTGGTGTAATTGGACTATTAAAGAAGAAGCCAGGGACTATAACTCAACTTAGAGATGAGAGGGGAAGATACGCACCAGGAGATACACCTGTTAAGCCAACTGAGATGACGAAACCTCAATGGGACTTCCAAATCAGCTTTAACAAGAAATACAAAAGAAACCCATATACTCCAGTATATCAAAGCGATTTACAGAAGGCATTAACCTATGAAGCCGAGAAGAAGGGGTTTGGTCTTAGTGTTAGAGATGTAGCAGAGGATGTTAATCCGCTAGGAACAAAGGAAAGAGGGTTTGTTACATCTGTTAAAGAGGCTCCAAATGTACCTCCCGAGGTAAAAGCTAAAGTAGAGGGAACATACAGACCGAAACCAAATACTAAACTAATGGGAGAAGCTCAGGCACTATTACAAGATGGAGCAAGTATAAACTTCAAAAACACAAAAGACCTTGATAAGAAAGTAGCAGCTACAATACAAGAAGCGGTAAACCTACAAGAAGCTGGAAGAAATCAGGCAGCTGCTAATCTATATAACAACTTATCAGAGCATGGAACTGAATTAGGACGAAGTGTCCAGGCTTTCTCACTTCTAAAGAAGATGAGCCCAGAAGCTATTGCCTTATCAGCTACAGGGAAGATAAGAAAATACAATTTAACAGCTAAAGTGAAGATACCAGAGCTTACAGGGATACAACTCAAGGAGATATCTAAAAGAGTCCAAGAGATAGACCTCTTAAAAGGAAGAGAAAAGAACATAGCTATAAACGAATTAAGCAACACAATAAACGCTTTTATCCCCTCAGGCAAAACTGACAAGTTTCTTGCTGTATGGAAAGCAGGACTCCTAACATCATTTAGAACCCATGAAAGGAACTTCTTAGGAAATTCTATACATGGGATTGCAGAATTAGCTAAAGACCTCCCTGGTAGTGCAGCTGATATTGCTCTTAGCTTAAAAACTGGTGAAAGAACTTTGACTCCTGGGATAAAGGGATTAGGCGAATTTGGATCAAAGACAACAGTTCAACAAGTAAAAGATATTGTCTCAAAGGGTTATGACCCAGGAGAGATAATGAATAAGTTTGATCGTAAACAGATCACATGGGGAAGTGGGAAGGTGGAGCAAACACTAAAAACTTATACAGATGCAGTATTTAGGACATTAGGAGCTTCTGATAAACCATTTTATAACGCAGCGCTAGCTAGATCTCTATACAGTCAAGCTGGATCGAAAGCTATTAACGCTGGTAAACGAGGGAATAAGGAGTTTATTGAGCAAGCGGTAAAGAGTCCAACAGCAGAAATGATGAAGATTGCTATAAGTGATGCCAACGTTGCTGTTTTCAAAGATAAAAACATGGCTACAGCAGTCGCATCAGCCATTAAAAGAGCATTAGGCAAGAAAGCTTGGACTAAGATTGGTGGAGAAGTTACGATACCATTTACAGGTGTCCCATCATCAATTGCTGTTCAAATCAAAAACTATTCTCCCGTAGGACTATTACAGGGGATTGCTAAATCTGGCCAGGTGTTGCTGAGTGATGTTCCTGAATTACAAAGACAAGCATCTCAAGAGTTTGGCAGAGGAGTAATCGGTACAGGTATATTCGGACTTGGATCGTACTTAATGAGCAAGGGGATTATAACTGGTCAACCTAAAGATGCAGCAGAGGCGAGGCAATGGCAATTAGAGAATAAACCAAGAAACTCAATTATGATTGGTGGGAAGTGGAGATCTCTTAATTCTATTGGCCCAGAGGCTGTTGTATTTCTGGCAGGTGCCAAGTTTAACGAGGAAAGTAAAGGCGGAGGATCATTATCAAGTTACGGAGCCAGCATAGGTAAAGACTTATTAGATCAATCTTTTGTAGTAGGGCTCCAATCTCCAATAAACGCGCTAACTGATCCTCAAAGGTATGGAAAATCTTATGCTGGTCAATTACTTTCATCCCCTATTCCAAATATCATAAAGGATTTATCAAAGGCAACCGATCCCATATCTAGAGAAACAAATACTGTTAGTGATTATTTCAAACTTGGTGTCCCTGGATTAAGAACTACACTAGAACCAAAGAGAAATGTTTTAGGTGAGGTTGTAAAACAACAACCAACTAGGTCTGCAGCCTTCTATGATTTGTTTAATTCTAAGACTCCTGTAAGTAATGACCTAGTAGATGAACTTAGCAGACTTTATGGAGAGGGATCATCTGCAACACCTTCTAAGCTTTCACCATCACAGACTATACAGAAAATGAAAGTGAAGCTAACACCAAAACAGCTAGACTCTTTCGAAGAGGAAGCTGGGGCAAAACTAAGCAAAGAACTAACCAAGCTAATAAAGACGCCTGAATATCAAGCCCTAACAGATGACAAGAAGGCCAAAGAGATTAAGAAAAAAACCACAACTATAAGAACAGAGGTTAAAAATAGCATGGATATAAGGACCTTAATTGCTAGCAAGTTTGAAAAGTCTAGTGATGCTCCTAAAAGTGCATTACAAACGATTAGTCTATACGGACAGGGTTTCTTTAAAGATCCAGCAGCGGTCATAGCATCAGTCAGGGATAAGCAACCAATAAGGAAGTTAAGAGGAGATGCTGTTGTCCTGGAGCGTGCCCAAGGGTTGTCTGCTATCGACAAGGGAGATAAAAGTACCCAGGTTGACCACATAATCCCTCTCAGCTTGGGTGGGAAGAATGAACAGGCTAATCTACAGATAATATCTAAAGAGGACAATAAAGCTAAAGCAGCAGTCGAGGTCTATTTAGGGAAACTACTATCAAGTGGGGATATAAGTAGAAAAGAAGCTCAAGAACGAGTGGCTAAGTGGGAAGACGAGATTAAGAACGTTCCAGCAGCGGCAAAAGATGTAGCCGAAAGGAAAGCAGCTGATGATATATTCGGAAGCATTCAAGGCAAAACAGCACAGGAGGTAGGGCGAATACTCCAACAAGAAGAAGCATCCGGTAGACTAACCAAGAGTGTAGCTGATAGAATATCTATACTACAAACAGAGAAAAGAGCTAAATGGATACTAGAACAGATAGAAGGTAAAAATGCTCAAGAGATAGGGGCTCTACTTAAACAATACGAAGAAAGAGGAATACTAACCAAATCAGTAGCAGATAATATAAAGGAATTAAGAAAATGAAAGGAGTAATATGCCAAAGAAACTAAAGCTTAAAAGGAAGAAAATATCTTTCCTGAGGAAGCCTAAACTTAAATTAAAGAAGAAGAAACTCAAATTAAGGAGGAAAAAATGAATGCAGAAGAAAGAATAAACGGCCTTGAGGAAACAATCACAGAATTTGAGTCGAAATACAAGAGATACATAATAAGAAGTGAGGGAAGGATATTAGAGTCATTTAAGGAGGCCCTAAATCAAAGCGATACCTCTAAGAAGATGAACGCTGTAATAACGCTCCTAGCTTTAATCATGCTTGGTGTTTCGTTTGTGATATTCTCGTTATTTATGTTAGCAGAATGAAAGGAGGATCATGGAAAAATTAAGTGTGAAGGAAAGAGTTGCTTTGGCAGAAATGGCTAAAGACATTGGATACATTATGCAGGAGATAAAAGAAATCAAAGATAACCTCGATAATAAATATGTGCAAAGGAGTGAGTTCGAGCCAGTCAAGAAACTAGTATATGGATTAGTATGTATTATACTAACAGTTGTAGTAGGTGGTATAATGGGCCTTGTAATAATTAAATGAAATTACCAATTCCACCACTAGGCCAAAGATCCCCACTTTGGGCAAGAAAGAAGCTCGGAACATCGAGTGTAACCATAGGTAGTGCTGGATGCGTTCTAACTTGTATGTCAATGCTTTTAAAGTATTATGGACATGAACAAAACCCCGATATTCTAAACGAAGTATTCAAGTCAAACGACATTTATCACAATAGTAATTTAGTCTATTGGTGGGGAGTTCCAAGTGCTTTCCCTGATATCAAGTTTATAGAAAGATATGCTTGTTATGATGATCCCTGCGACCTCTCTAAAATAGATGAGTATCTCGATAAGAAGATGCCAGTTATTGCAGAGGTTGATTTCAGCCCAAAGACAGGAGTTCAAACTCACTTCGTACTAATAATAGGAAAAGACGAACAAGGGGAATACTTGATTAACGATCCATACACCGGAGAATGTTACTTCTTCTCAGCTAAATATGGTGATCCAGCAAGATACATTTACGGATTAAGGTTATTTACAGGACCAATAAAGGAGGATACTAGTGATGAGAATAAAATTAAAGATCTTGAGAATAAGGTTAAAAACCAAGCTGAACAGATACTTGAGTTGTCAACAACTGTCGGAGTTCTCGATGGAGAGCTTACTAGCCAAGAACAGGAGAACACAAGGATCAACAAGAGCCTTATTGAAGCAAGAGAAGAAAAGGCTACGCTCTTTAGGGAGAAAGAAAACCTTGAAAGAGAGGTTGCAAAATACATTAAGAGGGTACTTGAGCTTAATGAGTCCAGAGAGGCACTTAGAACAAAGCTAAGAGCTTTAGAAGATATATCTGTAGAGGCATTGTCAGCTAGTGATTTATTCTCTAAATGGTTAAAAAAAGTATTCAAGAGGGGGTGAAGATAATGACAAGAAAAAACCTAGCTAAACTGTGGAACGAATCACCAAGATTTGTCAGAGCTGGTCTTTGGATTGGTGTCTCAGCAGGTCTTACAGGAATTGTATCTCATCTTTTAGAGCAACCAGAAATGATGGCGTATTCAGGAATTTTAAACGTGATTTTAGTTGCACTTAAAGAAAGCAAAGATAGGAAAGTAGTTAAGAAATAGTATGGTAAAAGGAGTCAAATATAAACCATTATCAGAAGCTCGAAAGAAAAAGATAAGCCTGGCTATGAAGGGAAGAGTTCTTACAGAAGAACACAAGAGGAAGATAAGCGAATCAAAGAAAGGACGAAGCCCCTGGATTAATGGTAGAAAACATCATACTGAAGAAACAAAAAAGAAGATCAGCGAAACTAATCGTGGAAAAGATTGGTCGATACTTGGAGGGCTTCTGAAGGGGCATACTCCTTGGAACAAGGGCAAAAGTGGTGTTGTTTCTGAAGAAGCTTTGAAAAAAATGAGTGAGGCACATAAAGGAGAGAAAAGTCATCTTTGGAAAGGGGGCATATCTGCTAAACCATACGGATTGAATTTCAGTAGAAGATTAAGAGAGAAGATAAGAAAACGAGACAACTATCGCTGTCAAGAATGTTTTAGACATCAAGGAGAATTATTTAAGAACACAAGAGCAGGAGTTAGACCGTATAAGTTGCACATTCATCATATCGACTACGACAAGGAGAATAGTAATGAGGAAAACCTGATATCGCTTTGTTCTTCTTGCCATATGCAGACAAATTTTAAAAGAGAAGATTGGATAGAATATTTTGCCCAGAAAAAAGAGGGGTTTAACCAAGTTGTCGCTTAGTCCCCTCTCTTTTGCGCAGTTAGAACTATATCATACTATAGCAGTTATTTCAACCTTAAACTTAGGTTGTCCCCTTTTACTTTCTATACGATAGAAAGGTCGATAGAATAGGGTCGCTCCTTTACTTCTATGCTATAATAAAACTATCATCGCCTCTACCATGCTTTAAATAGCCCGTAGAGGTTTTGTTTTAAACAAAGAAAAAACCGTCTCTTGACAAAAGTCGGGAAACGGTTTAATCTATATTCAGTGATGAATAACTTATTTTACCAGTTAAACACAATAAAAGTCAAGCCAACCGATGAGGTTGGTTTTTTCTATGATCCAAAATGAAGAAATGTTGCCGTTGTCATAAAGAAAAGAAGGAAGAATACTTCTATAAAGATAAGTCCAGAAAGAATGGTTTCTACCCAGCTTGCAAAGAGTGCGAGGCCTCTAGGCGCTTGAAAAGAATAGACTACCTAAAAGATTACTACAAGAAACATAAGAAGTATTTCCAGAAAAAGTGGCGCTATTGGCATGACACCAATAGAAAACAATTCAACGCTGTCCATAAGACTGGACGTTCAAAAAGGAATGGGAAAATAACTCAAGAGCCATGTATAGTATGTGGCAGTTTACTAACAGAAGCACATCATGATGATTATTCTAAACCACTCCAGGTTATTTGGCTATGCAAAAAACACCATGGAGAACTACATAGGAAAAACGAAGAACACTTTTGGGAAAAGGGATAGCAGACCTATTGGCAGGTTGACATTCCCCTAAGGGGTTTGCGAAGAAAATGTACTATGCCAGTCGCACTAAGGCGGAAGAACACACAGGACAGGAGATGTGAACAGTTAAGACACCTCACCCGAATCGGGTAGGCAACAATTAAGGGGAATAGAAAGAAGATAAGGAGAAGAGAAGTGGGAATGTATGGGGGAGGGGGGCTCAGTAATCTTAATGTCGCACAATGTCAGATTAGCAGAGAGTGATACAATACTACTATGGATCAAAATATGTATTTCCAAACCACACAAGAAGTATTTAAACGACTAAAAAACGGAATAAAAGCGTTTGACACCATAGGAGAGAAGAGATGGAGAACAGACCTCGGAAAGAAGTATGCAGAACACTTTGAGGAGTTGATTAAATGTTTCCGGGAGAAGTTGGAAGAATAACTAAAAACGAGGCTAAACTGCTATATTGACATAGTGTTCATAAGGTGTTAATATCTAAGTATTAGTTAATAAAAGAAAGGCAAAAATGACTAAAGTTAAGAAAGAGCAACTAATCACTTATTTAATTGACTGCTTGGGCTATAGCGAGAGCCAAGATATTAAAGGATTAAGCTATAACGAACTCATGGATTTGGTTGACGATAAGGAAGAATTAATTAGTTATACAAAATAAAAATGACAGATAAAGAACTAAAAGGAAAAGCCATTAAGATAAGTGGCAAAGACTATGTATTAGTAGCTGATCGTGTTCTTTACTTCAACGACACTTATATCAAT
>Ga0075122_10001557_pt1 | contig 16231 bp, 3 predicted proteins | sample AntAceMetag02UKB_FD_69790 | JGI IMG/M metagenome (GOLD analysis project Ga0075122, IMG submission 69790) | Saline lake microbial communities from Ace Lake, Antarctica - Antarctic Ace Lake Metagenome 02UKB | ecosystem: Environmental > Aquatic > Non-marine Saline and Alkaline > Saline | place... | reverse complement strand
TTTTTTTTTTTACAAATCAAAAAAAAGTGTAGATTTGAATGTCTACACTTTTATAATGTTATTAAAAACAATCCTATATACTAATTCTTCTTCTTAAGTCTCTGAAAAAGTTTGGATCATATATCACGGATAGATCTTGGAAACTAGTTCCATTATATGGATTAAACGATCCATCGGTTGCTAGTAAATCTTCTACTAGTAAGTCTCTCATTAATAATACTGTTTGAGTAATATCTTGCCCATCTAAGAATGCATAGTAGTCTTTGTCAAAAATATAATCGACAGCTCCTATTGTGTATAGAGTGGTTGCTTGAACAAGAACACCATCAATGTACAAATTTGATCCGTTATAAGTCAACCCATCATCAAATACAACATCGTCCCCATAATCTATAATATTTTCATAAAAATCCAATAATTGTCTTCCAGTTAACCTACTGGTTTTTATATAATTATCAAATGGATAAATTTCAATCATGTTTCCCATCGTAAGCATACCTGAAGGCATCGTGCTACGGAACCCACCTGAGTTTATAGCTCCAACATCTACTTGTGCATAATCACGTACAACAGAAGCTCCCCAAGTAGATAAATCACTACGATTGTAGTAATTACTTACTTCCGTTAGCTCTTGTGAAACAAATGCAGTGTACACAGAATCATTTTGAAATTCATCTAATAGTGATTCGATTTCTGTATCTACTTCATATTGGATTTCACTCCAACTAATATTGGCTGCAGAAACGGTAATGACTTCATCAATTTGGGTATCATATACTAATGTTATTTTTGAAAATAATGAGGAATCGGAATTACTAGATTGCGCGTAAACAAGAGATTCTCCAACAGCTCTACTTATTGTACTAGCTTCGCTTTGGTGAGTATGTCCATTGAATACAGCATCTACATAATGATCTCCCGTAAATGTAGCTATTTCATGATTAATACTGGATCCCGAATGTGCATATACAACAACGATATCACAGTCTTGATTGGATCTTAGTTCCAATGCGTAATCGTATACAGTATCAGTTGGATCTAAAAATTCAATGTTTTGAACTCTAGAAGCTGAAATGGAATCTATTACATTTCCAATTATTCCAATAACACCAACTTTTATCCCGTTAAATTCTTTTATGATATAAGGAATCGTATTTTCTAAAGGTTCCCCTGAATCTATATAAACAATGTTAGCCGCTAAAATAGGATAAGACATTTCAGCATTGTCTTCTGTTTTAATACCATCTCTATATTTTAGTATTTTGTCTATTCCCCAATCAAATTCATGATTTCCTAAAACGAAACCATCAAATCCAATGTTATTGTATGCCTCTACAATTGGCTCACCGTAGTAATAGTTCGATAATGCAGCTCCTTGAAAAATATCTCCAGCAGCTAAAATGATTGTATTCTCATATGTCTGTTTTTGATATTTCATATAAGAACCTATTTGTTCTAGATTTTCAATGTCACTATATGTGCCACCATGAAAATCATTCATGGAAAATAGTCTGATTGTTTGATAGCGTTCTACCGTAGTAGGAGGTGTTGTACTAGTTACTGTAGTTGGCAACGTTGTGACAGCTGTCGTCGGCAAAGTAGTCGCTGCAGTTGTTGTAGACGCTGTTGTTTGCTCTTGTGTTGTGATTTGAGTAGAAACCGCAGACGTAGTCGCTTCTGTTGTAAAAGTGCTTATTGCAGTCGTTGTCGCCTCTGTGGTTGTAGATGTTGTCTCAACTGTAGTACTTCCTGTGGTGCCAATCGTCGTTTCACTTGTTATTGCAATACTGTTTAACGAACAACCAGCAAATGTAATACCAAATAGAAATATTGATATGAATAGTAATAGTTTTTTCATCTTGTCCTCCAAAATATTTGTCGAAACATATTATAACATAAACAAAAAAAAGAGGAAAGCAAAATTGCTCTCCTCTTATGAAATTAAATTAAACCGTAATACGTTAAAACGTTATTGATTCCGGCTTCTGTCAAGAACAATAATGGATTGCTTAATTCATAATCTGAATTAGCTGGCCAGTATGTTTCAATTGGGTCATCCGCTAACATCATTATTTCAAGCTCGTCTGTTAAAATATTACGAACAATCATCGAATTGAGTACAATATCTCTTTCTGCAGGTGTTAATGCAGCAATCGATGCTACATCGAAACTTGCACTTGTAAAGCTTGCTCCACCAAAGGCGTTGGAAGCTAAGATAAAGTTTGTCAATGCTGTTTGTGTTGTTAATGGATTCACTCCATAAAGATTTGTTTCTGCTAATGCAGGTATTTTTGCACTAACACTTACATTAGAGCGTAACATGTTATCAATGGTAACATGGAATGAAGCGCTTTGTAATACTGTTGTAATCTCTGCTTCCGATAATGTATTAATGGAAGTGGAATCAACTGGGTCATCAAAATTATTCATTCCGAGAACATCTAGAGCATTGATGATATTAATTAATTCTGTTTTTTCTATTTGTTCTGCAGCAACAGTAGCAACTAAGATATCTTCTCTTTTATCGGTAGGCACTAAAATTTGAGTTGTACCTACAGCCGCTGTTTCGTCACCAGCTTCATCTAATATATATTTGGAAACGGTTGCTTGCATAATATACGAATCGAAGAATTCATTTAAATCAATAACGAATATATCGCTAGGATTGATACTAAAAGCATCCAAATCCGTAATACCTAATAAATTGATAGCATCAATAAAGTTCTGCAATTCACTGTTTCTAATATAGGTTACATCACTTAATAGGATGCGTATATCATTTGGAATCTCATCTTCATCTGGAACGATTAGGTTTCCAGAAACACTAGTCAATATTTGATTAGATAAAGTTGCTTGCAAACTACTTGAAGCCAATATTTCAGTAGAGTTCGCTAATAATAACGCTGTATCCATTTCGGCACCAAATGTTTCTAAGTTTGTGAATCCCATTGCAGTAAATGCATTAATTAATGCTTTTATTTCTGTTTTTACAATGTATTCTGTTTCATTGCCTACAGATCCTGTTTCCAATCGGATTGCTTCTAATCCATCTTCTTCGGTCATTGGTACAATCAATACCGCTGAACCTAAATCAAATAATGTTTTAGAAATCGTTGCGTGCATAATTGCAGAATCTAACAATGTCGTTTGATCTGGATCCGTACTGATTAATGATAAATCAAATGTGGAATCAAATGAGGTTGGATCTCCAACTCCCAAAAGATTCAATGCATCGATTAAATGTTCTAATTCCGATTTTAAGATGTACGTAGTCGTACCGCGTACAACAACGATTAAATTTTCCGCAGCATCTTCTTCCGGTACCACTAATGTTCCAGAAGCACTCGTAATAATTTGATTGGATAAGGTTGCTTGTAAACTACTTGATAGTAAGATGTCATCTGCATTGGCTAAGAATAACGCTGGGTCAATTTCTGCACCAAATGTTTCTAAGTCTGTGAAGCCCATAACATTGAATGCATTGATTAACGCTTTGATTTCAGCCTTAACAATAAATTCAGTTTTTGACCCAACAGGACCAGTTTCAAGACGAATTGCAGTTAAACCATCTTCTTCGGTCATTGGTACGATCAATACTGCGTCACCCAAGTCAAGTAATGTTTTCGAAATAGTAGCGTGCATAATTGCTGAATCCAATAGTTTCGTTTGATCAGCATCGGTGTTGATTGCTGACAAATCAAATGTTGAAGCAAACGCAGTTGGATCGGTTATTCCTAATAACTCTAATGCGTCTAGCATCATTTCAATTTCAGTTTGATCAATATATGTAGTAGTTCCTTGTACCACAATAATAGGATTTCCAAGCACATCTTCTTCTGGTACTAAGACGGTAGGTTCTAACCCTAAAATAATATCAGATACTGTAGCATGAATAATGTTTGATACGATTAAGTCTGATAAGTTATTTAGTAGTAAATCGGTATCTTCTAAATCAATGCTATTGAAATCGGTAATATCCAATGTATACAATGCTTTTAACATATTTCCAATTTCTGTTTGTGATATATATTCAACGGTACCAGTTGTATAAGTAACATTAACTCCTAATGGACTTAAGCTAGGCACAATAAGCACTCCGCCATTTGATACATCCAAGTCCAATATTACATCACTAATTGTTGCATGTATAATGGTAGAGTTTAATAATATTTGAATTTTTGCATCATCCAAATCATCTTGATCATCATTTTCTAAATTGTTAATAATAGATGCATCAAATGACAACGTATCGAAATCAGTAATACCAAGGATTGATAAAGAATTCAAAATTGCTTTAATTTCCAATCTTGTTACTACGGTTTCATTGATGCCATCCACTAATATTGCTTCTATAGCTTCGTCAGGTACTATTAATGTAGATGTACCTAAGTCATATATCAATTTACCGATTGTTGCGTGAAGAATGTCTGAAGCAAGTAATATGTCCTTTTCGGTATCCGTTAACTGCAATACTTTCATGATATCAAAATCAACACCACCATCTGTTAAAATCAATTTAATTGCTTTAACAACATTGACTAATTCGGTTTCAGTAAAGTATCCTGAATCATCATAAACACTGTCAGGGAATACTAACGCTGTATCTCCAAATTCCATGTTCGAGATAAGGTCTGATACGGTTGCTCTAATTACATATGAATTGAAGAAATCTGTAATTGCCTCATCATCTAATTCTAATAATGTATTGATATCTAAATTTTCTAAATCCAAATCTGAAGCAGCATCTGTAAGACCATTTAAAGCATCTAAAATATCATGCAATTCCCCTGTTTCAATTAGATTTCCATCGATATCGTAAGTGTCTCTCCATTCAATATCATCTGGAATAATTAAAAAATCAAGTCCTTCAATATCCGTATTTCCACTGAAGATATTGATTAATGCCTCTGTTACTAATTCAGATTCTAATAATATTGTTAAGTCAATATCGCTAATTGCGCCCAATAGATTTGAAACATCACCATCTGCTAAATCAGAAAACGAGATGTTTGCCGAAATGATTGCTGCAACTATTTCACCCAACGCTATATATTCAGCCTCAAGATCCGTAATAATCTGTCCAAGAGGTAAACTAAAATACCCATTTAGGCTTTCATCTAACATTGGGAATAATAAGCTTTTTGTGAGTAACATTATAATTTCAGAATCAGCAATATCAGCAAATAGTTCTCTAGCATCGTTTGCCTCAAGAGCTATTTCATCAAGTGATCCATCACCATCAATGAACCCAGCATCATTTATAATATCAAATAAAGCTCCAGCAATGGACCCTAAACTTGTTAATTCTGATTCAAAATCAATTGCATATAATTCATCATGAGTAACTGGTAAATCTTGTTCAGAACTATCCGCAGCAATTTCAATCGCTACTGGCAACAAACTAACAATTAAGTTTGATTCTGATAGACTTGAAAACACACTTCTTATTTCATCACCTGTAATATCAGTGATATCATTGGTAGTCATAAAATCGGATTCTAGTAATACAGCTGCTGCATTTGAAAACACAGCTAACTCATATCGAATACCGATTATATTTTCATCGTATTCAAACGATAACACTTGATCAAATAAATCAATGTGCAGCGGTACTTCAATTTCACTGTTTAAAGTGGAAGGGGTTGTGATTGAGCTTCCAAGCTTTACAAATAAATTATTGTTAAATCCATCAATCATCCCTTGCAAGTCGGTTACATATGAATCTAGATCACTTGTATCTGCCAACGGAATAATAGATCCATTACCTGAGAAGTCATCAAATCGCCCGTCAAATGACAATGGCGTGGTTTCAGGAGTATTTTCAATTAATGTCAATGCAGATTCTGCGGTTGACATGAATCCTCCCATAACAATCATCGTAACAAAAATTGCCATAACTCCATTTAGCACTCCAAATAAAGCGCCAAAGCCACGATTCTTTCCTGCTTCTTTCGGTGATTTCAAGAAAATCGCACTGATGATAAAACACAATATTTTATATACTAATAAAATTACTGTGAAATATAGAATGGTCCATACAATCTTAATCACGAATTGCATAATCCCAGTTGCCAAAGCAATCACTTCGACAGAACTCGCATCGAGAGTTATTGTACCTCCTAATCCCATTTCTATAAACGATCCAAGGCTACCTTCAAACGTTGTAAATCCCGCTAATGCTGGATCAACATTTCCTAATATACCACCTAACCAAGGCATTTCTAATGTCCATAAGAAATTTACCGCTTGATTGATTGTTAAAAAGAAAACAACGTAAAAAATAGCCATCATAACAAAGTTAAACAATGTCTTTTTTAAGCCTCTAGCAAATCCAATTAGGATTGCCATAGCTAATATAAAATAAAAGATAAAATTCAAAGAACTTAAGATACTTAAGTCGACAGCTAAAATCATTTTGCACCTCCTATATATATAAATATATATGCATAATTATACTATAAGTATATTGAATTGCATAGTATAATGTATAAATATTTATTTTTCATACATAAAAAAAAGCAGTGATTTTTTTAGAATCACTGCTCTAGTATTAAATTGAATATTTAAATCAATCCGTAATGGGTGAGTACTAAGTTGATTCCTGCTTCGGTTAAGAATAATGCTGGATTACTTAGCATATAGTCACCATTAGCTGGCCAATATAAATCAATTGGGTCATCCGCTAGCATCATCGTTTCTAATTCATCTGTTAACATGTTTCTAACAATCATTGAGTCGAGTGCTATATCGCGTTCAGTTGGAGTCATAGCTGCAAGTAGTGCTACTGAGAATGTTACATTTGTAATATCTCCAGCGCCAAGTTGTTGCGTCGCTTTGATAAATGCTTTGATCTCAACTTCGGTTGTAATATTCGTCATATCATATACATCTTCCAATGCAAGATCTGGTATCATCGTATTAATATTTGCATTTCCTTTTAACATATTATCGATGGATACTTGCATTGATCCACTTGCTAGTAATGTGTCGAGTTGAGTATCGTTCATACCCGATACAACAGATCCATTTACGGAACCACTAAAGTCCGTAATTCCTAGAGTTTCTAATGAATTCAATAATGCTTTTAATTCTACTTTTTCAATCCATTCGTCTGCTACTGTAGCTACTGCTATTACTTCTCTAAAGTAATTAGGAATAACAAGTTTTCCGCTACCTGCAGCAGCTGAATCATCAAGAGCACCACTTAGTATATTACTTGAAATGGTCGCTTGCATTGACGCTGATGCTAGTAATACATCGAAGTCCGCTCCGAATATCGCTGATGTTGTAATTGATATTGCTGAGAAGTCTGTTAATCCCATAGCATCTAGTGCATCTAACAATGCTTTGGTTTCATTAATTTCAATGTATACATCGGTTGCTATGATACGTAATGTTATTGCATTATTGATATTTACATCCGGTATCACTAAACTACCACCTGTATCATTTAATAACTTATCTGATAACGTTGCGTGAATCGATGATGATAACAAGTATAAATCTGGATTACTGAAGAATTTACTTGAATCAATTGATGATCCAAAGTTGCTTAAGTCGGTATAACCCATATCTATGAATGCATTGATCAATGCTTTAATTTCGTCTTTGTAAACAAAGTCGGTTGCACTGACTGTCTTTTGCACTCTATTTGCTTCAATATCTCCATCTTGTGTATAGATTGGAATAATCAATACTGCGGATGGTAAATCGTATAGTGTTTGGCTGATTGTTGCGTGCATTGATGCAGATGCTAATACAGTGTTTTGATCAGCTTCTAGTGCTAATGTTCCAAGTCCAATAGTACCATCAAATGCAGTAATATCGGTAATACCCAATACATCCATAGCATTGAACAATGCCTTTAATTCTGTTTTAGTTATGAAATGCGTTAAGGATACAGTTGATTCAATAGAAGTGCCTAGTACATCTGTACTTGGAACTAATAATACTGCAGCACCTAAATCATCGATTTGTTGGGTAATTGTTGCATGCATGGATGCACTTGCCAATAGAGTATTTTGGTTTGCATCATATGTTCCTGGATTTGTTGACGCGAATAATGCAGTCAATCCAATCGTTCCATCAAATGTTGCGATGTCATTGACTCCAAGGATATCCATAGCATTAATCAACGCTTTAATCTCAGATTTTGTCATGAAGCTTGTTCCAGAAACAAGTACTTTTACTTGAGCTGCATAAACATCTGTATCTGGTACTAATAATACTGCAGAACCCAAATCTTCTATTTGTTTTGTAATGGTTGCGTGCATAGATGCACTTGTTAATAGAGTATTTTGGTTTGCATCGTATGTACCTGGATTCGTTGATGCAAATAGTGCTGTTAATCCAATCGATCCATCAAATGTTGCGATATCGTTAACTCCTAAAATATCCATTGCATTTATTAATGATTTAATTTCCGTTTTGGTTATAAAATCCGTTCCGGATACTACTACTTTAACATTTATTATGTTGATATCAATGTCCGGTACCACAAGGACTGCGGAACCTAAATCGTTGATTTGTTTTGTGATTGTAGCATGCATGGATGCACTTGCTAACATAATATCTTGATTGGTATCATAATCAATAGTGGATGATTCAAATAATGATGTTAATCCTACTGTTCCATCAAATGCAGTAATATCGGTAACACCTAGAATATCCATTGCATTAATTAATGATTTTATTTCTAGTTTTGTAACAAAGTTGGTTCCAGATACGAGTGCTTGTACTGCTACACTATTAATATCTGTATCTGGTACTACTAAGATTGCTGCGCCTAAATCAGTAATTTGTTTTGTAATGGTCGCATGCATGGATGCACTTGCCAACATCGTATCTTGATTGGTATCATATTCAACAGTTGATGATGCAAACAATGATGATAATTCTACTGTTCCATCAAAGGTTGTAATGTCTGTAATGTTCAGTAATTCTAATGCTTCAAATAACGCATGAATTTCTGGTCTTAAGATATAATCAGTTTGTTCTCCAACTCCACCAACAAGTTTTCTAACTTCAGTAATACCATTCGATGCTAATACTGGAACAGTGAGAACGATATCTCCTAAATCCAATACTTGTTTTGAAATGGTTGCTTGCATAATACTAGAAGCTAGTAATGTTGTTCTACTCGGTAAATCATAGAATAATGAAATATCAACTGAACCACCGAATAGGCTTGGATCGGTAACTCCTAAAATATCCAATGCAATTATGGTTGCTTCCAATTCAGATGCAATTACCAATTCTGTTTCATGTGATAATGGCCCTACAGTTACTCTAAGTGCGGTTAAGTCATCATCTTTAAAATATGGTACTGCAATTGTGTTGGAAACATCTAAATCAAGTACTTGTTTTGAAACGATTGCTTGGATGATTGCAGATTCTAGCATCGTAGCAGCATTGGTTCCTTGTGCAAATGTACTAAAGTTCACATCACTACTATCAAAACTTGTAACATCTGTTAAACCTAATACATCAAGTGCAGTTAGTAGGTCTGAGATTTCTTGTGCAGAGATATAAGTTGTTTCTTGTCCTAGACCTCCTACCTCTACTACAACTGCAGTAAGGTTATCTTCTTCAAAGTATGGAATGATAAATGTTGAACCATCTTCAATATCCAATAGTTGTTTTGAAATGGTTGCTTGGATAACAGAGGAAGCTAATACGGTATCTTTTGTTTGTTGATCGGATAGCAATGATAAGTCAATTGTTCCGCTAAATGTTTCAACATCTCCGATTCCAAGTACATCCAAGGCTTGGATGATTGCTTTTATTTCAGTTGCTATTAAAAATTCTGTTTCAAGTCCTCCTGGACCAGTTGTAACTCGTAAATTCGTTAACGTATCTTCTGTTAAGTATGGTACTTCTAATGTTTCATCATTTCCTAAATTAATAATTTGTTCGGAAATGGTTGCTTGTAAGATTGATGAGGACAATACTTGATCAATGGTAGGATCATCACTCAATAAGTTTAGATCAACACTACCTGAGAATCCTGATACATCAGTTAAATTCAATACGTCTAGTGACAGAATCAATTCTTTCAGTTCTGCTTTATTGACATAATTAGTTAAGGTTAACCCCACTCCAACTTCAATACGAATTTCTGTTAAATCATCGTCAGCCAAATATGGCACGATGATTGCTGCACTTACATCATCTAAATCAATTACTTGTCTAGAAATAATTGCTTGAATCATCGATGAAGCAAGCACGATATCTGCATTATTGCCTTCTGCTAATAATGATAAATCTAAATCATCATTACCACCGAAACTTTCAACATCCGTGATTCCTAAAACATCTAGAGCATCAAAGATTGCTTCTAATTCTGTTTTTACTACATATTCTGATTCATAACCAACTACACCTACTGTTTTTCTTATTTCAGTTGAGTTATCTTCCGCTAAGAACGGAACTATAATGGTTGAACCATCATCTAAATCAATTAATTGTTTTGAAATTGTTGCTTGTATAGTAGAGGATGCCAAAACGATACCTACAGTAACTGGATCACCTAATAAACCTAAATCTACTGATCCTGTAAAGTTTTCAACGTCTGAGATTCCAAGCACGTCTAAAGCATCAAATACGGCTTTGATTTCGGTTCTTATAATATATTCTGTTTCGTATCCAACCGCACCTACTGTTAATCTTATATCAGTAATTCCATCTTCAGCTTTGTAAGGAACAACCATTAATGCATCTTCACCAGTACCACCTAAGGAAATCACTTGGTCTGATATCGTTGCTTGAATTACCGAACTAGCTAATAAAGTATCCACTTTTGCTGGGTCCGAAAGAATCGCACTAAAATCAATATTTCCTCCGAAACTGTTGATGTCCGTAATTCCTAACAGACTTAAAGCATCAAATACGTGTTCTAATTCAACACTTGCGATAAATTCTGTTTCTTCTTCCAAAATATCACCAGTAGTAACTCTTATTAAAGTCGTATTATCTTGAGCTACATAAGGAACATTGATAACTTCATCTCCTAAATCAAAGATTTGTTTTGATATCGTCGCATGCATGATAGAAGAAAGCAATATCGTTTCTGAATTGTCAATAATCAAATCTAAATCTAAAGAATCCACAGCATTAAAGTCTTGAATGTCTAAAATTAGGATTGCTTTTAAGATATTAGTGAGTTCTGTTTCTGATATAATTTGGGTAACCGTGTCAGAATCAAGTGTTATTACATCTACATCGCTTTCATCCTTATAAGGTACAACGATTAATGCAGAGTCTCCAGTTGAAAAATCAAAGATAAATTTTGATATCGTAGCATTGATAATCGTAGAATCAAATAATATGCCAGCTTTTGTATCATCTAAAATCGTTGGATCTGCATCTGTAGCAACATTATTTAATATAGAGATATCCATAGTTACGTTATTGATATCTGTAATTCCTAACACATCCAAAGCATCAAACGTAGCTTGTAATTCTGTTTTTGCAATGAATTGTGTCTCTTCTCCTACATCTCCCGTTTCTATTAATACACTACCAGGAACGGTTACAACTTCAGTTAGATCCAATAGTTGTTTCGATACGGTGGCATGCATAATAGCAGAATCAAGTAATACCGTAACATTCGTAAGAATTAAACCTAAATCCAATGTTTCAATATTATTAAAATCCTGTATGTCTAAGGCTAAAATAGCCTTTAATATATTTGTTAATTCCGCTTCTGAAATAATTTCAGTAGTGGTATCAGTATCCAAAGTTCGAACCACAACATCACTTTGATCTTTATAAGGAACAACAACCAATGCAGCGTCTCCTTCGGTAAAGTCAATGATGTATTTTGATAATGTGGCGTTGATAATTGTTGAAGAGAATAAATCATCCGCTTTTGCCTGATCTAAAATTGTAGAATCTGCTTCCGTAGCTAAATTGGTAAGAATACCAACATCGATTGCTACATTGTTTATATCGGTTATACCAAGAACACTTAATGCATCAAAGGCAGCTTCTAACTCTGCTTTCGTTATCAAAGTAGTTTCTTGTCCAACTCCGCCAGTTTCAACAATAACGCTACCTGGAATAGTTACAACCTCGGTTAAGTCCAATAATTGTTTTGAAATCGTCGCTTGCATGATTGCTGAATCCATCAAAACGGAAACATTATCAAGAATCAGACTAATGTCTAGAGTTTCAATATTATTAAAATCAGTAATATCCAATGCTAGAATTGCTTTTAATATATTTGTTAATTCTGCTTGAGATATGATTTGGGTTCCATCTACAACATCCACTGTTCGTATTACAACAGCATCTTCATTTTCGTATGGTACTACAATCATTGCTGAGTCGCCTTCTGTAAAGTCAATGATGTATTTTGAAAGGGTGGCGTTTATAATGGTTGATGAAAATAATCGGTCAGCCTTGGTTTGATCCAACACTGTAGAATCACTTTCAAGAGCTAGATTCGTTAGAATACTAACATCAATTGCAACATTGTTTATATCGGTTATACCTAAAACGCTTAATGCATCAAAGGCATTTTCTAATTCTAATTTCGCAATAAATTGTGTGACTTGTCCTACATCTCCTGACTCCACAATAACACTTGATGGAACCACTACAACATCGGTTAAATCCAATAGTTGTTTGGAAACAGTCGCATGTAATATCGCAGAATCTAATAATACTGCAACATTATCAAGAATAAGACTTAAGTCTAGGGTTTCTAAATTGTTAATATCTGTGATATCAATCGTAAGTACTGCTTGTAGTATATTGGTTAATTCATCTTCACTGATGTATTCTGTACCATCGATTGGATCAATCACTCGGATCACAATACCGTTTTCGTCTTCGTATGGTACAACCACTAATGCTTCTGCACCAGTAGCGAAATCAAGAAGATACGTAGAAAGTGTAGCGTTTAATACTTTTGAAGCAAATAATGTAGCTGCTTTGTCCGGATCTAAAATTGTTGGATCAGCTACTGTTCCAAGATTATTTAAGATAGACAAATCAAATGTAAGGTTATCAATATCTGTAATTCCTAACGTAGAGATTGCCAGGAATGCTTTTTTAATTTCATCTTTGCTAACAACAAACGTTTCAACAGTATCTACATAGATGGTTGTTTTTGCAGTTCCCGGTACGGTCAACATGTCTCCGCCCATTTCAAGAACTAAATTACCAACGGTAGCCGATAATATATCGGACAATAATAGAATGTCAATATTATCTTCAGCTAATCCTAAGATACCGTTCATATCAAATCCAAGTTCTAAACAAACATCATCTCCATCCGCACATGCAAGCTCAGTAAGAACCATATGTACCGCTTCTACAACGTTTTGTAATTCTAATTTTAACAGATCTCCGTTTTCATCGAAAACAGAATCTGGCATAATCAATGTAAATGCATCTGGCAATGCTAATTCTCGTATGAATTGAGTAATTGTAGCGACTAAAATTCTAGATTCAAACAAGGAATTGATTGCATCGACATCTAACCCAGCAATAAAGTTCAAATCTATGTTGTTTAAGTCAAAACCATCCGCTTGATCAACCAAAGCATTGATTGCTAATAGAATGTTCCTTAATTCTCCGTTTTCGGTAATATTTCCATCATTGTCAAGTAAATCTAACCAAACGATATCCAATGGAACATCTAAGAAAGGTATCACAATCGATGTATTCCCACTCAAAATATTAATGAGTGCATTGGTTACGATTTGAGAACCTAGTAATACGGTAAAGTCAACTTCTGCTAAAGAACCGAGTAGTGCCATTGGATCTCCTGATTCAAAATCACCAATGGTGATTCCGGTATTCAGTATTTCCCCAGCTACTGCTCCTATTGCGGCGAATTCTAATGCCCAATCAATATCATCAGGAACCGTTATGAATGCAGCGATTTCAGCCCCAGCCATTTCCAATGCTGGTGCAATCGCAACGTAAGCTGCTAAAGTAATTAAATCGGATTCTCCAAGTTCTATAAACAATTGCTCTACATCATCACCATCTAGGGTAATGGTATTTAAATCCATTGAATCATTTAAGATTCCTGCAGCATTCACTAAATCAAACGCTGTAGCAGCAATCTCACCTAATTGCATTATTTCTGTAGCCCAATCAATTTCATATAATTCATCCGTGGGAATGGTCACTTCTGATTCTAAGAAATCCGCACCCACTTCAACTGCTATAGGAATCAATGCTGTAAACAAATTGGATTCTGATAAATCGGTAAATATACCCCGAATATCTTCTCCTGTTATATCAGAGAAATTATTCGTTTCCATAAAATCGGAATTTAATACATTGGCAGCTACATTGGCATAAATACCAAGTTCTGCTCTAATAGCAATTTGTTCCTCTTGGTAATCCATAGATAGAACCTCGTCAAATAGATACAGGTTAAGAGGCATCTCTTCTCCTGTATATTCACTGGTCATTGTTATTTGACTTTGTACTTGCACTACAATGTTTTCATTATAGGCATTTACCATGCCTTCTAACATATTGTAAGCATCTGTGAATTGTGCACTTTCAAGTGGATTGGTAACTGCTGCAAACGGTACAACTGTTGTTCTAGGATCTCCAAACCCATCCCGGAATACAACCTGACTTTGCGGTGTTACTGTTGGCGCTGGTAGTACTGATAATATACTTTCGGAAATACTAATGACTCCACCAAACATAATCATCGTTACGTAAAGACTTAATACTCCAGACATAAGTCCGAACACTGCACCTAACCCGCGGTTTTTTGATCTATATTTTTTATCTTTTTTATGTGAAGGTAATACAATCATTCTAATAATCCAGAATATCAAACGATATAGGATTTGAATCACAGTGAAATACAATATGGCATATACTAATTTTAGTGCAAACAAGGAAATCGCAACCACTAACTCTAGGAAATGTTCATTGGTTAGTGATGCTTGAAGCGTATCACCTAAGAATTGTTCCAGTAAGACTGGCAATGCATCTTGTAAACTAGTAACATTTGCAAGAGCAGGTGATACATTCGCTAGTAACCCCCCTAAAAAAGGCATGTTAATTGTCCAAAGTAAATTAACTGCCTGGTTTATAGTTAAGAAGAATACAGCAAAGAAGATTGCTGTAACAAAGAACCCCCAAATTGATTTTTTTAATCCTTTTAAAAATCCAAAAAATAATCCCAATCCTAAGATCGAAAAGAATGCTATATTAAAATACGTAGTATAGTCCATTGTAAATCCTCCCGTAATAAGATAAATACTATATAATTATACCTTATTTGTATAAGTAAGTAAAATATATGAGGTAAAAATTGTGCAAAAACAATAAAAAAATGTGCTATTTTAAAAAAAATACAATAAATATAGTATAATAAACGTATATTAAATAGGTGATTCTTATGAAAATGAAAAAAATATTTTTAATTGTCTTTATGGTTATAACAACAACATTCCTCATTAGCTGTGATTTTATCAGCTTTGGTAATACAACATCTGCTTCTCCTGTAGCGTTATCAACGCTTCCGGAAACTGTTGATGGTACCATTACCTTTTTAAATGAGGATTATTTTGCGTTTCCTGCATATGTATCAGATACATATTCGATTAAAAATATTGATGACTACAATAACGTGTTACTTGATACAAAAGACACCATAAGGCATTCCAATATTCAAATCCAAACAACCTTAATTGAAGAACGTTACCCATTCCCGTGGTCTGAGACACTAAAAGAATACGTTGTTGGTAGTAGTTCTGGGTCTGGATTTATCTTTATGGAACAAGATGGATACTACTACGCTTTAACCAATTATCATGTTGTAAATCCTTTGGATTATCAAGCAGAGTACACTATTAAAACCTACGGTGAAGAGCTATCGGAAAAAGCCACTTTTGTTACTGGTAATGAAGAATTTGATTTAGCAGTACTCCGTTTTCCTGTTGGTGAAAAAGAAGACATCGCAATCATTGACATCTATGAGCGTTTGTATTATAGATTCAATGTTGGAGAACTTGTTTTAGCTGTTGGAAACCCATTAGGAGTCGTTAATAATGTGACGTTTGGTTCCTTTCATAGTATGGAAGAAATTGAAAACGTGTCTTATAATGTAATTTACCATGATGCTTCTATAAAAGAAGGCTCCAGTGGAGGAGCCCTAGTAGATGTTGATGGTAATTTAATCGGAATAAACACTTGGGGAATTGATTCCTCAGATGAATACTCCTTTGCAATACCAAATTATATTATT
>Ga0075122_10001556_pt1 | contig 16238 bp, 17 predicted proteins | sample AntAceMetag02UKB_FD_69790 | JGI IMG/M metagenome (GOLD analysis project Ga0075122, IMG submission 69790) | Saline lake microbial communities from Ace Lake, Antarctica - Antarctic Ace Lake Metagenome 02UKB | ecosystem: Environmental > Aquatic > Non-marine Saline and Alkaline > Saline | place... | reverse complement strand
AAGGTAATTATTCTACTGCTTACAACTGTCTCTATGTAGTCAGATGGTAAACACCACAACAAGATTGATTACAAGCCACCATCTGTAATTTGCTAAAACAAGTAAATTTCAGTTGGTGGTTTTTTTATTAATAACTAAAATACAAAAAATCAAAACTTGTTAAGATTTCTGCGATTTTAATAATGACCTCCAAGACAATCCAAATCAAAATCCCTAAAACAACTGCTACTTTTGACCAAATAAACCCCAGACTAATAAACAACAAACCTAGAATCATTAATATTGGCAGTATTGGTAAAACCAATACATTAGTTATTGGTGATATGAAAGAGATAACGCCAAAATAATAAAAAACTAAAGGTAAAGTTAAAACTTGCGCAGATAATGTTACTGAAATTATAGCACGAATTCTTTCTGGAATAATTTCTATCCATTTATTAATAAATGGATAGAAATATATAATCCCAATAGTAGCTAAAAAAGATAATTGAAAACCAACATCAAAACGTAATAACCTTGGATTTAAAATTAACAAAAAGGTGGCTGCAAAAACAATGGCTCTACCAGAAGAAGACAGTCTTCCTTCTTTTAACCCATACATAACAATTAACCCCATAATCACAGCCCTAAAAGCTGAAGCACGAAAACCAATTAACAAAAGATAAAAGATTAAAATAACAAAGATGTATTTAAAAGATCTTTTACGTGAAAAACCTAGATATATAAATAAATAGAAGAATATAAGACTAATAATAGCTATGTGCATACCTGATATAGCTACAACGTGAGAAATACCTGCTCTAGAAAAAAGCTCTCTAGTAGAATCATCTACTTCAGATTTTTCACCTAATATAATAGCTGACAACAAAGAAGAATAAGGTGGACTTAAATTTGTATTAATCAAATCGATCTGCTTTGATTTTAAATTAATAAAAAACTTTTTTATACTATCCCCTTCTATGTGACCCAATATTTCAATATTTGGATAATAACAAAGCATATATATTCCAGAATTAGCTAAGTAGTCCCCATAATCAAAATTTTCAAATTTCCCTGGTTTTTTTAAATCACACTGAAGCTTTAGTTGTTGATTAAATTCATATTGTGGATAAAGCTCTGTTGTAATCAAAATCTTATCTTTATATTTCCCACCACGAATCTCAATAGAATCTAAAACTATTGTTTGCTTATTTATCTTATACAAAGGACCCTCACTAATAACTCCAGTAAAAGTAGCTTTTCCTTCACCTAAACTAGCCACGCTATTATCCCCTGGTTTTGAAAAATAAAAACACAAAAACCCAATTAACAAACCAGTAATAAAAATTAAGACAAAAGAAATAACTTTTTTCTTATCCTTTACGACCAAAACATTTAACCAAATTAAAATAGCCACAACAGTGGCTATTAAAAAGAATATATAAATTAAAAAAGTATTAATTTTTAAAAAAGATACAATTGCAATTCCTAGAATAAAACTGAAACAAAAACATAAAACCTTGTCTGCTAGAGACATAAATTAATTTTGTTTATCAATATATGCTATGGCCTGTTTGACACAACCTTCATATGAATCATGCCAGCCTTTTTCTAAATATATCTTACAATGTCTAACAACTAAAGTTTTTTCTTGTTCTTTAACAAAATGATTAATATTAAAAACAGAGATAAATAAAAGACCAGCCAATACAACTATCAAACCAATAATAAAAGTATAACATGCTGCCATTATTAAAATTGGTGCTTCTACTTTTCCTAACATAAATATTACTCTTTAGTAATTGCCCCATCAGGACAAGAATCAATTACATTTTGTATGTCACAACCAGATGCCTCGTAATCTTGGTTGATAACTGTTGATTTTTCTTCTAACTTAAAAACTTCCGGACAAAGTGCTTCACACACTCCACAAGCAGTACACTTTTCTTGATCTACTTTAATCATATTTTATTTCTTCCTTTTCATCTCATCACGATAGCGACGGAGCTGATTAATTAACTTATCTAAGGCTAAATCAAAAGCCTCTATAACTGTATGATCATCTTCTGATGACATAAAAGATTTACCTGGCAAATAGAAATGGATTTCTAAATTGTAAGCTTCTTTTTTGGCAAATTTTTCTATCCTGATTTCCATATTTGCTGCTTCAAACTCTTGCTCCTTTGTTAGTGTACTAATTCTATCTACCTTTTTGTCATAATAGTCTTCTAAAAACCTTTTATCTTTTTCAGAGACATTTTTATAGGAAAATTGAGTATTCATAATCTATATAGAGCTTAATTGTTAAATATACACTTATCTTTATTATATCAAAAAAAGAATAATAATTCAAAATTGCTAATTTTAAGGAAATAACATATAATATATACACAATAAATATTAAATATCACTCATATATGTTTAAAAAAACACTCCTAGGGTTTTTTCTTTTTACCTTAATTTTAATCCCTATTTATACACAAGCTGTAACTTTAGAAGATCAGCCAGCAAATGTATATTTTTTCCACAGTGAAACTTGTTCTCATTGCAAAGCAGAATTTGCTTTTTTAAAGGATTTAGCAAAACAAGATCCTAGTATTAAAATTCACGCATTTGAAATAACAACAAACACACAAAACGCTGACCTATTAATATCAATTGGAAGACAATTTCAATTAGATGTATCAACTGTTCCTTTTACAATGATTGGCAGTAGTTACTTCCCTGGTTGGAGCGATAGTCAAGAATCCAAACTGGATATTCAAGAAGCAATCAAATGTGTTAAAACACAAGAATGTCCTGACATATTAGGTAATTTTTTAAATTCAAAAACTAATACAGAAAAACCTACACAAAATGTTCCAGACACAATCAAAGTTCCTATCTTTGGAGAAATTTCAACTAAAAATGTTTCTTTACCAATCTTAACTGTAATCATTGCAGCACTTGATGGTTTTAACCCTTGTGCTATGTGGGTTCTATTATTCTTAATAACCCTATTGCTTGGTATGAAAAATAGAAGAAGAATGTGGATTTTGGGTGGTACATTTATTGCTGCATCAGGTATAGTCTATTTCCTATTCTTATCTGCTTGGTTAAATATTTTTTTATTCTTAGGTTTTGTTTTCTGGGTAAGGATCATTATTGGTATAGTGGCTATTTTAAGTGGGTACTACAGCATTAGAGCATATTTAAGAGACAGAAAAGGAACTTGCCCAATTATTCAAGGAGATAAACAACAAAAAATCTTTGATAAACTTAAAAATATTGTTCAACAAAAAAGATTTATTGTTTCTTTGATAGGAATAATATTACTTGCATTTGCAGTCAACCTGGTTGAACTTATCTGTTCTGCTGGTTTACCAGCCATATATACGCAAGTATTAACTTTATCTAATCTTTCCCCTTTCCAACATTATTCATACCTAATCCTATATGTAATAATATTCATGCTTGATGATTTAATTATTTTCATCATAGCAATGGTAACTTTAAAAACTGTAGCTTTTACAGGAAAATATTCATCTTTATCGAAGATTGTTGGTGGTATAATCATATTACTTCTAGGCATCCTTTTAATCTTTAGGCCAGAGTGGCTTATGTTTGCTTAACTTGATTTATTTTAAAAAATGTTATATATTAATAATGAGCTAAGTTATCTTATGCTTATTTTTATTTGACCCCAGAACTCGGGGATCGTCCAATGGCAAGACGCCTGGTTTTGGTCCAGGTAATCAAGGTTCGAATCCTTGTCCCCGAGCTTTGTGGTGAAAAATAAAAAAACCCAGTGAGTGATTGACTGGATTTTTTTGTCGAAATAAAATGAATTTAAATCTAAGATGCTTATTTGTCCATCTTTAATCGCTCATTTAATTCCGTTGTTTCCACCTTCGTGTAAGCTATATTGTAGAATAATTGATAACACTTTCCCAATAATCCTCCACTGACCAACCGACATATTAAGTTTATCAAACTCCCCTAATACCCTTTTCACATCCTTTTGGTCAGATGCTGTCTGATCAAAAATTTTACAAATTTTAAATTCATTTTCTGAACTTTTTGCCTCAATTTCCGCCCGAGCATCTTTTGGGTTTTCAACAAAGACTACCGCAGGAAAAACTTTCTCAGAGCCTCTTGTGTTAATTAGAACTGGTACCATAGCCATACTCCTTAACTTAATTGTACAAAGTGATTTACTTTCAAGCTAACACATAAAAAACAATCTGTCAAAATCAAAAAACACCTTTTAAAAAGGTGTTTTTTGAATATATATTCTAATGTTTAAACTTTCAAGTGTCTGTTCATTGCTAGTAGTGAAGAGATGATATTTAAAACAATAATTACCAATATTTCAAAACCAAATATAAATAAAAAATTGCTTGTTAGATAATCAATAATACTGAAGTCTATTTCTGCAAAGAATCCAGCCACCATTGGATTAATAAATCCAATTAATAGGTAGAATACTATCCAAAATATTAAACAACCAAATATTGCATACAAAATACTTTCAACAAGAAAAGGTCCTCGTATAAACCAATTAGAAGCTCCTACTAACTTCATTATCCCTATTTCGTCTCTATGAACATATATCCCAATTCTAATTGTGTTAAATACAACTAACAGAGAAATGATGGTAAAGACAATACTTAAGATTAAACTAAACTGCCTTATCTTCTGACTAACTAACTCTATACGATTAATAATTATCTCATGATCATCATAATCAATTTCTTTGGCTAATTCATCAATCTTAAAATCTTTGATACTTTGCAAAATTAAAGGATAATTATCTATACTATCTGCTTTAATAATTAAAACAGGTCCTAAGGGATTCTCCCCTATTTCATTCAATGCATCCTGAATTAATTCATTATCTCTATGTGTTTCAGCAAACATTTCTAAAGCTTTATCTGCTGAAACATAATCAACGTTTTTAACGTGTTGCATTTTCCAAATTTGATCTTCAACTAACTTAACTTGATCACTATTGCTTCCTGCTTCAAAATATAGCGAGATATCTATTCTATCCTTAATAGATGTTACAGCTTGATCAGCTACAACATTAATTAAAATTAAAACAGTTAACGATAATACAGTTAAAACAATAATCGTGATAGTAACAACAGATAACCAAATATTCCTTAAAAAGGATTGGAAAGCAAATCTTAAAATTCTAGCAGTTGATAATATAAACATATTATAATATATACTTTCCGTGTTGGTGATCACCAATAATTTCACCATTATCTATTGTCACAACCCGACGACGTAAAGCATTAACCACCTCACGGTTATGAGTAACTAATAGTATAGTTGTCCCAAATTCATTAATCTTTTGTAATAAATCCATTACATCTCTGGTATTAATAGAATCTAAATTACCAGTAGGTTCGTCTGCTACTAATATCTTTGGTCTATGAACTAAAGCTCTAGCTATAGATACTCTTTGCTGTTCTCCTCCAGATAACTGTAATGGAAATCTTTTATTCTTATCCTCTAATCCAACAATCTTTAAAACCTGTTGCAAAATTTTATCAATATCTTTTCCTTTTTTTCCTGCTACTTGTAACGCAAAAGCAACATTCTCCGCTACTGTTTTTTGCGGTAACAGTTTATAATCCTGAAAAACAACCCCTATTTGGCGACGCAAAGTAGGTACATGACGATTTTTAATATTAGTAATATCCCAACCACCAACTATAACCTTACCTGTGTCAGGTCTTTCATCAGCAATCAAAAGTTTAACCAAGGTGGTTTTACCTGTACCAGACTGCCCAACCAAAGAAACAAACTCTCCTGGTTTAATATTTAAATTAACCCCTTTTAGGGCTTGAACATCTGGATGATATTTTTTAGATATATTTTGAAATTGAATCATTTTATTTTTATATTAATCAGCATCTATAACACGAACCCCAACAACTCCTCCTCCAGGATTACCTATAGATCTAAATGCTGTTTTAGTTAAATCAACAATCCGATTATCAACATAAGGACCTGTTGAAACTACTTTAACTTTAACACATTTTCTTAAATTATCTAAACGACAAACTTTAATATATGAACCTATTTTATGATTATTTGATGCAGAGTTATATGGTGAACTAGGAGTTAAAGCATCTCCATACCAACTCGCCCATGCTTCAAATTGATCTGTGTGTTGAAACACAGCTAAAATTGCATATGGTAAATGAATAACAGCTCTAGTTAAATTATTCTCTAAATCATTAGATCCTGGTAATGGTTTCCATTTCTTTGATCCTCCGTCCCAAAAAAACATTTGTTTTCGATGCATGTCTATATTACCAAACTCATCTTTTAATACAGGATTTTTAATAGCTGCATACAAAGGTTTATTTAATACACCAATCCTAGGATCTCCTAAAAAATCAAACTCCCAAGCAGCTGAAACTCTTTTGTAATTCAATTCATTACCATATTGATCTACTACAGGACCATCTGGTGCCCAACCCTCACTTAATTCACGCAAAACAGCTGTAGCAGCTTGTGAAATAGCTTTATCTACCACACCTAATTTAAATTCATTATCCCCTGCAATAACAGTATATCCTTTTAAAATTGTAGCTTCATCAATGAATAACCTCCATTCACGTTGTGCCCAAGGATCTGTAGTTTCTGCTTGAACAAAGTTTAACGCAGGAAGAATTAAAATTGATAGTATTAGAATTAGTATGTATTTTCTTGACATAAGTATTTATTTATGTTAATTGTTTAAATATATTAACCACAATTTCTTTCACGAACAGGAGGACTTATAATGATTTCCAATATATTATACGTAATTGTTTTAATACTGTGGACATTTTATTGGGGTTTTAAATTGTCAAATAAAACTCCTTATGAAAACCCGGGAAACAAATCAGCTGTTTATTTCAAAGCTTTCGAACGATTCGGAAAGTTTTGGTGGTATAAACGATGGTATATATGGTTTAATATTGTTACCGTGCCAATTCTATATGCCATAAGCTATTTGTTATGGCAAACCTTTCATCTATCTCTTCTTTGGTACATCCCTGTCCTTGCACACACCATTGGATCGTATCTAAACGAAAGATATTTGAAAGAAACACATTATGAAGTTTTTAAACAGCAATAAGTTTTACACATAATACCGTCTCACACCTTGACGGTATTTTGTTTTGCAAAATCCTAAGCCGAAGGTGAGACTCGAACTCACGACCTACACGTTACGAGTGTGTTGCTCTACCAGTTGAGCTACTTCGGCATGAGCGGGATACGGGAATCGGACCCGCGCCTCAAGCTTGGGAAGCTTACGTACTACCACTATACTAATCCCGCACTATTGAAAAAAATATGTAAACCACTTTTTGAGATTTGAACTATTTTTCCTATCCTGTACTCCTCTAACTTCAGTATCACCATTAATATTTTTAATCACAACCACTTTTTCTCCTGGCTTCTTGTAACCTAAAGTTTTTCTTGCTTCTAGTTCTACATATTCATCACTTTTTAAATACCCTATTAAATGGGCTAATTTAAAATTTGACTCTTCTAAATCTTGGGCTTCTTGCTTTAATTCCCCTATCTTTTCATTAACCTTTGATTGTCTGGAATATTCTTTAGATAAAGCAAAAACCATTAAACAAATCAAAATCACACAAGCAAAAATGAAATTCTTGGAATAAAAAAAACTTTGAACTTTTCCTCTTTGTGGTTGCATATATCTCTCTTAAGTATATCACATTATTAATCCACATCTTCTTCAGGAACAAGCTCTGCTTGTTCCTCTTCCATTTCTTCTTCTTTATTATCTAAACTTTTAACTAATTTAAGCAAAGTTGAATAACCTAACTCCTCTTTCATGCGTGCCAAAGTGACTTGATAACTTTCTTTACTTGTTTTTTCATCGCTTCCTTTAACACCATCCTTAATATCTAATTTAATTAAATCTAGAATAATACGTTGAACTTTAGCTGGATTTTTAACAAATTTTGTTGTTAATAACTTTTCTTTATCTGAAATCTGCCAAGTAATTTCTAAACTTCCTACATTAAAGGTGTTTTGTAAAACACCTTTACTTGAATAACTAATATCTGTTACATCAGATAAATCTATTTCAATAACCTTTTTATCAAAAAACTTTTTAAATCCATAATTAATTAATCTTTTGTCTGTAACTAATAGACAGTTAAAGTTCATTAAAATCATTATTCTTAATAGATATAATAAAGCTATGGCTACTAAAAAGAAAAAGACAAACTTACCAAAACCACCCCAATCAAATAAAGGGACTAAAAAGAAGAAAGGGATGACAAATAGGACGAAATCAATAACATATTTCCAACGATAAGCTAAACTGCTTTTACGCAGTAATATAATCACCTCTTCATTTTCTTGTAAGTTTTTTGAATAAAAAGCCATATATTAAATCAAAACCATCCAAGCCAACATAGATACAATTATTAACATAGACATTATTGTCCAAAAAACTTTAACTACTTTTTTTTGTTTCATAAAAAAATATTGTTTAAAGCGATATAAGTAAAAATAATACCACAAATTAATAAAATTATGTCCAAAATTCTTATTAATTTTACTGCCTCTTTATTAGACTTCGCTACTCTCTTGAACCCAAAAAAACCATTACTTCGCTTGTTCCACCATTTCATCGGTTCTTTAAAGAAATATTCTGTCTTAAATAAGACTAATATACCCATGAAGAAATAAAAAAATATTCCTAACAATAAAATTATTTTTTCAAATATTTGTATTAAACTGTCTACTGGATCCATAATTAATTTATTTTATCTTTTTAAAACAGCAACATAAGATTCAGCAGGAATATCTACTTTACCCCTACCCATAGCTTTCATTTTCTTTTTACCTTTTTTCTGCTTCTCAAGCAGCTTATTCTTTCTAGTAACATCACCACCATACAAATTAGCTGTAACATCTTTACGATATGGAGCAATTCTGGATGAAGCAATAATTTTACCTCCTTTGTTTTTACCTGTATCTTGATACCCAAGCACAGCTTGGATTTTAATTTCAAACATTTGTTTAGGTAATGTTTCTTTCAAAACATCTACAATCTTTCTTCCTACCCTATATGACTCATCTTTATAAGTAATCATTGCTAAAGAGTCTACAATTTCATCAGCTACTAATATATCTAATCTTTCAACATTACATTCTTTGTACCCAATTAATTTATAATTCAAAGAAGCATAACCAGAGGATACACTCTTAATTTTATCATAGAAATCAGTTAATAACGAAGATAAAGGTAACTCATAATGCAACACTGCTCTAGTTTCAGATAAATATTCTGTATTTAAATATATTCCTCTTTTTTCATTAACTAATTCCATCATCCCACCCAAATATGTTTGTGGTGTAATTACATCAATCTTAACCCAAGGTTCATCAATCTTCTCAACTATATTTTGATTAGGTAATTCTTGAGGAGAACGTATAACAACTTCTTCACTACGCATTTTTTTAACTTTGTAAGCTACACTAGGAATAGTTACCATTAAATCTAAATCAAATTCTCTACGCAGTCTTTCTTGGATAATCTCTAAATGCAATAACCCCAAAAATCCACACCTAAACCCAGGACCTAAAGCAGGGGAATTTTCTGGCTCAAAAGACAAAGAAGCATCAGTTAACCCAATTTTTTCCAAACCTTCACGTAAATCTTTAAAATCTACTCCTTCTTTACAAAATATTCCTGCAAAAACCATTGGTTTCATTTCTACATACCCAGGTAATTTTAACTTAGCACTCTGTGCTTTTTCTTCTACATGCACAACCGTATCACCAACACGACAAGAAGATAAATCTTTAAAACCAGTTACAATATATCCAATCTCTCCAGCTTCTAAAACATCTGCTTTAACTAAATTTGGTTTAAAATATCCAACTTCTAATACTTCACTTTGTTTTCTAGTACTAACTAAAAATATTTTATCACCTTTTTTAACTTGTCCATTTACAGTACGTACATATGCAACAACTCCACGATAATCATCATATACAGAATCAAAAACAAGACACTGCAAAGCAATGTCTTTAGATATCTTAGGACTAGGAACATTTTTAACAACAGATTTTAAAACTTCATCAACACCTTCTCCTGTTTTAGCAGAAACTTTTAAAATCTCAATTTCATCATCAACCAACAATTCTCTAACCTCTTTTTCTGTTTCTTCAACCCTAGATCCAGGTAAATCAATCTTATTCAAAACAGGAATTATCTTTAATCCTTGATCAACAGCTAAATGATAATTAGCTAAAGTTTGAGCTTGAATACCTTGAGTAGCATCAATCAACAGAATAGCTCCTTCAACAGCAGCTAAAGACCTAGAAACTTCATAACTAAAATCTACATGACCAGGAGTATCTATTAGGTTTAAAATATATTTCTCACCAGCCATTTCATAATCCATACGTACTGGTTGGAGTTTAATTGTAATCCCTCTTTCTCTCTCAAGTTCCATCGAATCAAGCAACTGTTCTTTCATGTTTCTCTTTTCTACTGTTTTAGTCAATTCCAAAAAACGATCCGCTAGGGTCGATTTTCCGTGATCTATGTGAGCACAAATTGCGTAGTTCCTAATATTACTCATATATATTGAATTCTAACAAAGAATAACAGAAAAAACAAATCAAAAAACCCGATTAAATCGGGTTTCTTGTTTTCTCAACTTTAAGGTGTAAGACTTCTTAAAATTCTGAAAGAATTCCAGAGTTCAAGATTAAAATGTGAAGAGAAGAGAGATTTTGTTTCTGCTAAATATGACACTCGCCCGAAGGCAAGATTATCATTGATCTAGCTTTAACCTTAAGCTCGATTCAGTCTTACACCTTGAAATTGAGAATGAGTTATGCACAGCAAGTACATCTAATTATATATCAAAATGAGGAAAAAATATATACCTCTTCTAAATCTCTAAAATTTTTAGAAACTTGGAAAAAATGAAATACTATTGTGCGGGACCAATAATATTTCAAGCTGTAAAAAAATTGTATATACTCCCGCAAAAAATTTTACATCAACGCCGCTAGATAACTGACGCAGTGCTGATGTTGGGTAAACATCGCCCATAAAAAGACCATGATACCCAGGATTAATAAGAAAAACAAAAGTTTTTTCATTTTTATTCTCCTTTTTTGTTTTTTACAATTTAAGCCCTCAGACCGGGCATCTGATTTCTTTGAGATGTTTACCCTTCCACACTTGTGCACCACACCCTTTACAATGAATAATTTTTATTAATTTCCCACAAAACTGAGGATTAGCGTGGCTGTCTTAAAAAGACAGCCAGTTGGTGTGTCTAGAGAAGTCACACCAGCCATAGCTTCAAAAACTCTTATGTTTTAATAAATAAGAGCTGAGCATGGTTAGAAATGTTAACCTTTTTCTGTTAAAACAGAACCAGTTAACGAACGATTTATCATGAGGAATAATCGAGCTTGCGCCAGATACATCCTCTTCAAAACCGTTTTTCCGAACAAGTCGGAAATGCTAATCCTCATTTTTGTGAGAAATATATATTGTATATGTACCCTTTTATTAAATCTCTAAAAAATTAATTAGGGACTTAATGAAGGACCTTATTTCGTTTTGTGTATAGCGAGCAACTATCGAAATAAGGAGAAGGCTCATGTTGGACAATTTGGTAGGAATAATTGTGATTCACTGAGGAGTCGAACCCCTATCGTTCTATCCACCGTGTTAACAGCGTGCAGCAACCGCACTGCATCTCACTGACTTTACCCAGGAAAGATAGTGAATCATATTTTTTTAAAAAACATTTCTCTAATCACTAAAATTTAATTTAATGATTAAGGAAATAATGAGAGATATAATAAATGTTAATTTTTTATTATATCTCCCATATCAGATCAGAATAGCCATTTGTCGTCCAAGTTCCGATCTTTTTCTTTTTGTCGTTGTGGATCAACAATTTGATCCACGCTGGGTGAATTCCCTTTATTGTAGAATTCTCCCTCCCAGTTTAACTGAGAAACTGATAAAACAGTCTCTCCGAGTAAACTTCCACAATTCCTGTATTTAACAGGATTTGTGTCAACAATCTCTGTGATTGTTTGATTTTTAAAATCAAACAATAAAATGCCACATCGCCCCAAGCTTGTCCCAGGTATTTTTGGGATTTGGCACGGTTCTGTCATAGATCCGTTTACCCCGTATTTTTCAATGTCCCGTTGCATTTCTCTTTTAAGATCTTCCGAGCTCATCGAGACAAAATGACTTATTTCATGCAACATTAAAGTCATTAATTTTTGTGTTGCACCATAATAATAATCCGAATTTCCCTTAGGCTCTTTTAAAAGACTAAAAGATTCGGAATATTTCTGGATATTGGAATCATGAATCCCTATAAATACAAAAACCACGATTATTACCAGAACAAACCATCCGTAATTTTTTTTCAAGAATTTCATCTTAATTCTCCCAATTTTCTTCACCACTGCAATCCGTGGCCGATTTTTTAAATTTTAAAGAACTTTTTTTAACTCTTAGAAAAATTGGCCCTTTAAGCTAAGTTCACAGGGAACCGCCCAAATAAGCCAACTTATCTAAGAATTAAAGCTATTAAATAAAACAAAAAACAACAAAAAGAAAAAATCCAATAGTTGCTTGTTTTTATTAAATCATTTTCTCTTCTCAAAAAATGTATTATTAAATTGTTAAAATCTCTCTCTTTTTATTTACATATACATAGTAACATAGATAGAAACATCTGTCAAGTGTACTTATCCACAATTGACTAATATTAGCTAATATTAGAGAAAATTTGAGGAAATAAAAAAGGGTTGTAAAAGCATAACACCTGAGTGCTTTTACAACCCTTTATTTGGGGGAGGTTATGTCAAACCTCGTCAGAACTCATCTGAACGACAGCAACAAATGAGTCCTGTGTGGGAAAAAACTATTATATATAAAAATATCTATTAATCTTCTACAACTATACCATAATATCCGTCTGTAAGTAAAGACGAATTAAATACAGTATTATCTTGTGAAATATTACTGCTCGTTATAACTTTTTTAACATCCCAGTCTTCTGGAACAACTAATTGACTGGAAAAATCTACTGCATCCATGCCAGGATTTTTTTCAACTACTAGACTATACTTGTGTTGCTTATCCTTTGAGAATAAAGAGGATATCCATTTCTTAAGATTATTTGATTTATCATCTACATCAAACTTGAATGGTAAAACATATTTTATCTCAGCAATTACTTCTTGCCCCGGAGCAACTTGTACCCAATTACCAAAGACTGTTCTATTAGATTCTTTTCCAACTCGTGTTTTAGAGCTCTCATCAATGTAGGTACTCTCCTCTGTTTCTGCAATTGTCTCATCTTTACTTAAGTTTTCATACTCAGTAGCTGCATATTTAAATAGATAACTTGGATTAAAATTAAAACCTTTAGCTGAAACAAATTTAGAACCTTCAGGAACATAGAATCTAACATAATCTACATTATTATCCGCCTGAAAAGTTTTTGTAATATCTCCATTATGTGTTCTTCTTAAAGTAACTGTTGCTAACAATGTTCCATCTTCCCCTACTTCAACCCTATGATCTATTTCATTTTCAATAACATCTTCTGTTTTACCACCAGATATATTTGTATGAATAACCATTAAATAGTCTTGGTCTTCATTAATTTCTTTCATCTTTCCAGACCAACCAAACTTTTCTACTTTTGATTGCATTTCTTCGTCATTGAAATAGAAAAGGACTTTTTCTTGTTCTAATGAGTTATTTAAAATTAAAAATGTTTTTAAGAAAGTTTTTTGATCTAGGTTAATAACTCTTTGTAAAAGTTCTGGTGCTAGATCTGCAATAATCTGTTTTGGTTTGTTTTCTTCTTTATCATACTCAAACTCTACTGCTGCCTGTACTTCGCCCACAAAATTATCTGCAGATAATGTTTTCTCATATTCCTCCATTTCAATAGGTCCTGTATGTTCTAATAGATTAACTACAACATCCTGACTTAAAGCAATTACACCATCTACACTAGATCCGCCTGTATTGTTTTCATAGAACCATGTTATCTTTTCTGCTGAAGTTGGCCAATCTGGGAACCAATTAGCATTCCATATCTGCCAAGCTGGTGACATTATCTGTAAAGGTTTTGGAGCTTCAACTAATACTTGATTTGATCCTTTAAGGTCATATAGCCCTCCGCCAGGGATATCCATCTTTTCAACATTACCATGTCTAACATCTACTACAGCAAATGAACCCATAAAACCCCCTGTAGCTCTAATTTCTCTTGTATTTTGAAATATAACTAGATATCTTTTTGGTTCTTCTGCACCTAAGAAGGATAATAGGAAATCCAATAAACCATTAAGTTCACTTGTCATATTCTCTAAACCAGCAATATTTTGTTTAACTTGTACTAAATTATCTTGATATTCTTCTGGTATAGATTTAACATCTATACTTGCCAAAATATCTACAAGCTCATCTATATTAGGTTGCTGTTGTTCTAAAATATTTTTTACATAAGCTAAACGGTCAGTTAAATCTAATTCTACAAAAGTAGAACATTTCTGTCCTTCACCTGGTAAAGACTGACAAATCTTATCTACTGTATTAGTAGTTTCTTTTCCATTAAATACGGCTAAAGCATTTGTTACTTCCCTACCAACAATAGAAGCAAGCTCTCCTGCTCTTAATATCTTTTGTCCATCATTAACTTTAGGAACTAATTTCATCATCCATGTATTAAAAGCACCTAAACTACTTACCTCATCCTGAGCTAAACGAAAAGAACTCTCAGCCATTTCAAACTTCTGCCAAGCATTTTCCAAATCATTTGATGCGATTGTATCTGCAGCATCTTTCAAATATCCTACACCATCTGCAGAAACACCCATTACATTACCTTTAACATTATTTGCTTTTTGGTATAGGTTGTAACCAGCAAAAGGTACAACTATTATGAAAGCTACTACCAAAAAGGACAATAATGGTTTAATAGAAACAGATACTGGTATCCTTTCTTTATTAGCTAAGCCACTAATTAGTCTCTTTAAGTATGTATAGTTAAGTTTAATAACTTTAACAGGAAGTTTAAATAACTGAACAATACTCCACCACATTCCTTTTAATGTTCTATCAACAACAAAATCAAGGAACTTAAACGGTGAAACTATTGCTTTCCATACAAAATATATCAGTTTACCAAACCCTGTTAGTGATTTATCTATAACTCTATTAGAAACTTTTTGTCTTCTTACTTTTTCTTGATTAACTACCACTGGTTTTTGAATTACTGGTTCTCTTCTAGATATTAGACTAACTTTACGTCTTGCTCTTTTATTCTTTTTTCTATCTACTTTAGTAAATTGCATTACATCTTCTTCTACATCATCAGGTGTAGTAAAGTTTAAAAGTGATAAATCTTTTTCACTTAAATCATCCATTGATACATATTTTCTTTTTTCCCATGCATAATCTTCTGTTGGAGCTTCATAAACAACCTCTTTTACTTCAGCCCCATTTCTCAAGTCTAAAACATATTTAGATGGAGCTTCTGATTGTTTCACTTTAACTCTACTAATATTCTTTTCATCCACAACTGACACAACTTCTTCTTCAATAGTTGGAAACACATAATCCTCTGACATGTCAGGTAATTTAATTTTCTGTTTAAATTCTTGCCAAGAAAGTTTAGGTAATATTTTTTCTTTAGCTTCGTGTTCAATAACAACTTCTTCTTTCTCTGAAAATATTATACTTGGTAAAGCAACTTCTAAAATCTCACCCTTTTTAGGTCTACCTTTTTCTCGTCTAGGAGAAAAGTTCATAAACCATTCTTCACGAGGGCTCAATTTCTTGGTTGGTCTTCCACGACCACGTTCTTTTTTTAACTGAATAGCTTGTATTTCTTCTTGAGTTAATTCTTTTTTAGGTCTTCCACGCCCTCTAATTGGCTTGCTTTTCAATACTAAAATCTCTTCTGGAGTCATAATTTTCTTAGGTCTACCACGACCCCTAACAGGCTTATTTGCCAAAGCTAAAATTTCCTCTGGAGTTAGTACCTTCTTAGGTCTTCCACGCCCTTTTTTTTCTTGAATATTTTCGTCTTGCACAGGGATTATTGTTTTTATTATTTATTTTAAATTAATTTAAATATATTTTTATTTGCCTAATATTACAGACTTATCCACAAATTAATTCTTTTTTATTATTTATTTAATTATACAATATTTTAGGT
>Ga0075122_10001554_pt1 | contig 16253 bp, 19 predicted proteins | sample AntAceMetag02UKB_FD_69790 | JGI IMG/M metagenome (GOLD analysis project Ga0075122, IMG submission 69790) | Saline lake microbial communities from Ace Lake, Antarctica - Antarctic Ace Lake Metagenome 02UKB | ecosystem: Environmental > Aquatic > Non-marine Saline and Alkaline > Saline | place... | reverse complement strand
CAGACAAAATATTAAAGTAAAATAATATGAAAGACAATATCATACAAAAAGTCTTGGGAGAAATTAAAACAAAAAAAATTGAACCAAAAGCAAAATGGCAGTTTTTATTAAAAGACAGTTTTGTTTGGGTTTTGTTTGTTCTAAGTATTCTAATTGGGGCTTTGGCAACTAGCGCTGCTATTTTTAATATTAAATTTAGTGATTGGGATGTGTATGGTAGAATGCCAATTGCGAGATCCAGTTTTCTAATAAGTGTCCTTCCATATTTTTGGTTAATAATTTTAGTGGGCTTAATTTTTGTATCTTATTACAATTTGAAACACACAAAAAAAGGTTATAAGTACAGTGTGGTTGGTATTATTTTGCTTAGTTTATTGGCCTCCTTAATTTTGGGTAGTGTATCCTACTCACTTGGAATGGGAGAAAAAATGGAGCGCAGAGCAACCCAACACTTACCTTTTTATAAAGGACTTGAGGGCAGGAGAATGCAGATGTGGCAAAAACATCCAGACAAGATATTGGCTGGAAAGATTTTGAAAATTTATGAAGGCAAATTAGATTTAGAAGATCTTAAAAAAGAAATGTGGGAAGTAAATACAGAGAGTGCTAAAATTATGTCGATGGTTATTTTTGAGGAAGGCGAAATGATAAGAGTAGTAGGACAAAAACAAGATGGGCAGATTTTTGTAGCTGAAGGTATTATGCCTTGGCATCGTCCTGGTGTATGTAATAATGGTTGTGAAAGAAAAAAGCCAGGCGTGCGTATTAATATACAGAAGCCACAAGGTTTCTAGGGTAGCTACCTAGCCCATTATTCACTTAATCTAAATACACATATGAAGAACAAAAAATATTTTAATATGGCACTTGTAGTCGCTGCTATAGTAGCACTAACAGGTGTAACCATGGCCTCAGCTAGCTTTGAGGGTTTTCGTGGTAAAAAGGCTGGTGGAGATGTGAATTTCACTCCTAGTGCTGAAAAATTGGCTCAGATGGAAGAAAGAAAAGCTGATATGGAGGCTCACCAGGCTGAAATGCAAACTATCATGGACAGTGGAGACTATAATGCTTGGAAGGCTGTTGTGGAAGCTAAACAAGCAGGGCGCGTTAACGTTCTAGATGTTATCAACGAAGACAACTTTGATAAAATGATAGAAATGCATAATTTAAAACAAGCTGGTGATATTGAAGGTGCAAAGGCTATTGCCCAAGAACTTGGATTTCCTGATAAAGGTGATAGGGGTATGATGGGTCATGGTAAACGTGGTGGTAGGGGTATGAATAGACATGTTCAACCAGAACAAAACTAAAAATCGGATTAACCCTCCAAATAAAAAACTCTCGACTATACATCGAGGGTTTTTTAATTGTCTAGAAATAGAAAACTAAAAAAATAAATGGGTAAGTAAAATCTTTGTACCAATAACGATAAGTATAATACCGCTAAGTATTTTTATTTTTTTACTATTAAAATTGCACAAGTGACCGCCAAATTCGTAACCCAAAAATGAAATAATAAAAGTAGTTATCCCAATGATTGTGATTGCTAGTAAAATAGAGATATCTACAAAAGAGAAAGTGGTACCCACCACAAGTGCGTCTATACTAGTTGCGATACCTAATAAACACAGGACTTTCCAGTTTTTGGTGTGAATATTTTTGTTTGGTGCATTGGCTTCCTGAATAAACTTTATTCCTATACCGAGTAACAGCGCAAAAGCAATCCAGTGATCTATGTGTGATATATAAATACGCAGACCATAACCGAGCATATAACCCAATGCTGGCATAATAGTTTGAAAAAATGCAAAAATAATAGCCACTGTAATGGCTGATTTTAGTTTATGTTTTGTGTCTCTGCATGATAATCCAATTGCTGTGGCAAAAGAGTCAAACGATAAACTGACGGCAATGAGAGTAATGTTTATTATGTTAAGTTCTATATGATTAATTTTTTACTTTTTATTTTTATTTATATTACCAAATAAACCAAAGCAATCTGTATTAGTAAGATAAAAGAAATAACAATTTGAAAAGAATTTTTCTTGGTTTTATGACGAAAGAAGTTCATCCCAGCTAGGGCCCCGACAGTCCCACCAACCAGAGCTAAAATCCAGAGAGTTTTTTCTGGTACGCGACGGTGAGAGAGTTGGGCTTTTAGTTTGTCCACGCCAAAATAAAAAAAAGTGATAAGATTAATTAGCACTAAATAGATTAGCAGTAGTTGTTTTGTAAGTTCAAGTTGGACAAACCATTCTATCATATAAATTTATTCATGGTGATGTTTTCTGTCGTCTTCAGATAATTCAATTAAAGCACGGCGGATTTCATTAGGATGAGGTACGTTATAAAAAATAATATGAGTGTTACTAGAAGCAGTTTTTACTTTTACGTTTCCATAATGTAAGATGGTCGGAAAAAAGCCACTAACATTTACAGTTACATCTTGGATGCGGTAGAGATCAACTTCTGAGATTGTTCTGGAGAATAAACCATGTTGTTCTATATCAACGATTCTATCATTAGTTACAATCCACAGGTCTAGATAGAAATCTATAAACTGGGCATAAAAAAATAAATATAAACTAAGATAATAAATACTAGCAAATAAAACAGCCAAAGGAAAAAATATTTGACCATTAAAAATTTCTGGATAGATATTATTAATAAGAAAATAAACTCCAGCTGGAACAAGCGTTAGTATTGCAAATAAAAAACCAATCGGAATAAAAGTAATGGGGTGGCGACGAAGAAGAAATTCAACTTTTTCGTAACTTTTTTGTTTTATAAGATTTGATATATCCATATTTTTAGAAATTTTCTGGTCCACTATTGCCAAACCAACCTGGGTTTATGACAGTGGTAGTAGTCTGCCAATCTACATTAACCAAAAGGGTATAAGTAAAATATAGGGTCAAGACTGTAAGAGTAAAAATAAAAAATGTAATTATAAAACTGGCAAAGGTAAAACTAGCTGTCATGACTACATGATAAAAATTCATAATAGAAAAAGCCACAAAAATTGCCAAGAATATGAAGTAGATAAAGAGGAATGAATATAAAGGAATTGTAAGCATAATTCTAAATTAAGTTATCTTGAGCTGTATATTTTTTACCAAGATGTTTATAAGCAAGTTTTGAAGCCTTTCTGCCACGTGGTGTGCGTTCTATCATGCCTGTTTGTAATAAATATGGTTCGTAAACAGTTTCAATCGTATCCATTTCTTCGGCCACTGCGGCTGCAAGGGTGGAGAGCCCAACAGGACCTCCGTCAAAGTTATCAATTATAGTATTTAAAATTTTTCTATCAACTTCGTCTAAACCGTGTTCATCTACTCTGAGCATATCAAGCGCATTGTGAGTTGCCTCCTCATCTATTTTACCATTATGCCTGACTTGTGCAAAGTCGCGGACACGTTTCAAAAGTCTGTTGGCGACACGTGGTGTGCGTCTGGCACGTTTGGCAATGATACCACTGGCATCGGGATGAATGTCAACTTCCAAAATTTTAGCGTTTCTATTTACTATTTTTTCAATATCCTCATGTTCATAAAAATTGAGGTGAAAGACGTGCCCAAATCTATCTCTCAAAGGTCCAGAGAGCAGACTCATTTTTGTAGTAGCACCTATTAAAGTAAATTTGTCTAATGGCATACGCATGGTTCTCGCTGCTGGGCCTTTACCAATAATAATATCAATCGCAAAATCTTCCATAGCAGAGTAGAGGACTTCCTCAATAGTTTTGTTCATGCGGTGAATTTCGTCAATAAACAAAACGTCACCTTCTTCTAGGTTTGATAATATAGCGGCGAGATCACCCACTCTTTCAAGAGCAGGTCCAGCAGTCACTTTTATATTGCCTTCCATTTCTTTGGCAATGATATTGGCTAGAGTAGTTTTACCAAGACCAGGATTACCGTATAACAAGACATGTTCTATAGGTTCATTTCTTTTTTTTGCGGCTTCCATGGAAATGTTTAAAGGATCTTTGATATGATGTTGTCCTACAAATTCTATTAGATTTTGTGGACGTAAAGTGACCTCAATAATTTCTTCTTCATCACGAGATTTTGAACCAACAAGTCTCTCCTCAGCTTCTTTTATTAGCTCCGGATCATAATCCTCGTTTAATTTGTAGATTTCATCTATCATAGTAGAAGTATTATACTTTTTTTTATCCAAAATGGCAATTAGTTGCTTTTTGTAGATACGTTATAATTATTGATTTTTTAGAGGTGTTTTGTTATCATACCCCTACAATTCAAGATCTAAACCTATTTTGTGGGCAGGGTTTAAAAACTAAACGAATATAGAGACGGCCCTCTTGTCTTTTTGTAAATACAAGAGTGAAGTGGTATTATTTAATTAACTAATTTAAATAAAAAAATATGCAAAATATATTTGGATTACTATTTCTTGTCTCACTTGTCTGTTTGATAATTGGACTTATCAAACCAGCTAGTTTTGGTAAATTTATCAAAGGAGAATTAACAAAAAAAAGAATTGGGAAAATTTTTGGTATTTCAACTGTGGCTTTCTTTATTTTAATTGGAGTTACAGGTGAAACACCTAAAGAAACTGTAAATCAAACAGCACAACAACCTGTAGTAGAGAATACACAAAACACGGAAGTTGCAGAAGAAAATAAAAATGAAGATTTCACTCCTGTTGTTGTAGAAGAAACCCAAACTGATATCATTCCTGCGCCAACAGAAAAAGAAACAGAAACTACACCAGTGGCAAAGCCAGAACCTACCCCAACACCGACGCCAGAACCTGCTCAAGTTGAAGAAACAAACAACACAAATAATATGGAGCCAACAACTCCAAGCGAAACAGTTAGCCAAAAAAATGCTGTCAAAAGTGCAAAAGCATATTTAGACTATTCAGCATTCTCTTATGGTGGGCTTGTTGATCAATTGGAGTATGAACAATTTTCACATGCCGACGCTGTTTATGGTGCAGATAACTGTGGGGCTAATTGGAATGAACAAGCCTCCAAATCGGCAGAGGCTTATATGGAATATTCAGCTTTTTCTCGTGGTGGCTTAATTGAACAGTTGGTATATGAAAAGTTTACACAAGCACAAGCTGAATATGGGGCTGATTCGGTTGGGTTGTAAATAAGGATTACATAAAAAATTCACTATAAATCAGTGAGTTTTTTGTTTGCAAATTTGTGTTCAAGTGTTTAAGTGGTTGAGTGATAAGGTGACGGATGTGGATAACTAAATCATACCCTGCTAGTATCAATTTAATTTGTGGCTAGGTAGAGCCAAAAGCCAAATGTTTATCAATGATTTGGTTAGGTTTTTGATATTGTGGTATAATACTTCTGCTTGTCGTAAACACAACATATTGTGGTCTGGGATAGAGTGCAGACACTATATATAGAGTTTTACTAAATGACGATAAGCGCCAATAAATTCAAAAAAGGCGTTTTTTTAGACCCTTTGCGGACTTCGTAGATTAATGATAAAATGGTAGTCCGACTTTCCAAAAGATTTAAATAAAAAATATAATTTATAAATCTATGGGACCAACTGACTCCAAATTGATCCAGAGTATCCATTTCGGACAAGACAGCGAAGCCGAATTTAAATATAATCCTGAAACAGGGATGAGATTTAAGCGTGTCTTTAGTAAGGAAGGTGAAAGTCCTTTTGAATCTGTGAAATATGATCGTCGTCAGTCTATGATTCGTGAACCAGATGGTACTGTAGTGTTTGAAATGAATGATATTGAAATTCCATCTGAATGGTCCCAAGTGGCAACTGATATTATTGCTCAAAAATATTTTAGAAAAACTGGTGTGCCACAATATAGTGATGACGGTGCTGCCAAATTGGATGAGTCTGGGTCACCCATGCTTGGACCTGAGACTTCTGCCAAACAAACTATGCATCGTCTAGCTGGCACTTGGCGTTATTGGGGAGAAAAATATGGATATTTTGCTAGCCAGGAAGATGCTCAGATTTTTTACGACGAGTTGATTGTCATGCTGTTAAAACAAATGGTAGCTCCAAATTCACCACAGTGGTTTAATACTGGTCTGAACTGGGCTTATGGTATCAATAGTCAATCACAGGGTCATCATTATGTAGACCCAGACAATGGTGTTATGACACAATCAAAAGACGCCTACACTCATCCTCAGCCACATGCTTGTTTTATCCAGTCAGTCAGTGATGATCTTGTAAACGAAGGTGGTATTATGGATTTGTGGGTACGTGAGGCTAGACTATTTAAATATGGTTCTGGCACTGGTACCAATTTTTCAGGACTTCGTGGCAATGGTGAACCTTTGTCTGGTGGTGGGAAGTCTTCTGGCCTTATGAGCTGGCTAAAGATTGGTGACAGAGCTGCTGGTGCAATAAAATCTGGTGGTACTACTCGTCGCGCTGCCAAAATGGTAACACTTGATCTTGATCATCCAGATATTGAAGAATTTGTTGGTTGGAAGATGAAGGAAGAAAAGAAAGTGGCGGCACTTATCGTCGCTGGTTATTCCTCAGACTACGAAGGTGAAGCTTACCAAACTGTGGCTGGACAAAATTCCAATAATTCAATTCGTGTGCCACATAAGTTTATGGAGTCACTGGAAAATGAAGGTTCTTGGAATATGACTTGGCGAACTGATGGTTCAATTTGTAAAACAATAAAATCAAAAGATTTGTGGGATAAAATTGCTTATGCTGCTTGGGCTTGTGCTGACCCTGGTGTGCAGTTTGATGATACTATCAATGAGTGGCATACTTGTCCGGAGTCTGGACGTATCAATGCCTCCAATCCTTGTAGTGAATACATGTTTTTGGACAACACTGCTTGTAATTTGGCTTCATTCAATCTTGTTAAGTTTTTTAAACCTGAGACAAAAGAATTTTTGGTAGAAGATTTGAAACATGGCACTAGACTTGTGACTACAGTTTTGGAAATTAGTATTCTCATGGCACAGTTTCCAAGTAGAGAAATTGCACAGGGTAGTTATGACTTCCGTACACTAGGCCTTGGCTATGCCAATCTTGGTTCGGTCCTCATGATGAGCGGTATTCCTTATGAAAGTGATGACGCCTATGGTTTTGCTGCTTCTATAACTGCACTTATGACAGCCGAGTCTTACAAGACTTCCGCTGAACTTGCAAGATTGCTTGGGCCATTTAATAAGTTTGAAATGAACAGAGCCGACATGCTTCGTGTAATGCGCAATCATCGTCGTGCGGCTTTCAATACTCCTGATAGTGAGTATGAAAAAATGGCTGTTAAACCAATTGGTATTGATCCAGCCCATGCACCGGCTCATATTCTTGCCGCTGCTCGCGAGTCTTGGAACGAAGCTCTTGCTATGGGTGAAAAGTATGGCTACCGCAATGCTCAGACTACTTTGCTTGCCCCAACTGGTACTATTGGTTTGTTGATGGATTGTGCTACGACTGGAGTAGAGCCAGACTTTGCTCTTGTTAAGTTTAAAAAATTAGCTGGTGGTGGTTATTTCCGTATTGCAAACGAAGCTGCACCTTTGGCTTTGAAAAATCTTGAATATACAGAAAAAGAAGCCCAAGAAATCATTGACTACATGAAGGGTAATGCCGACGTGACCAATGCTCCTCATGTTAATACACAGACTTTGAAAGAAAAAGGTTTTATTGATGAAGATATTACAGCTGCCAACAAAGCTCTTAAAGGTGCTTTTGAAATCAAGTTTGCTTTCAATGTATGGACTTTGGGAGAAGATTGTATGAAACGCTGTGGTTTTGCTTCAGAACAATACAACAACCCAAATTTTAGTATGCTTCATGCCCTTGGTTTTTCTGAGGAGCATATAGAAGAAGCCAATCAACATGTTTGTGGTACCATGACTATTGAGGGTGCCCCACATTTGAAAGAAGAAGATTATCCAGTGTTTGATACAGCTAATAAAAATGGTAAAAAAGGTAAAAGATTTATTCAATATATGGGTCATGTACGTATGATGGCCGCTGTCCAACCATTTTTGTCAGGTGCAATTTCCAAAACTATAAACATGCCAAATGATGTTACAACTGATGATGTGAAGTATGCTTATGAGCAATCTTGGAAGATGTGTCTAAAAGCTGTAGCTCTGTATCGTGATGGTTGTAAACTTTCTCAACCTCTATCAACTAGTTCTTCAAACAAAGGTGATGAAGAAGAGGAAGAAATAGAAGAGGAATCCACCCAAGGCGGATCCGTCTCGGTCGGAAAAGAAGTAGAAGCTAAAGAAGAAATAATCGAAAAACACCTAGAAGAAGTTTCACAGATTGTAAAAATGATTGATACAGACGATAGCGATGATGCTGTTCGCCAAGCTAGTGAGATTCTTATTCAACACGTGACAGGTAAGGGTGTTTCTACTCCGGTAGAATCATATACAAAAGAAGGTGGGATTGATGAGCGTCGTGTTTATCTGCATGGTGAGAAACGCAAGCTTCCGGCCAAACGCAGTGGTTTCACAGTTTCAGCCAAAGTTGGCAATCAAAAAGTCTGGCTTAGAACTGGTGAATATCCAGATGGTAGGTTGGCAGAAGTTTTTATTGATATGTACAAAGAAGGCGCTGCTTTTCGCTCTATGCTAAACTTGTTTGCTATTTCTATTTCTATGGGTTTACAATTTGGAGTGCCTTTGCAAAAGTATGTCGACAAGTTTACCTTTACTCGTTTTGATCCAGCTGGCTTTACTGATCACCCAAATATTAAAAACTGTACTTCTATAATTGATTTTGTTTTTCGTGTGCTGGGTATGGAATATTTAGGAAGAATGGATTTTGTACAAGTACCACCAAAAGGAATTCAAAAAAAGAAATTTGAAAATTTGTCCAAGATCGCTGAAGTTGGTGACAAACAAGAAAGTCTACTAGAAGAATTGGGTGACCCAGTTATTCAAGTAGAAAATGTTCCAGATACGCAAGCGTCTCTTCCAACTATCGAAGCACAAGTCCCAATGCAAGATGCTGCCAGCGCAGCGTTGTCAGAGATGATGGGAGACGCTCCTGCTTGTCCTACTTGCGGACATATTACAGTTAGAAATGGAAGTTGCTACAAGTGTCTCAATTGTGGGGATTCGCTTGGGTGTAGTTAGACAGGCGTAGGACATAAGGTGTAAGAAGTAAGATATAATAATTTAGAGGGGAATATAAATTGATAGTCAATAAAACCACTCTATTTAGAGTGGTTTTAATTGACCGTAAATACTTACAGCCAACCAAAAAACCAGGATTTACCTGGTTTGGTGATGTAGAAGGGTCGTTTGTTTTTAGTAGAAACAAACTTTAAAGATACGGGACCTTCAGTCTATATCATTTTTTGTACATTATAATTATACAATAATTATGCCAAAAAAGAAAGTTACGGCAGCTCAGAAGAAAAAAGAGAGAAGTCCTTCAAAAGTAAAGAAAGTATTAAAGAAGAAAGGTTACTCTAAGGGAAAATTACCCAAAGATAAAGAGCTGCATCATGTTAAAACTGTTTCTGAAGGTGGTAAAACTACACCTAAAAATACAAAGGTTGTATCTAAGACGAAACACAAGAAAATTCACAAAAATAGAAGAAAAATTGGTAAAGTATAGACCATTTTTTGTGAAACCAAAATCGGCTTCGGTCGGTTTTTGGGTTGCAAAATTTACTATTGAAAACTTAGTTAATTTGATATATGATACATATACTATGACAAAAATATACACAAAAACAGGGGACCCCGTACAATGTTTTACCAGACTTGTCCTTTGGGACTTCGTCTGTGTAAACATTTACGGGGCAGGCAAGTTTAAAAAATAAATTTATGAATAAAATCTACACAAAAACAGGAGACAAAGGAGAAACAAGTATGCTTGGCGGTAAACGCGTATCCAAGTCTTGTTTGGAAATGGATGTGATTGGTGAGGTGGACGAGCTAAATACTGTGCTTGGTATGCTCGTAGAAGAAATTGAAGATAACACGGAGAGCACGGAAGGAAAGGAACTCACGGAAGTAAAAAAGAAGTTAATAAATATTCAACACAAGCTTTTTACGATTGGTTCACAGCTAGCAGCTTTGCAAACAGATTTGGTAGAGACTCCGGAGATTAGTGAGAAAGATGTGGAAATGCTGGAAAATTGGATTGATGCTATGGATAAAGATTTGCCAAAGCTAACAAATTTTATTATTCCTGGTGGTAGTGAAGAATCATGTCTTAGTTTTTATGCTCGCGCTATCTGTCGCAGGGCAGAGAGAAGGCTAATTGAGCTGTCAGAAAAGCATGATATTCCAGAACCAGTAAAACAGTATGTAAATCGTCTCAGTGATTTGTTGTTTACTTTGGCTAGGTGGTTAAATGTGGGGCAAGAGGCAGAAGAGGTAAAGTGGAAGAAATAACCTTGTACCAGAATGGTATAGGGTTTTTTATTTATGATATGAAGATGTACTGTTGTAGAGACGCGATTAATCGCGTCTTTACCGTGTTTAATAATTAAAACGGTAATATATATAAAAAAGTGTATTTTTATAGTATTAAAAAACACTCTCAAAATTGAGAGTGTTGGTGCTCGAGGCGGGAATCGAACCCGCACGGTATTTCTACCAAGGGATTTTAAGTCCCTCGTGTCTACCAATTCCACCACCCGAGCTTAAATTTACCATCACAATATATCATATAAACATACATTTGGCAAGTTTCGGCTGTTCTATCTATTTTCAACGCCCTGTTTCCAAGCTAGCTCAAACAAACCTTTTAGAATATTGGATAAAGCTACGCTCTCAATAGTGACGCCCATCAAGTTTGGTTCTTTAAGAAGTGCCATTACAACCTTATTTTCATATATATTAATATCTCCACCAAATTCTTTTATACCTGGTACATCTTCTGGTTTTATCCAGCGATAGTCTGTATATTTAAATGATCCGTGATAATTTTTCATCCAATTTTTACCAGAAAGTGTATCTAATATCAATATTCTTTCTTTTATTTTTTTCTCTCCACGCTCACGATTGTAGTTTTTACCCCACTGTTTAAAATCTTTTGAATCCCAACCCTCCAGATCTAAGATAGATAATATTTCTTCTTTTGATTCTAGTGTTTGGGTATAGATTGATTTAACACCTTCTACACCTTCTTGATATTTGATAGTTGGTTTATCAGATATCTTATAAAGAGAAACAAGATCAGGTAGTCTTTCCTCGGCATCTTTCAAACGTCTATCCCAAGAATTCTTTTTATTTTTTATAAATTGTATTAAACGGTTAGGGTGTTCCGCCGAAAATTTTATTTTAGTGCCTTCTCCCGAGATACGATTTACAAAACCATAGGTACCTAGTTTTTCTAAAATTTGATAACCAAAAGTACGGGTAATGCCGGCTTTTTTTGTTATCTGGCTGACAGTAGAAGGACCAAGCTCTAAAAGTGCTTGATAAATTTTAGCTTCATTTTTTTCTAACCCCAGATCATCTACTAAATTTATCATAAAAATTTACTTATTTTATAATTGTATATTAACAAAACAACGAAATTGTGTCAATAATTACTTACATTTTATAGTTTAGCATTTTATTTTAGCTTATTTTAGGTAAATCAACTCAATCAATTTGATGTAGAGTATTTACAATAAGTTATTATATTATTATGCTAAAGAGTCTAGAATCGTGAAAGTCACGAAAAAAGAATTGTTCTTTAAAAAAGGGAGGAAGTCATGGAAACTTTCAAAGTTTATCTATGCCGCTTGTGCTATGTGTGGTGGCGTTTCAGATCTCTGAGTATGACACCTCCAAAATCCATCAAGGACATAATGAAGGTGATTGAGGAGAGTGTCAGTGACGAAGTCAGAGCTCATATGTGTAGTGAAGAAGATAAGTTGGGTGAGGATGAGGAACTTATCGAGATAACAATCCCTGTCGCTGAAGTTGTCTTTGAACGAATTGAAACTTGGATTAAGAAAAGCGAACGACGCCCTCGTGTCTTGCAAGTTTTCAAACCCAGGTTTCTTGAACGACCTTATAAGTTTGTACTCTTGCTTCGAGGGCGCAGTAAGCATATTTTGGTGACAGGATATCAAGAATATCACGCCGATATTTCTAAGGGTTTCTATGAGAATATTTATGATAGCAAAGGTGATTTCTATGTTTTGGGTGGTGGTCGTATGAGGATGGATCTTGAAAAGAAAGAAATCCATTTCTACGATAGGAGTGAAGGATTTGGACCATTCGATCACGCGGTGGTTAGAAGGCTTGCTCTCAGGGCGATGAAGAAGGAGGGGTATGCTGATTGGGAATTGAGGATATCTCCATCGGCCTATAACCTCAAAAAGAGAAAGAAGTAAAAAGGAGAGTAAAGTGGTCAGCCAGAAATCTGAGAAATCAGAGAGTATGGCTGGCTTCATTCTTTTATTAATGCTAAAATACCTCTACATCAGTGTAATCAATGTCAATAGAAACAGAAAAATTTAATTCTCGTGAGGGTAAGGAGTCTCGTGAGGGTAAAGAAGGTGAAGTCGATAAAGAACTTCAATCCGCTGCCGCTATGGAGCGGGCTGACGTTATGATTCGTGAAGTAAAATCTAGCAAAAAACAAATGCAAAATATTGTTCGTCACATGCAGGAGGTCCAGCAAGCTATTCAAGCTCTACGCCAACAACTTCAGCTAGCACAGAATGACGATGAGGATTCTTCTGTAAAACAAGATAAAGAACAAGTAGAAAAATTGAAAAAGAAAATATCTGGTTTTGTGGGTGAGCTAGAGAATATGAAACATGAACTGGTCAAAGAACAAATGGATGAGCTTTCAAAAGGGGTTGGGGTTGGTATGAGTACAGACGAGCTTCAGAAAAAAGCAGAAGAGATGGTGAGTGATCTAATAGAACAGGCGAAATCATAAATTATATATAAAATAAAAATCCGACATGATGTCGGATTTTTTTATTTGTGTAAATTAGTTTAAACCTGCCTGCCGGTAGGCAGGTCAACACTAGTTGTTTGTCAGTTCATTCCTATAATAATGATCGTAGATAGAAATAACAGAAATGAACATGGCGGCGATGATAGGTCCAATAATGAAACCAGAAACTCCAAAGATAATTAGACCACCGACCGTAGCAAAGAAAACAATCAACGGGTGCATTTGAATATCTTTTCCAATCAACGGTGGGCGAATAAGATTGTCAAAAGTACTGACAAAGACAGTTCCAATTATTAAGACTATGGCTTGCCAGATATTTCCTGTGGCGAGCATTATTATAGACGCTGGTAGCAGTACTATGGCGGGACCAAGAGCAGGGATAATAGCGATAAAACCCATTACCACCCCCCAAATAAGTGCACCTTCAATACCTGTTATCAAGAACAGAATTCCACCAATAACACCTTGGATAACACCGATGATAATAGTACCTTTCAAAGTTGCTCTGGTAGTGGATTTAAATTTTTGGAATAACATTTCTTCGTATTGGTCACCCAAAGGTGATAGGTGCATCAGTCTTTTTAGCATTCGAGTTCCATCTTTGAAAAAATAATATAAAGAATAAAACATTACCAAAGTCATAACTACAAAACGTAGTGTATTGGCAGTTACTCCTTTTATACTAGCTACAAGTGTAGAACTAATCCACTGAGCAATAGAACCAACATAGTCTGTCCAGGTGTTACGAACGTATTCAAGTGCAGTGTCTAGTAGAGGAATTGACTGTAACCAAGATGAAACTTGTTCTGGATTTTGGAAAATTCCAGTTTGGTTTACTTTTTGGTAAAGATCAATAGATTCGTTTACCAGTAAGATTGATAAAATTGTTAGAGGAATAAAAATAACTATCAGTACCAGCAAGATTGCTGCCAAAGCAGTTAAGGTAGGGTTTTTTAGGTATTTCAATAAAAATAGATAGGCAGGATAAAAGACAATTGCAATAACTGCTGCCCAAAAGATTGGATAAATGAATGGTCTAAAGATATAGAGTAAAATTAGACCGAGGATTATAATGAGCCCAAAGAAAAATATAGAACGCATTTTTTCAAAACTCACACTGTCTCTACTAGATGTTTTAGACATAAAAATAGATTAATAGTTTAGTATCTATATTTTAGCATAAAAATGGGTTTTGGGGAAAATTTTTTTGTATTTTTCTTTTGGTAGAGGGAAGATTTACCAAGTCATTGTCTTAATCAGTCACAGTATTGACAAGTATCTTTATATATAGTAGAATGGAGTCACTAATTTATCCCTCACCTTTCGCATTTTTTCCTCTCTGACAACCATTTGTTGGGGTAGCGATTGGGAGGCAAAAGGAAATATCTATGAAGATCCCTAGCATAATGGAGATGCTGAAAGCTGGTGTACATTTTGGACACCAAGTTTCTCGTTGGCATCCCAAAATGAAGCCATTTATCTTTACCCAAAGAAATGGTGTTCATGTAATTAACTTGGAGAAAACTCAGGAAATCCTTAAAGGTACTCTTGAGGATGTAAAAAATCTTGCCAAAGACGGTAAGGTTATTTTGTTTATATCAACCAAGCCACAAGCTCATGATTTGGTAAAAGAAGCTGCTATAGAATGTGGCATGCCATATCTAGTAGACAGATGGATTGGTGGTTTACTAACAAACTTCCAAGAAATTAGAAAATTGATTCGTCAATACAATACTTTAAAAGAACAACAGAAAACTGGTGAATTGGAAAAATATACTAAAAAAGAACAATTGGAAATTTCCAAAAAATTGGTGAAGATGGATATGAGTTTGATTGGTCTTACAACTTTAGACAAAATGCCAGACGTGCTATTTGTTCCAGCTCTACAAAGAGAAAAGACAGCTGTGACTGAAGCTAGAAAAACAGGCGTAGAGGTCATCGGTATCGTTGATACCAATGCTAACCCTGATATGGCTGATTATATAATTCCTGCCAATGACGATGCTGTTAATTCTATTGCTATGATGGTAAAACTAGTTTCAGAAGCTGTTAAAGAAGGAAAATCTCAAATTGAAAAAGTAATCGGTACAGAAGAGATTAAGAAATAGTATCACTTTGTGGTATAATATTTATCTTAAAATAACTTAAAACAAAAAATATGGAAATTAATGCTAAAATGATTGCTGAGCTTCGAGCACAAACAGGAGCAGGTATGATGGATTGTAAAAATGCTTTAGATGAAGCTAACGGCGACACGGATAAAGCCGGTGATATTTTAAGAAAAAAAGGTATTGCCAAAGCTGCTAAACGCGCTGGCAAGATAGCTGCTGAAGGTATTGTCTATTCTTACATTCATGGTGAAGGAAAGATTGGAGTTCTTTTAGAGCTTAACTGTGAAACAGATTTCGTTGCTAAGACTGATGGTTTCAAAGCTTTTGCTCATGGCATTGCTTTGCATATTGCTGCGGTCAATCCAAAATATTTAAATCGCGAAGAAGTTTCTACAGAGGATTTAGAAAAAGAAAAAGAAATCCATACCGCTCAATTAAAAGAAGAAGGTAAACCAGCAGAAATGATTGAGAAGATTTTGGAAGGTAAGATGAATAAATATTACGGTGAAATTTGTCTTCTAGAACAGGCTTTTATCAAAGATGAAGATCAGACTATCGAGCAGTTACTTACTGCCAAGACTGGTGAAATCGGAGAAAAAGTTACTCTACGTCGTTTTGCTCGCTATGAGCTAGGCGAAGGTATTGAAAAGAAAGAATGTGACTTTGCAGCCGAGGTTGCAGAGCAGTTACAATCTTAATTCCGAGCGAAGAGAGGAATCCCTTTTCAAGTATTATAAAAAGGCATCACCTGGAACGGTGATGTTTTTATTTGATTTGTAATTTGTTCTAAAAAAGGTTATTATACTTGCATATAATAATTGCGCTTGCAACGGGATCCTTCGACTCGCTGCGCTCGCTCAGGATTTAGTGTATGATTTCATATATAACAGGTAAAATAATAAATAAACCCGAACAGTCTGTGGTAATTTTGACAGCTTCTGGCTTGGGTTATGAGGTGCGAGTAGCTCCGGCTTTTTTTGTAGAACTAGCCGAAGGAGAAGATGTAAGTCTGTATACTTATTTAGCTGTACGAGAAAATTCACTAGATTTGTTTGGTTTTAAAAATTTGGTTGAGCGAAGTTTGTTTACGAAATTTTTAGGAGTATCTGGTATTGGTCCTAAAAGTGCTTTGCACTTGTTATCACTTGGTACAGTAGAAGAAATCTCTTCTGCCATTTCTCGTGGGGATTCAACTTATCTATCAAAAGTAAGTGGAGTAGGAAAGAAAACTGCCGAGAGAATTGTGGTTGAATTAAAATCAAAA